>Ga0154020_10003057_pt1 | contig 20289 bp, 16 predicted proteins | sample Klosneuvirus_201_FD_109709 | JGI IMG/M metagenome (GOLD analysis project Ga0154020, IMG submission 109709) | Active sludge microbial communities from wastewater, Klosterneuburg, Austria - Klosneuvirus_20160825_MG | ecosystem: Engineered > WWTP > Aerobic digester > Activated sludge | place... | reverse complement strand
TGTGCGGGTACTTCTCGAGCAGGCGCTTGCCGAGCGAGCAGGCGTCGCCGGTGCGGCTCGCTTCCTTGTCGAGCTGCGCGGCGAAGAAGATCGCCCGCGCGCACTGCACCGACGCCGGGAACTCGGCGAACACGCGGCCGAACGCCTTGCGCGCCGCCTCCTTGTCGCCGAGCTTGTCGCGTTGCAGCTCGCCGACGCGCAGCGCCGCAGCGGGCATGCGCGGTCGATCGTAGGAGCCGTTGCCGTAGCTCGCCTCGTGGACCGCGAGCATCTTCTCGAGGTCGGCGACCGCGGCCTTGGGATCGCCGGCGGCCTCGTGCTCGATCGAGGCGTGGAACAGGGCGTCGTCCCACAGCGCGCCGAACGGGTACGGATACTTGTCGGCGCAGGCGCCGTACTCCTTGGCGGCCGTCGCGTGGTCTCCGGCGTCGCCCTTGCGGCGCGCGAGGTCGTTGCAGATGGCCTCGCCGAGGCCCGATTTCTCGACGCTGGGATACAGCTTGCGCTCGAACGCCTCGGCCGCGGCCTTGCCCTCGGTGGCCTCGATCTGCTCGACCACCAGGCGGAGCGCGCGCCGCGCGATGGCTTGATCGGGGGCCTTCTCGAGGATCTTGCGCAGGAGGGCCTGCGCCTCCTTCTCCTTGCCCTGGCTCGTGAGGAGGTTCGCCGCGCGGTAGGCCGCCCGGAACGACCGCTCGCCCGGCGGGGTCTCCTCGGTGAGCTTCTGGTAGTGGGCGAGGGCCTTCTTGTCTTCGCCGATGCGCTCCCAGCAGCGCGCCGCGGTGTACAGCGCCTCGTCGCGGTCCTTGGGGCGCTCGGCGGTGGCGGCGGCCTGCTCGTAGAGCTCGGCGGCCTCGCGGTAGCGACCGTGCGTGTAGGCCTTGTCGCCGGCCGACATGGCGCGCACGAACGGCGCGCCGCCCACGGTGCCGCACGCCCCGAGCGCGAGGGCGATCGCCAGCACGAGCGGACGCGCGCTCATCCGGCCACCGCGGAGAGCAGCCGCTCGGCGCCGAGGCGCACGGCCGCCGCGTCGACGTCGAGGTGGGTGACGGCGCGGAGGCGACGGGGCCCCGAGGCGCCGACGAGCACGCCGGCGGCGCGCGCGCGGGCCAGCACCGGGTCGGCGTCCACGTCGAGATCGATCTGGACGATGTTGGTCTCGACGGTCGCGAGGTCGACGCGGAGGCCACCGGCGACGAGCTGTTCGGCGAGCGCTCGCGCGTGGGCGTGGTCGTCGGCGAGGCGCGCGCGGTGGTGCTCGAGCGCGTGGAGGCCCGCCGCCGCGAGCACGCCGACCTGCCGCATGCCGGCGCCCAGCATCTTGCGGTAGCGGTGCGCGGCCTTCACGAAGTCGGCGGAGCCACAGAGGACGCTGCCGACCGGCGCGCCGAGGCCCTTGCTGAGGCAGACCGTGACCGAGTCGAAGCCGGCCGCGCGCTCTGCCGGCGAGCGCTCCGAGGCGACGCAGGCGTTCCAGAGGCGCGCCCCGTCGAGGTGGGTGGCGAGGCCCCGCGCCCGCGCCGCGGCGAGCACGCGCTCGACCTGCCCGCGCGGCCAGACCCGCCCGCCCGCCCGGTTGTGGGTGTCCTCGAGCGCGACGAGCGAGGTGCGCGGGTAGTAGTAGTCGCTCGGCTTGATCGCGGCGAGCAGCGCGCCGTCGTCGAACAGCCCGCCCTGGCCAGCGATGGCGAACTGCACGCCCGCGAGCGCGGCGCCGCCGCCCGACTCGTACCAGACCGAGTGCGAGCCCTCGCCGACGACGACCTCGTCGCCCTTCTTGCAGTGGACGAGGATGGCGAGCTGGTTGCCCATCGTGCCCGAGGGCACGAAGAGGCCGCGCTCCTTGCCGAGCAACCCGGCGACCTGCTCCTCGAGCCGACGAACGGTCGGGTCCTCGCCGTAGACGTCGTCGCCCACCTCGGCGCTGGCCATCGCCGCGCGCATGGCCGCGGTCGGTTTCGTGACCGTGTCGGACCGCAGATCGACGATCGTCATCGCGCTCGGGACGCTACCATGACGCGCATGTACGCCGAAGCACCCGAGCTGCGCCGGATCCCCCTGCTCGACGAGGCGTGGAGCGTCCGCGGCCACGGCCTGCGCCTCGAGGCCGTCCGCCGCGGGGCCCACGCGCTCCACGCCGAGCTCGGGCGGGGCCCGCGCGCCGTCGCCGTGCGCTCGCTCACCCGGTCGCGCCTGGTCTACCCGACGCGCCACGCGTTCCAGGGCGCGGCGCTCTCGCCGGCGCCGTTCGTCGTGATGGTGCACCGCACGCTGCTCGTGCAGTTCCTCCAGGCCGGCGAGCTCAAGACGCTGCTGTTCAACCCGACGGACGTCGAGGGCGCCAAGCGCACCCCGTTCTTCGTGAAGCTGCTCGAGAAGATGCCTCCCCAGGCGGTGAGCCTCCTCGCGCCCCCGGAGCCCTCGCTCGAGGCGCAGCTCGCGACCCACGGCCTGCGCCCCGAAGACGTCGACTACCTCGCCTTCGATCACTTCCACACCCAGGACGTCCGCGGCCTGCCGGCGCAGTTCCCCCGCGCCAAGCTCCTCGCGCCGCGGTGCGAGTGGGAGGACTGGGCCCACCTCCACCCGATGCAGGCCGCGTGGTTCGTGGCGGACGGGCGAGAAGGCGTCGATCCGGCGCGCGTGGTCCTCACCGAGGGCGACCTCGCGCTCGGCGACGGCGTCGCGCTCGTGCGCACCCCCGGTCACACGAGCGGCAACCAGACGCTGTTCGTCGCCACCGAGAACGGCATCTGGGGGTGCTCCGAGAACGCGACCAGCGCGGACGCCTACTCGCCGCTCGACTCGCGGATCCCCGGTCTCTCGCGGTTCGCGCGGACCTACGACGTCGACCTCGTGATGAACCTCAACACCCCCGAATACGGCGCCGATCAGTACACCTCGATGACCCTCGAGCGCCTCGTCGTCGACCGCGTGCCCCACGCGCCCGGGTTCGTGCAGATGTTCCCCTCGTCGGAGGTCACGCCGAGCGCCCTCGCCCCGGGCCTCTCGCCCACGCTGGTGTTCGGGAGCCTCTCGGCGGGCAGGGTGGTCACGCCGCAGCGGAGCGCCGCGGAGTAGCGGCCCAGCCAGACCCGCCAGCTAGACCGGGTGAGGCGGCGCGCGACCCTCGAGCACCGCGGCCACACCCTCGCAGGCGAGGGTGGCCATCGCGGCGCGGGTGGGGACATCGGCGCTGCCGACGTGCGGCGCGAGGACCACGTTGGGCAGCGCGCGCAGCGCCGCGGGCACGGCGGGTTCTTCGCGATACACGTCGAGCCCTGCCACGAGGTGGCCCGCGCGGAGGGCCGCGACCAGGGCGTCCTCGTCGACGAGAGCGCCGCGCGCCGTGTTCACCAGCACCGCCCCGCGCCGCATCCGGGCGAGCTCCGGGGCCCCGAGCAGGCCGCGGGTGCTCGCGTCGAGCGGCGCGTGCAGGCTCACGAAGTCGGCCTCGGCGAGCAGCGTGTCGAGCGAGACCCTCGTGGCGCCGAGCGCGGCCTCGACGTCGGGCGGCGCCGCTGAGCGCGAGGCGTAGAGGACGCGCAGGGAGAACCCACGCGCGCGGGCGGCGACGGCGCGTCCGATGCGGCCGAAGCCCACGATGCCGAGCGTCGCGCCGTGCACGCGGCGACCGAGGTGCGCGGTGGGCTCCCAGCCCCTCCACGCGCCGCTGCGCACGAGGCGGTCGCCCTCGGTGACCCGGCGCGCCGCGTCGAGGAGGAGCGCGAAGGCGAGGTCGGCCGTGGCCTCGGTCAGCACGCCGGGCGTGTTGGTCACGACGACGCCCCGCGCGGCGCAGGCGGCGAGATCGACGTTGTCGACGCCGACCGCGTGGTTGCCGACCACCCGCAAGCTGGGCGCTCTCGCGAGGAGCTGCCCGTCCACCCGATGCACCAGCAAGGCGACGAGCCCCGCGACGCCCTCGATCCGGGCGAGCAGCTCCGCTCGACCGAGCACGTGCGGCGCTTGCTCCACCTCGGCGATCGCGCGCAGACGCTCGACCGCATCGCCCACCAGCGGCGCCGCGACGAGCACCCGCGGCTTCACGCGGCCTCCTTCTCGCGGATCTCCACGCGGAACGTGGTGCCACCACCGGGCGAGTCGAGGACGGCGATGGTCGCCGCGTGGGCCTCGACGATCTGCTTGACGACCGCGAGACCGATGCCCACGCCCTGCGAGCGGGTCGTGACGAAGGCGTCGAAGATCCGGTCCCGCATCTCGGCCGGGATGCCGGGGCCCTCGTCGGCGACCTCCACGGTGAGCGCCCCGCCGTCGCGGGCGAGCCGGACGCGCACGGGCGCGTCCGCGCCGCTGGCCTGCACCGCGTTGCGCACGAGGTTCCACACGAGCTGCCGGAACTGGTCGCCGTCGACGAGCGCCTCGAGCTGCTCCGGCCCCTCGTAGACGAGCGGGACGTCGCGCTCGCCTCGGCCCGCGCGCCGCGCGAGCTGCACGACGTCCGCCACGATCCGCGCGAGGTCGGTCCTGGCGAGCTGCACCGGGCGTGGTCGCGCGAGGTTCATCATGTCGCTCACGAGGTCGTTGAGCCGGTCGACCTCGGAGCGGACGATGTCGCAGAGGCGCCGCTCGTCGTCGTCGAGCCCGGGGGCCTCGCGGATCAGGTCGATCGAGCCGGAGATCGAGCCGAGCGGGTTCCGGATCTCGTGGGCCAGGGCGGTGGCCACGCGGCCGAGGGCGGCGAGGCGCTCGGCGCGCTCGGCGCGCTCGGTGACCTCGACGAGGCGCCCCGACTCGGTGGCGAGCCGGCGGGCGAGCCAGCCCGACAAGAGCGCGACCACCAGCAGCGCGACGAGCGAGACGATGGTGGGGTAGACGACCTGCGCGCCGCTGAGCTGGAACGGGGCCTGGTCCGCCGGCGGGACGAGCCACCTCCGCGTGAACCCGACGACGACCAGGGTGTAGGCGGCCCCTCCGAGCGCGGCGGAGGCGAGCGCGCCGCGCAGCTCGAGGGTCACCGCGGCGAGCACGCACGAGAGACCGTAGAACGTGGTCGCGAACGAGAGCGGACCGCCCGTGAGGTAGACCAGCGCGGTCCACAGGAACTGGTCGCTGACGATCTGGGTCCACGCGAGCCCGAGCAGCGACCTGTGGGAGCGCAGCCAGAGCGCGTAGACGGCCGTCAGCGTGAACGCCGCGCTGAGGGTGAACGCGACGATGCGCAGGCTGAGCGGGAACAGCCGCGCGTCGCCGCCGAGGTAGAAGGCCGCGGTCGCCAGCAGGAGCGACAGGTAGAGCAGGAGCCGCGCGCCGGTGAGCCAGACCAGGCGCCGGTGCGCGAACGTGTCCTGCTCCTCGTGCGCGCGGGAAGGCCGGCCGCCGATCGTCTCCGCCGACGACCCGGGGGCCACGCGTCAGTCCGCCTTGATCTTGCCGGCGATGCTGAAGATCGGGAGGTACATGGCGACCATGACGGTGCCGACCATGCCACCGACGCCGACCATGAGGAGCGGCTCGAGCAGCGAGGTGAGCGCCGCGACCGCGACGTCGACCTCCTCTTCGTAGAAGTCGGCGATCTTGCCGAGCATGGTGTCGAGCGCGCCGGTCTGCTCGCCGACGCCGAGCATCTGCACGACCATGCCGGGGAACACCTTCCGCTCGGCGAGCGGCTCGACCATGTTCTTGCCCTCGGCGATCTTGGCGCGCACGTACATGATCGCCTCCTCGACGATCACGTTGCCGGCGGTCTTGGCCACGACCTCGAGGGCGTCCATGATCGGCACGCCGGACGAGAGCAGCGTGCCGAGGGTGCGGGTGAAGCGCGCGACCGCGATCTTCTGGAACAAGGGGCCGAAGATCGGGAACGAGAGCATCGCGCGGTGGAAGACGCGCTTCCCGCGGGGCGTGCGGTAGGTGTAGGTGGTGCCGACGACGAGGGCGATCGTGGCCAGCGTGATCCAGTGGATGTTGCCGATGAAGCCCTTCGAGATGTCGATGACGACCTGGGTGATCTTCGGCAAGCCGTCCTTGCTGCCGAAGTCCTTGAACATGTTCTCGAAGGCGGGGATGACGAAGGTCATCAGGACGACCATGACGCCGCCCGCGATGCAGATGACGGCGATCGGGTAGGTCAGCGCGCCCTTCACCTGGCGCACGAGCTTGACGCGCTTCTCGATGTAGACCGCGAGGCGGTTCAAGATGGTGTCGAGGATGCCGCCGAGCTCGCCGGCCTGGACCAGGTTGACGTAGAGCTCGTCGAAGATCTTGGGGTGGCGGCGCAGCGCGTCGCTGAACGTGGAGCCGCCCTCGACGGTGTTCTTGATGTCCTTGAGGGCGGCCGCGAAGATCTTGTTCGGGGTCTGGTTGGCGAGGATGTCCAGGCACTGGACGAGCGGCAGACCCGCGTCGATCATCGTGGCGAACTGGCGCGTGAACTGGACGAGCTCCTTGTTGTCGACGCCCGCCCCGATGACGATGTTGAACTCTTTGGCCTTCTTCTTGACCTTGATCGGGTTCAACTGCTGCTGGCGAAGCCGGTTCTGGACCGTGACCTCGTTGTCGGCCTCCATCACGCCCTTGCGCACCTCGCCGGTGCGCGCGCGTGCCTCCCATGCAAACTCCGCCATGCGCTGCGACCAGTCTACCGATCCCGACCGAGAAGGGTCAAAAACGGCGTGGTGATGCGCGTACCCGCCCCCACATCGGCCGGTGATGCTCGCCTCGTCGAGGTGATCGCGGCCGAGATCGTCGAATCGGCCGTCGCCACCAGCTGCGCCGTGGCGGTCTCCGTCGACGGCCAGCGCTCCGTCGCAGCGGTGACCCGCGACGGTGTCTCGCACCCATTGGTCTTCGACCTCGCGTCGGTCACCAAGCCGCTCACCGCGACCGTGGCCCTCGCCGCGGTGGCGCGCGGAGAGCTCTCGCTCGACACGTCCGTCGCCGAGGTGCTGCCGGAGCTCGCTGGGACACCCGCGGCCGGCGCCCGGGTGCACGAGCTCCTCTCGCACCGCGCGGGCCTCCCTGCGTGGGGGGCGCTCTACCGCGACGCATCGCTCTCGTTCACCCCGGAACGCTCGACGCCGATGCTCGCGTTGCCGCCCCTCGCGAGCCTGCTCCTGCGCGCCGCCTCCCGACGAGACCAGGGGGTGGGCGAGGTCTACTCCGACCTCGGCTACGTGCTCCTCGGCGCGATGCTGGCGCGGCGCCTGGGCCCGCTCCCCGAGCTCTGGCGCGCCCACACGGGGATCGGCGGGCCTCCGCCCGAGCTCGTGTCGGTCGTGCCCACCGAGGACGTCGCGTGGCGGGGGGGCGTGATCCGCGGGCGCGTGCACGACGAGAATGCCTTCGCGCTGGAGGAGGCGGGCGGCGACCCGGGGCACGCGGGCGCGTTCGCCACCGCGGAGCAGCTCGTCGCGTTCGGTGAGTCGTGGCTCGCCTCGCTCGCGGGACACGGCCGACTGCCCGCGGCGCTCGCGAACGAGGCCATCCGGCCGCGAGAAGGCGGCACCCATCGCCTCGGCTGGGACGGGCGTAGCGGCCCGGCTCCGTCGAGTGGTCGGCGCTTCGGCGCGCGCACGTTCGGGCACCTCGGCTTCACTGGCACGAGCGTGTGGATCGACCCCGATCAGGCGCTCGTGTTCGTGCTCCTCACCAACCGGGTGCACCCGACGCGGGCGAACGACCGCCTCCGCGCCGCCCGCCCCCGCGTGCACGACGCGGTCCTCGCGCGCATACTCCCGTGATGCGCTGGTTCGTACTCTCGATCGCGCTGGTCGCGTGCGCTCCTCCGCCGCGGGTGCGCCCGCCCGTGCCCGCTGGCGCCACGGCCATCTGCGAGACCTGCGTGGGGACGCTCGAGGGCCACCGCGTCGGCGTCAGCAATCTCTGGGAGCGATCCCTCGCTGGCCCCGACGGCGTGGTGCGCAAGCAGCCGTCGGCCCAGCTCTCGATCTGGAGAGACGGCGAGCCGAGCCGCCACGAGTTCGTGGTCGTCGGCACCCGCCTCACCCTCGGCGGCGTGTCCTACGAGGTGGTGATGATCGACCTGCCGCCGCACGAACCAGGATCGATCGCGCTGCGACGCGTGCCCTGACCGGCAGCTACTCGGCGTCCTTGGACTTCTTCTTCACGCTGCCGCTCGTGCTCGGGGCGACGGACGGCGTGGGGCCGACCGAGCCGGTCGAGGACGGCGTGGCGGCAGGCGTGCCGCCGCCGGAGAGCTTCTTGGACTCGGCGCGCGCGACCTCGTCGCGGTACCAGATGTCGATCTTGCCGTTGAAGTCGCTGTCGACGCCCATGCGCTCGAGGCGGTCGTTGACGTAGTACTCCCAGACGTCGATGTTGCCGTCGACGTTGCGGTCGCGCTCGATGCGCTTGAGCTTGCCGTCCTTGTAGTAGTGGAACTCGTTGGGCTTGCCGCTGAACGTGGTGTCGAAGGCCTGCTTGGCGATCAGCCCGTCCTTGTACGAGATCCAGATGTCGCTCTTGCCGTCGTAGTTGCGGTCGGCCTCTTCGGACTCGAGGGCGCCCTTGTCGTCGAACACGCGGATGAGATCGAGCGCGCCGTCGTGATTCGTGTCGAGCTCCATGCAGACCACGTGGCCCACGTTGCTCGTGCCGCCGCCGGCCTTGTTGTACGAGATCACCTCGACCATGTCGGCTTTGCCGGTGCCCGCGAGGTCGTGGTAGCTGAGCTCGACGCCCGCCTTGTTGCTCTCGCAGCGCGTGGCCGCCTTGAACTTGTCCTTCTCGGCCATCTTCGGCGGCGTCTTGGCGAGGTCGTTCTTCTTGCTCGGTCCGCACGCGGCGACGAACGCGAGCGAGGCGAGACCGGCGGCGAACAGGAGGCGGCGCATCACTTGCCTTTCTTTGCGCTGGCGGACGCGGAAGGGGCAGCCGTCGTGGAGGCCGTCGTGGAAGGCGGCGGCGACGCCGTGGGCTTGGTCATCACCGGCGGCGCGCTGGCCTTCGGAGCAACCGGGGCGCCGAGCTTGATGGTCTGCGACGGATCGGGCTTGCCCGTGCGCGGGTCGGCCGGGATGATCGTGGCGTTGTCGCTGCCCGGCGGCTCGAAGGTCCACCACTCCTCGACGCGGCCGGCGCCGGACTTGTCGCGTTCGCGCCGGGCGAGCTTGCCGGCCTCGTAGTAGTCCCAGGTGTCGATCTTGCCGTCGAAGTTGGTCTCGCGGAGGACCAGATCGACCTCGCCGTCCTTGTAGACCGCGATCTCGTCGATGCCCTTGGTGACGCCGTAGGAGGCCTCGCGCCGGCGGATCTTGCCGTCGGGGCCGAAGAAGGTCCACAGGTCGACGATGCCGTCGCCGTCGAGATCGGCGAACGAGCAGACCTCGCGGCCGTTGTCGAACACGTGGCTCACGTAGGACTTGTTGGACGAGAAGGAGCTCTGCGGCTTGCTGGTCTTGACCTGCTTGCCGGCGGTCGGGCAGTCCTCGTGCGTGATGCTGGTGTCGCGGATCTCGCCGATCGGGGCGCCCGCGCCGTTCTCACCACCCGACTTGGCGGTCGGCGAGGAGCACGCGCCCGCACCCAGACTCATGAGCGGCGCGACCAGCGCGCACACGCCCAGGGACCGCAAACCGTACTTTAGATGTCGACCTAGAGACTGACGCTGAAGCACGGGTGGGAGTCCTCCGGTCCGAACGGCCAGCGGAAAGCCTACGCGGCGATCGGGTAGGTGTCCATGCCGCAGGGTGCGTGCTAACCGAGCCCCGTGGCCCTCGTGGTCTCCACCAAGGCCGCGATGGCCGTCCGCCGCGGACACCCCTGGGTCTATCGCGACCAGCTGCGGGGCGATCTGTCCCGTCACCAGCCGGGCGACGCCGCCACGCTCCACGACGCCGAGGGCGCGGTGCTGGGTCGGGCGCTGCTCGAGCCCGGCTCGCCGCTCGTGGCCCGCGTCTGGTCCCGGACCAGCGGCAAGCCCCTCGACACCCGGTTCCTCCTCGAGCGCCTCGACCAGGCCCTCTCGCTGCGCCGCGCGCTCGATCTCGGCGACACCGACGCCTACCGCCTCGTGCACGGAGAGGGCGATCGGGCGCCCGGTGTCGTGCTCGACCGCTACGCGGACCACGCCGTCCTGCGCCTCGACGGCGGCGCGCTCGAGCCCCACCTCGAGGGCCTCGCGCGGGGCCTCGAGGAGCGGCTCGCGCGCATCGGCGTCCGCACGCTGCTGCGCCGCCGCACCGAGAAGAACGCCGCGGTGAAGGTCGAGGTCCTGTTCGGCGACCTGCCGAAGGCGCCGATCGGCGTGCGCGAGCACGGGGTGCCCTACGAGGTCGACCTGGTGCGCGGACAGAAGACCGGCGCCTTCCTCGACCAGCGCGAAAACCGCGTGCGCGTCGGGGCGCTCGCCCGCGGGCGGCGTGTGCTCAACCTGTTCTCCTACGCGGGCGGGTTCTCGCTGCACGCGGCCCTGGGCGGGGCGAAGAAGGTCACCTCGGTCGACGTGGCGTCGGGCGCCCACGCCACCGCGCAGGCCTCGTTCAAGCGCGCGGGCGTCGACCCGACGGCGCACGCCTTCGTGACCGCCGACGTGTGGTCGTTCCTCGACCGCGCGAAGGAGCGCAACGAGCGCTGGGACCTCGTGGTCTGCGACCCGCCCAACATGGCGCCCAGCGCGGCCACCCACGCGCGCGCGCTCACCTCGTACCGCAAGCTGCACGCGGCTTGCGCGGCGGTGCTCGCCGAAGGCGGGGTGCTGTGCGCGGCGTCGTGCTCGAGCCACGTGTCGCTCGAGGACTTCCTGCAGACGCTGACCGACGACACCCTCGGTCGCGACGACCTGCGGCTCACCGAGATCCGCGGCGCCGCGGGCGATCACCCGGTGCTGCCCGGCTTCCCCGAGGGCCGCTACCTCGAGTTCTGCGTGCTCCGCTAGGCCTCTTCGTCCTTCTCGGGCTCCACCCTCGGAGGCTCGACCCTCGGGGGACGGGCGAGCACCTTGCCGAGCACGGCGGCGAACCCCCTCGGTCGCGGGGGCTCCTGCGCGAGCTCGGCCCGGATGCTGTCGAGGCTGGTCGACCCGAGCCGGGTGAGGCCAGCGTCGGTCGCGCCCACCACGAGCACCCGCCGCCCGACCCGCACGAGGTAGATCGCCTTCCGCGCGTCGAGCGGCTTTCGCGCGAGGATCTCGAGCGGGCCCCCCTCGGCGCCGGTCGCGCCGATCCGCCGTAGGCCCATCGTGGCCAGGTAGAGCGCGCCGGCGAACACGGTCACCGTGGCGAGCGACTCGAGGACGTAGGTCGCCTCCGGAGACATGGGCCGAGCCTACGCCGGCGGGGCTGTCCACGTCGACCGCACCTCTGTTACCTTGGGGTGGATGGGGCACGGTACCGTCCTCGAGGGGCTCTCCGACGCGCTCCTCTCGGCGGCCGACGCCGCGGGACTCGGGGTGGGGGTCACCGAGATCGTCGGCGACCAGGTGCACAACGTCTTCCTGAGCGATCGAGCCGTCGCGATCCTCGGCTGGTCGCGCGAGCAGCTCGCGACCCGCAACGCCCTCGACAACGTGGCTCCCGAGGCGCGCGCGGAGTTGCTCGCGCACCTCGGCAAGGCCGAACAGGACGTCGACGGCCGCACGTTCGAGACCGTCGTCGTCCGCGCCGACGGTGCGCGCGTGCCCATCTCGAGCTCCATCTCCCAGATCGAGCTCGGGGGTCGCAAGGTCACCGTCTCGTTCTTCTACGACGTGAGCGAGCGCGAGCAGGCGCTGCGGGCCCTCGCCGAGTCCGAGGCGCGCTTCCGCACGCTCGTCGAGGCCGCCAACGACGCCGTCGTGATGACCCGCCGAGGCTCCATCTCCTACGCCAACGAGGCCGCCGAGCGTTGCCTCGGGTACGGCAAGGGCGAGCTCCTCGGGCTCGACTGGTCGCGCATCCTGCCCCCCGAGGAGCTCGCCGCGATGGGGCAGCGGATCACCGAGATGATCCGCGAGGGCACGGTGCTGCCTCCCCGCGAGTACCGCGGTCGCCGCGCGAACGGCGAAGAGGTGGTCATCGAGATCGCCTCCCGCGTGCTGATGGACCGCGGCGAGCCCCTCGTGCTCGGGTTCGGCCGCGACCTCACCGAGCGTCGCCGCCTCGAGGCGCAGATCGCGCACGCCGATCGGCTGACCGCGCTCGGCACGATGGCCGCGGGGGTCGCCCACGAGATCAACAACCCGCTCGCCTACCTCTCGCTGTCCGCGGAGGCGCTCGACGAGCAGATCCGCGAGGCCCCGTTGCCCGCGGCCGACCGCGCGAGTCTCATCGAGCTCCTCGACCGGGTCCGCGAGGGCGCCGACCGCGTGGCGGCGATCGTGCGCGACATGCGGCTCTTCACGCGCGGAGAGGACGACGTGCAGCCGAAGCCCGTGGACGTGTGTGCGATCGTCGAGGCCGCGGTGCGGCTCGTCGGCCACGACCTCCGCGGTCGGGCGCGCCTGGTCCGCACGCTCGAGCCCGCGTGGGCGCTCGGCACCCCGGGCCGCCTCGAACAGGTGGTCGTGAACCTGCTCGTGAACGCCGCGCAGGCGCTGCGACCAGACGCCGTCGAGCCCGAGATCCACGTGCGCGTGCGGCAGACCGCGGAGGGGGTCGTCGTCGAGGTGGAGGACGACGGCGTCGGGATCCCGGCGGCCACGCTGCCGCGGGTGTTCGACCCGTTCTTCACCACCAAGGCTCCCGGCGTCGGCACCGGGCTCGGCCTCAGCGTCTGTCACTCGCTGGTGCACCAGATGGGCGGGACCATCGGGCTCTCGAGCACCGAGGGCAAGGGGACGATCGCGCGGGTCGTCCTCCGGGCCGCTTCCGCCCCCGCCTCCGCGTCGGTCCGTGCGGCGCCGAGGGAGCGGTCGCGCGGGCTGCGCGTCCTCGTGGTGGACGACGAGCACCTGATCGGGAGCTCCATCACCGCGCTGCTCGAGGACGACCACGCGGTGACCTTCGCCCTCGGCGGTGAGCGCGGCCTCGCGCACGCCCTCGACGGCGATTTCGACGTCATCCTCTGCGACCTCACCATGCCGGTGGTCTCGGGCATGGACCTCCACTCGAGGGTGCGCGAGGCGCGGCCGGAGCTCGCGGCGCGCTTCGTGTTCATGACGGGCGGCGCGACGACCGAGCGCGCGCGGCAGTTCCTCGCCGAGGTGGAGAACCCCACCCTCGAGAAGCCGTTCCGCGCCGCGACCCTCGAGCAGGTCCTCGCGAGCGTGAACCAGCGAGTGTGAGCGGGGATCGGGCCCTCGGCGCTCCGAAGTGCTAGGAGGCGGCGATGTCCGAAACCGACCTCGTCGCGCGGCTCGACACGGCCGTCGCCGCCCTCACCCGTCACGCCGCCGCCGTGAAGACCGCCGATGGCAGCGCCTTCGCCCCGCGCGTCGCCGTGGTCCTCGGCAGCGGCCTCGGCGCGTTCGGCGACACGGTGGCCGAGCGTGGCCGCAAGATCCCCTACGCCGAGCTGGGCTTCCCGAGCTCGGCGGTCGTCGGACACGCGGGCGCGCTGTGCCTCGGGACCGTCGAGACCGACGGCGTCTCGGTGCCGATCGCGTGCATGCAGGGGCGCGTGCACGCCTACGAGGGTCACGAGCCCGACCGGGTGGTGTTCGCCGTGCGCGCGCTCGCGCGGTGGGGGTGTCGCACGTTCGTCCTCACCAACGCCGCGGGTGGTGTCAACCCGGCGCTCGAGCCGGGCGACCTGATGCTCCTGCGCGACCACCTCAACCTCACCGGTCGCAACCCGCTCATCGGCCCCAACGACGATCGACTCGGGCCGCGGTTCCCCGACATGAGCGTGGCCTACGATCGCGAGCTCCGCGACAAGGCGCGGGCGGCCGCGCACGCTTCTGGGATCGTCCTCCGGGAAGGTGTCTACGCCGCGCTCTCCGGCCCGAGCTACGAGACCCCGGCGGAGATCCGCATGCTGCATGCGCTCGGTGCCGACGCCGTCGGGATGTCGACGGTCCCCGAGGTGATCGCGCTCCGCCACATGGGCGCCCGTTGCGTCGCATTGTCCTGCATCACCAACAAGGGCGCGGGCCTGTCAGAAGGACTCCTCTCGCACACCGAGGTCCAGGAGGTCGCCGACCGGACCCGGGCCTCGTTCGTGGGCCTGTTGACCCGTCTCGTCGCGGGTTGCTGAGCCGGGTCGACCCGGATTCGAGGAGAACCCGCTCCGGGGATTTTGAGGTACATTCGCGGGGCATGGCCGAACCGAACCCGTCGCCGAACGTCGTGGCCACGCGGGTGAGTTGCGTCCACGCCGACCGCTGTGCTGGTTGTCCGATGATCGAGTACACGTACGACGAGCAGATCGTCCGCAAGCGTGCGCGGGTCGACGACGCCGTCTCGGCCTACCCCGGACTCGAGGGCGCCACCGTCGAGCCCACCGCGCCGGCGTCACCGATCTCCGCCTACCGCACGCGCGCCAAGCTGGTCACCGCGATCGACGTCGATCCCGAGGGTCGGAGCGGGCTCGTCGTCGGGCTCTACGCCAGCGGTGGCGGACACGTCGTCCTCGACACCCCCGAGTGCCGCGTGGTGTCTCCGATCCTCGGCGAGGTCGCGGCGGCCTTGCGGGCCCTCTCGCGTGAGCCCGGCAGCGTGCTCGCCCGGCCGTCCGAGGTCGTCACCCCGCCCCGCGCTGCTCCGCTCTCGTCGCGCGCGCCCCAGTCGTCCGGCCCGGCCGCGAGTCAGCCGCCGCGCGAGCCCGCGCAACCCCAGGCGCTCGTGCGCGCCGTCGATCTGCGCGAGGCGCGCGACCCGGCGGGCGTGGTCTCGGTGCTCGTCACCCTCATCGCGGCGCGCGACGACGTGCGCACGCCCGAGACACTCGAGGCGCTCCGCGAGATCGCGCGGAGCCTCCGCGCGCGGCTGCCCGTCATCAAGGGCGTGGCCCTCGGCCTGCGCGACGGCGACTCGCCCCAGGTGCTCGGCAGCGAACAGCTCGTCCTCGACGGAGAGTCCACCGCGGCCGACACCATCGGTGGCGTCGTGCACCTCGCCACGTTCGGCGCGTTCGTGCAGGCGCACCGCGAACAGGCCCAGCGGGTCCACGAGACCCTGGCCGAGGCCGCGAAGGTCGCGCCGGGCACCACGGTGCTCGATCTCTACGGCGGCTCCGGGGCCATCGGCCTCGCGCTCGCGGCCCGCGGCGCGCACGTGCACCTGGTCGAGTCGTTCGCGCCGGCCGCCCGCCTGGCCCTCGAGGCCGCGCGGCTCGGCAAAGACGCGGTCGCGGTCGCCGCGTTCGAGACCACCGCCGGCGAGGTGAGCGAGGTGCTCGCGCAGCGGCTCCGCGCCATCGCGCAGGGCGAGCCCAAGTTCGATCTCGTGGTGCTCAATCCACCGCGCCGCGGCGTCGCGCCGCTCGTCCGTCAGCAGATCGCGCAGCTCGCTCCGCGCGCCATCGGCTACGTCTCGTGCGATCCGGACACCCTCGCGCGTGACCTCGACCACTTCCGGCGCCTCGGCTACGGCGCCAAGCTGCTGCAGCCCGTCGACATGATCCCCCTCACCGAAGAGGTGGAGACGGTGGCGGTCCTCACGCCGATGGCCGCGCCGCTGCCGCGGGTGGCGTACGAGGACGACGAGGCGATCATCGTCGAGAAGAGCCCGCACGAGCCGGCCACCCCGCAGGGAGAATACGCCGGTTCCTTGCTCGGCCGGGTGCGCCTCCTCCCGGGGTGCGACCAGGCGGTCCCCGTGCACCGGCTCGACGTCGGCACGAGTGGCCTCGTCATCTTCGCCAAGCGCGCCTCGTACGTCACCGCGTGGGCCGATGCGCTCGGCAACGCGCAGGGCCGCAAGATCTACCTCGCTGCGGCGCGCGGGCGCACACCGAGCAAGGGCGCCATCACCCGCGACCTGCGCGACGAGGGGCGACTCCTGCCCGCGCGTACGCGCTACCGCTGGCTCGGCGGCATCGGTGGCCACAGCGTGCTGCGCATCGTCCCCGAGCAGGGGCGCACCCACCAGATCCGCCGCCACCTCGCGGCCATCGGCCACCCCGTGCTCGGCGACGAGCGCTACGGCCACGCGCCGACCAACCGGTTCTTCGAGGAGAAGCACGGCCTCGATCGCACGTTCCTGCACTGCATCCGCCTCGAGCTCAACCACCCGAAGACCGGCGTGCGCCTCCTGGTCGAGACCCCGCTGCCGGGCGATCTGCGCATGACCTTGATGCGCTGCGGGGGCGTCAGCGCCGTGAAGTTCCTCGAGGGCAAGTCGGCGCTCGGTGGCGACCGGCCGAGCATCCTCCCGCCGCCGTCGTCGAACGCCTCGCAGTCTGGCAACTGGCCATCGGCCGACCGCACGAGCGGCTCGTGGCCCGCGGTGGCCGTCACCGACCGGCCCTCGGGGTCGTTCCCGTCGAGCGAGCGCCTGCCCACCGATCCGCCCGACGTCGACTCGAGCCCCATGTCCATCCGCGTACCGATCGCCGGCAGCGGCGACGACGACTGAAGGCGGCGGACGCATACCGCGCAACTCCGGGTGCGCTCGTGCCGACCCTGGGGCATGCGCTGGATCTTCGCCGTCTTCCTCGTCGTGTCGCTGGTCGGCTGCTTCGGGCGCGGGCCGATCCACCCGAACGCGGTGGAGCTGAACCGGACGGGCGCGCAGGCGCTCGCCCACGGCGACCTCGAGGTGGCCGCGGCGCGCTTCTCCCTCGCCCTCGAGTACAATCCGGGGTTCGTCGAGGCGTGGATCAACCTCGGGCTCGTCGAGCTCGCGCGGGGCGATCTCGAGGGCGCCGAGCGCCGCTTCCGGCGGGCCCTCTCGCTCGACAAGGACGCGGCGGGCGCGCACGTGGGGCTCGGCGCGATCGCCGAGAAGCGGGGCGATCCGGCGCTCGCCGAGAAGCACTACCGCGCGGCGCTCGCGATCGACCCCGGCCTCGCCGAGCCGCGCGCGAACCTCGGTCGCTTGCTCGCCGCCCGCGGCGCCTACGACGAGGCGCGCGAGCACTTCCTCCGGCTCGTCGAGGTGCAGGCGGGCGACACCGCCGGGTGGGTGGGGCTCGTCGAGGTGCTGCTGCGCATGGACCGCGACGCCGAGGCCGCCGACGTGGCCGAGCGCGCGTACGCGAGGTTCGGGCCCGGCGTGCCGGAGATCGAGCTCGTCGTCGCGCGCGTGGAGATGGCGCGCGGGGCGTGGGACGCGGCGATCGCTCGGCTCGCGCCGCTGGCCCCGGCGCCCACGGCGGTGGGGCGCGCGGCCGGCGGTTGGCTCGCGTTCGCCTACCTCATGAAGGGCGACCGCGAGGCCGCGAAGAAGGCCGCCAAAGCGGTGCTCGCGCGCGACCCCGACGACACCCTCGCCAAGCACGTGCTCGCGAAGGCGAACGAGGCGCCAGCGCAGTGAGCGGCGGCCGCTCCAGAGGGGGTCAGTTCACGAGGGGCGGCACGAGGAACAGCACCTCGCGGTCGGTGCCCAGCGTGAACGTGGTGCCGTCGGGCTTCTCGGCCTCGACGCGGAGCGTGGCCTTGAAGATCTGCACGGCGAGCGTGGCGGGGACGGTGGTGTTCACCTTGGGGGCGACCGCGAAGCAGTGCAGCGGGCCCGGGTTCACGTCGAGGATGGTCTCCTTGGCCGCGTCGGTGCCGGGGGCGGCCTTGGGGCCGATGAACCGGTCGGCGGTGGAGGTCGACGCGAAGGTGACGCAGGTGCCGCCGGTGACGGGATCGGTGCCGCCCCCGGGCATCGGGAGCACGTTGGTCATGAACGCGTCGACCGGATCCACGCCGCCCGACAGCACCGGCGTGGCCTGCACGTGCACGTCGTACCGGATCGACTTGAGGAGGGCGACGATGCCGTTGGTGACCACGCTGCCGAGGCCGGCGCCGTCGTAGAGGATGTCGAACACGAGCGGGCACTTGCCCGCGGTGGCCGGGTTGGCCGCGCCGCCCGCGTTGCTCGTCTTGCAGTCGCTGGTGGTGGCCGTGGCCGAGATCGCCGTCGGATCGACCATCGAGTTGGTGCCCTTGGCGATGGTCTCCATGTCGAGCGACGACGAGTACGCGGTGGTGCTCAGCGTGCGGCTCACGTTGGAGGCCTTGCCGGTCACGCCGCCGACGCCGCCGTGCACCGAGATGCCCACGTATTTGGCGCCGATCACGTTCATCTTGGCGATGAGGAGGTCGATGTCGACCGACGTGGTGAGCGAGGACGGCTTGGCGCCGCCGGTCCCGTAGCTGATGGGCAGGCACGGCGAGAGGGTCGCGCCACCCGGGTCGATGCAGTTGCTGGTCTTGCCGCCGTGCATGTTGGCGTCGCTCGCGTTGACGAGGATCGGCACCGCGCTCTTGCGGAAGTGCAGGCCGCCGAACTCGGTCGAGGCCAGGCCGGTCACCGCGGGGAAGGTCTTGGTGGTGCCCACGGTGGTGCTGACGAAGCTGAACGACTCGCCGGTGAGCACCCACCACAATGCGGGGACCGTGCCCTCGGGGTAGCTGCCACCCGGGGTCGTGCCCTTGGAGGCGAGCGCGGCCGCGGCCGAGATCGCCGTCGACGGCGTGGCGGTGACGCGGTCGAGCCCGCCCGGGAACCACACGAAGCTGTCGCCCACCGAGTCGCCCCACGGCTTGGCGAGCGCGTCGTCGTAGCCGACCACGCCGACGCGCAGGTTCGGGATGTAGGTGGACTTGGAGGAGTCGGTGAGGTCGGTGATGATCTTGCCGATGCTCGTGGAGAGCGCGGCCTCGACGTTGTTCATCGAGGTGGTGGTGTCGACCACGAACGCGACGTCGCCGTCGTTGATCTTGGTGGACATGGCGAGCGGGGTGCTGGTGGGCGAGGGCTTCGCGCTGCCGTCGAACGAGTACGGCACGAGGAAGTAGAACTTGCCCTGGTTCCAGGGGGTCTTGGTGGCGTCGGTCGCCCAGCTGCTCGAGCCCACCGGCGTGAGCGCGGTCTCGACGAAGTCGTCGTGGCCGTCGCCGTCGGTGTCCTTCTTGAGGCGGTTGGTCTCGCCCGCGTCGACCTTGCAGTTGCCGTTCTTGTCCTCGAGCGCGTCGGCCAGGTAGTCGCCGTCGCTGTCGGTGTCGACGTAGTCGGCCTTGCCGTCGCCGTCGGTGTCGACGAGGCCCTCGCAGCTGTCGGGGACGCCGTCGCCGTCGCTGTCGGTGTCGCGGAAGTTGGGCTTGCCGTCCTTGTCCGGGTCGCCGAGGCCGTCCTCGAGGTCGAGGATGCCGTCGCCGTCGCTGTCGGTGTCGTAGAGGTCGGGGACGCCGTCGCCGTCGGTGTCGGTGAGGACGCCGCCCGCGCCGACCTCGAACTTGTCGTCGAGGCCGACCGACTTGTCGGCGCTGGTGCTGTCGTGGTCGTTGTCGGGGTCGAGGTAGTCGGGGACGCCGTCACCGTCGAAGTCGTAGGGGACGCCCGCGACGCACGCGGCCTTGCCGAGCTTGGTGAGCACGGTGGTGGGCGGGCAGGCCTCGTCCTTGTCGGGGAGGCCGTTGCCGTCGCTGTCGAGGTCGCGGTAGTTGGGGACGCCGTCGCCGTCGGCGTCGTTGGTGCCGCCGGGCGAGCACGAGCCCTTGTCGAACCACTCGTCCTTGTCGCTGATGCCGTCGTTGTCGCTGTCGGTGTCGAGGTAGTCGGGCGTACCGTCCTTGTCGGTGTCGACGGGGCCGGTCTTCTCGTAGCGACCCTCGATCTCGTCGGGGATGCCGTCCTTGTCGGTGTCGGTCACGCAGTCGATGCCACTCGCGTCGAACGGGGTGCCGGTGTCGACCGGGGTCGTGTCGGGGGTGCCCGTGTCCGGCGTGCCGGTGTCGAGCGGGGTCGTGTCGGGCGTGCCGGTGTCGGGGCTGCCGGTGTCGGGGCTGCCCGTGTCGACGCTGGTGTCCGGGGTGCCGGTGTCGGGCGTGCCCGTGTCCTCGGTGCCGGTGTCCAGGGCCGCGTCGATCTCGATCTCGCCGGACGCGGCGCCCGAGCCGCCACACGCCCCGAGCAAGAGGACCGAACCGAGCACGAAGCCATGCGAAGTGCGACGAATCATGAGCAAGCTTCCTCCGACAGGTGGCGCAATGTAGCAGCCACTCGCACTTCGGCCAGCGCCGTCGCGCGTGGACCGTTGGCGACGGAAGCTGGCCGCAGAAAGGAGTCAGCTGTCACTTCCAGGTGACGAGGACCTCGGGCGCGAGGACCTCGGGCGCGGCGCGGTCGATGGTGAGCAGCACGCCACCGGAGGGGATCGGGGTGGCCTTGAAGGTGCCCGGCTTTCCACCGGCAATGGTGTTCGGGAACGAGACCGTCGGCGCGCCCGGGAGGCGGATCTCCTCGTGGCCGGGGCCCGTGCCCTTGTACGAGAGCGACGTCGTCGTGAAGGTGA
>Ga0154020_10003056_pt1 | contig 20295 bp, 16 predicted proteins | sample Klosneuvirus_201_FD_109709 | JGI IMG/M metagenome (GOLD analysis project Ga0154020, IMG submission 109709) | Active sludge microbial communities from wastewater, Klosterneuburg, Austria - Klosneuvirus_20160825_MG | ecosystem: Engineered > WWTP > Aerobic digester > Activated sludge | place... | reverse complement strand
GTGCGTCGTGCGTGACGCGTCTTTCGGACTCGTAGATCGTGGGCGTCGGTCGTCCGGCCCTGCGCGTGCGCGTTGTGCGTCGTGCCTCTTTCGGACTCGTAGATCGTGGGCGTCGGTCGTCCGGCCCTTCGCGTCGTGCGTGAGGCCTCTTTCGGTGTCGTGGATCGTAGGCGTCGGTCGTCTGGGCCCGCGCCCGCGCTTCAGTTTGAGGCAGTGACCTCGGCTCGCAGCGGTTTCTTGACGCCGTAGGGGGCCCCGGTTTGAACCGAGGTCGAGCCTGGCGTAGGCCTTAGCTAGGCCCATGGGAAAGAAGAAGGACAAGAAGAAGCACCGCAAAACCGAGGAGTCCGGAGGCGAGATCCGCGAGGACGTCGAGGAGATCGAGGGCATCGAGGCGCTGGGCTCCGAAGACCCCGCGGCAGGGAAGAAGGCGCGCAAGAAGTTCTACATCCGGGAGCTGGCCAAGCTCGAGATCGAGCTGGTGAAGCTGCAGGAGTGGATCAAGAAGCAAGGCCTGCGCGTCGTCGTGATCTTCGAGGGGCGCGACGCGGCCGGCAAAGGCGGCGTCATCAAGCGCATCACGCAGAGCTTGAACCCCCGCGTATGCCGGGTGGTCGCGCTGGGCACGCCGACGGAGCGCGAGAAGACGCAGTGGTACTTCCAACGCTACGTCACGCACCTCCCGGCGGCGGGCGAGATGGTCCTCTTCGATCGCAGTTGGTACAACCGCGCCGGCGTCGAGCGGGTCATGCACTTCTGCACCAAGGAGGAGTACCAGCAGTTCCTCCGCTCCTGCCCCGAGTTCGAGCGGATGCTCACCGACTCCGGCATCATCCTCGTCAAGTATTGGTTCTCGGTCAGCGACCACGAGCAAGAGCGGCGCTTCCAGGATCGGATGAAGAACCCCACGAAGCGGTGGAAGCTGAGCCCGATGGACCTCGAGTCGCGCAAGCACTGGGTGGAGTACTCCAAGGCCAAGGACGTCATGCTCGAGCACACGGACGTGTCCTGGGCGCCGTGGTACGCCGTGGACGCCGACGACAAGGGGCGGGCTCGGCTCAACTGCATCGCGCACCTCCTGAGCCTGATCCCGTACGAGGATCTGACGCCGGACGAGCTGACGCTTCCCCCGCGGCAGGAGGATGGGGGCTACGTGCGACCGCCGATCGCGAGCCAGAACTTCGTCCCGGCGCGGTTTTGAGCGATCCACCAGGCCCCGAGGGCCCGTCCGCTGGCGTTGACCAAGCCCCGCACGGCGGTCCACCATCCGATCCTCATGGGCTTCCGCCACGCGCAGACCGTGTTCGCCCTAAGCCTCGGCCTCGGCCTGGCCCGACCGGCGGCCGCCGACGACGTCACCCGCCCCGGCGAGAAGAAGGTCTCCAGCGCGGGCAAGGAAGCCCAGGTGACCGCCGCCGCGACCGACGCCGACGATGACGACGGGCCAGACACGGCGGAGGGCGCGGCGATCGCCAAGAAGGGCAACCGCGTTCAGATCAGCGGCACGGACAAGATCGTCGCTCAAAAATGCACCCCCGAGGTCGAGGTCTACATCGACGGCAACCACATCGCCGTGACCCTGACCGGGGACTGCAAGCTGGTGAGCGTCACTGGCGCCGAGAACAACGTGAAGGTCGACGCCGCCGCCAAGATCGTCCTCGCCGGACGCGACAACGTGGTCCACTACCGGCGCGGTCGAACCAGCGGCGATCCCGAGGTCGTCACCGGTGGGACGGGCAACAAGGCCGTCAAGATCGTGCAGGAAAAGCCCGGAAAATAGCCGGCGCGGCAATCCGCCCGACGTTGAAAGTTACGTCGGCGCGGCTATCCGAGCTATGCTGCCACGCCTGTGGCGAAGATCGGAGAGGATGAGGTCGCGCGGATCCCTTCGCCGTGCATCTCCGTGTGCCGGATGGACCCCTTCGAGGACCGCTGTGTGGGCTGCCTGCGGACGCTCGACGAGATCGCCCATTGGCGCGAGTACTCCCAACAGGACCGAGAGCAGATCATGCGTGAATTGATTCAGCGCCGCACCAAGCGAGCACCCCGATGAGCGAGACTCAAGACGTCGTCATCGTAGGAGGCGGCATCGTCGGCCTCTCGACCGCGCTCGCCGCCGCCGAGCGCGGGGCGCGGGTCATCGTCCTCGAGCAGGGAAAGCTGGGCCGCGAGGCCTCGTGGGCAGGCGCGGGCATCGTCTACGCCTGGGCCCCAAGCCACGCCAAGACCGGCTTTGACTGGCTGATGGCCCAGGGCGCCGAGCTGCACGTCAGCACCGCCCGCCGTCTCCTCGAGACCACCGGCATCGACACCGAGTTTCGGCGATCGGGGGAGATCCTCGTCGCCAAGGCCGAGGCCTCCGAGCTCGACCAGGAGCTCAACGCGCTCAATGGCCACGGCTCGGCGGCGCGGCGGATCACGGTGGAGCAGGCCCGCGCGCTCGAGCCCGAGCTCTCCTCGGCGCTCCGCGGCGCGGTGGAGGTGCCCGAGGTGGCGCGCTTTCGTCCGCCCCGGCACCTGCGGGCGCTCGAGCTGGCCTGCGCCCGGGCCAAGGTGCGCCTGATCTCCGACGATGCGGTGCGCTCGATCGCCAGCAAGGACGGCCGGGTGATCGGAGTGCGCACTGAGACCGCGCTCTACACCGGCGATCATGTGGTGCTGGCGGCGGGGGCTTGGACGGCCGGGCTCCTGGCGGGCCTCGGCCTCAACGTCCCGATCCGCCCGCTGCGGGGTCAGATCGCGCTGCTCAAGACCCCGAACCCCATCCTCCAGCGGGTGATCAGCACCGGCTACGAATACCTCGTGCCCCGCGACGACGGCCGGGTCTTGGTGGGCTCGACGAGGGAGGACGTGGGCTTCGACAAGCGCACGACCGCCTCGGCGATCCGCGGCCTCCTGGCCAGCGCGGCCCTGATCGCCCCAGCGTTAGAGGGCGCGGACGTGGAGATGACCTGGTCCGGCCTACGCCCCGCGACGCCGGATGGGATGCCAATCCTCGGCGCGATCCCGGAGCACGCCGGCCTGTGGATCGCCGCGGGCCACACCCGCTACGGCCTGCACCTCGGACCCATCACCGGCGCGGTAATGACCGAGCTCATGATCAGCGGCCGGACCGAGGCCGATCTGTCGATGCTCGCGCTGACCCGGTTTTTGTAGAGCCCCGCGAATCGAAGCTCCCCCCCGCGCGTCTTCGCGCGTAGCACCAAGCCCGAATCGAAGCTCCCCCGCGCGTCTTCGCGCGAGGTGGCTGTCGCGCGAAGCGTGACTGGTGCCACCCGGACAGGATGCCCACGCCACCAACAAGTACAGAGACCCAGATGCCCTAGAGGCCGATGCAAACGGCATCCACCCCCGTGGTGCCACCCGGACAGAATGCCCACGCCTAAAACAAGTACAGAGACCCAGATGCCCTACAGGCCTAAGTGGACGGCAAAAACGGAGGAGGCGTCGACGAGCGCCGCAAGAGATCCCCGAGGGACTCCTTGTGCGCCGGCACCCAGCGCGACTCGCCGCGCGCCAGCTCCGCGCCGTTTCGCACCCGCAGCGTGCGGTGGAGGAAGACGTCCTGGCCCGGCATCCGCTGGGTCTCGACCACGAGCTCGTCGTCGTAGAGGCACTCTTCGCGGTACACGATCTCCAGCGACTTGAGCCGGTGCGTGCCCCAGATCTCCGAAGGGATCGACTCGACCATCCACTCCATGTACCGGCCGTTGTTGGTGTGGCCGTTGGCATCGATGTCGCCCATGCGGACGCGAAAGGGCCGCTGGAGATCGGCCTTCTCCAGCTCGGGCGGCTTCTTTCGGGAGAAGGTCAGCGCCCGCGGGCGGTCCGGGATCTGGATGCCGGAGAAGGCTTCGAGGAGCTTCCTCGCCTTGCGCTCGAAGATGTCGAAGAGGACCCAGCCGCTGGTGGCCCGCACATAGACGTGGCCGGTTTGGCCGCACAGCTCGAAGTCGCGGTACGCGTAGAGGCGGTCGGAGTCGGAGGCCCAGGTCAGGACCGAGACCGTCTCCTTGAGGCCGGGCTCTTCCACGATGTCGATCTTCATCCGGTGGAGGGCCCAGGAGAGGTTCTGTTCCTCGAGCTTGGTGATGCCAGCGCCCACCAGCTCGGCGTGCACGCGGGCCGCTTCTTGGAGGAAACCGCCGATCGCGCGGAGCGAGACCCGCCCGCTCCAGTCGAGATCGTAGGAGCGCAGCGTGAAGTCCTCGCGGTGACAGCCGCTTGGCAGATCCACGGATCTACAAGAGCATGCCTCGGTCCGGAGGGGAAGTTTTGGGGGCCCTTCCGCGGTTGGGCCTCGCATTGGGGCGCCTTCTGAACGAAACCGCCGAGCGGCGCTCGCCTCGTCAGTTCGGCCCGCTGCTCGCTGGGTTCCTGGCACTGCTGGGATCCGCCCCGGTCGCTGCACAGGATCTACCCCGGTGGCCGACTCCAGGCGCGCTGCGGACGATCACGCCGACGCGCTCGTTCGGGCTTCGGCCCATGATCCGGGTGGCGATCGACGCTGGCCATGGATCGCCGGGAAACCACGGCGCTCGCTCGATCAGCTGCGTCGACGAACAGCGCTTTAGCCTGGCGATCGCTCAGGATCTCGCGCGCCGCTTGCGCGAGCGGGGAGGCTACGTCGTGACCGAGACCCGCGCGCCAGGTGAGGCTCCGAGCTATTCCCGCCGGCTTGAGCGGGCCGTCGCGGCGGGAGCGCAGATGCTACTCAGCATCCACTTCGACGTCCGCGGCGAGGCGTGGCAGGTCGACGAGCAAGGCGGTCGGGCCTGCTACGAGAGCTACGGGAGCGTTGGCTTCGCGGTGCTCTGGTCGGACGAGGGACCATTGGCGAGCCGTAGGCATGGCTTGGCGCGGGCGCTCTCGACGCAGCTCGAGGAGCGCGGCTTTCACCCCTACGACGGCGAGGACTATCCGGGTCTGTATGATCCTGATCCGCTCACACCGGGGGTCTTCGTCGACCGGCACCCGGAGCGCCAGCGCATCTTCTTGCTGCGAGCCTCGGGCCTGCCGGCGCTGATCCTCGAGACCCATCACGCACTGCACCGCGAGGAGTGGGCTCGCTGGCAAGAGGAGGCGACCCGCGCCGCGCTGGCCGACGCAGTTGAGGATGCGCTCCTGCGTTCGCAATGAGAGTCGGAGCGTTTTTGCGCCAGCTCCCGCCCCTGCAGTGCTAACAAGCTCCGCATGGCCAAGGCCAAGACCGCGTTTCGCTGTAACGCTTGCGCATACGAATCCGCCAAGTGGCTCGGGCGTTGTCCGGACTGCGGGGCCTGGAACTCGATGGTCGAGGAGACAACGCGGACCGCCGCGCCGACCAGCCGGGACCAAAACCGCGTCTTCCGCCTGCCCGGCAGCGACAAGGCCGCGGTCCCGATCGCGCTCTCGGAGATCGAGGAGGGCGCCTCAGCCCGCCGCAAGGTGGGGATCAGCGAGCTCGACCGTGTGCTCGGTGGGGGCTTGGTCCCGGGCTCGCTGGTGCTGGTGGGCGGCGATCCCGGCATCGGTAAATCGACCCTGCTCCTCCAGACCTTGGCGGCCCTGGCGGCCCCCGGCGCGCCATCCTTGTACGTGACCGGCGAAGAGTCGCCCGAGCAGGTGAAGCTGCGCGCGAGCCGCCTGGGTCTGTCCGGCGAGGCCTTGCTCCTCTTGGCCGAGACCCGCGCCGACCTCATCTCCCAGGCCATCGAGCGTACCAAGCCGGCCGCGGTGGTCATCGACTCCATCCAGACCGTCTATGATCCGGAGATCACGAGCGCGCCCGGCAGCGTCTCTCAGATCCGCGAGGTCGCGGCGCGCTTTCTCTACCTGGCCAAGAGCCTGCACGTACCGACGTTCTTGGTCGGACACGTCACCAAGCACGGCGAGCTGGCAGGGCCGCGGGTGCTCGAGCACATGGTCGATACCGTGCTCTACTTCGAGCAGACGACGGGCCACCCCTACCGGATCCTGCGGGCGCACAAGAACCGCTTCGGCTCGACCAACGAGATCGGCGTCTTCGAGATGCGGGCGTCGGGTCTCGAGGTCGTGGCCAACCCGTCGGAGCTGTTCTTGGCCGAGCGCCCCGAGAACGTGCCGGGCTCAGTGGTGCTACCCGCCATCGAGGGCACGCGACCGCTCCTCGTCGAGGTGCAGGCCTTGGTCTCGCCGACGACCTTCGGGACCCCGCGCCGCACCTGCCTCGGCTTTGACTCGGCGCGCGCGGCGCTGCTGGTCGCAGTGCTGGAGCGCCGGGCAGGGCTCGAGCTCCTCGGCTGCGACATCTTCGTCAACATCGCCGGCGGCCTGGTGGTGGACGACCCCGCGGCCGATCTGGCGGTCGCGACCGCGCTGGCCTCCTCCTTGCGCAACCGGCCCACGGGAGCCCGTACGGTGGTGTTCGGAGAGGTGGGCCTCGCCGGAGAGCTGCGCGCGATCAGCCAGGCCGACGTCCGCTTGCAGGAGGCGGTGAAGCTCGGCTTCAAGAAGGCGATCCTGCCGGAGGTGAGCCGGAAGCGGGCGAGCCTGCCCAAGGACCTCGAGGTGATCGGGGCGACGACGCTGGAGGAGGCCCTCCAGCACGCGCTGGTCTGAGGCGGAGCGTCAGAGGTGGGGCGCGGCCACGAAGCCGCACTCGTGTCGCGGGCGCCTGGCTCCACCCCCACCCCAAGCCAAGGCTCGGTCTGGCCTGCGGGTTGCTCAACCCGCGCTCATGCTGAAGACGAAGGGCGCGACCGGGGAACCACCTGCCCTCTCCATCACCAAGCTCTTGCAGGACAAGCGAACCCACGCGCTGGGCGAGAAGCTGATGGACGCCAACCTGGCCGCCGGCGGAAGCGGGATCTTCGTCTTCAGCGAGGCTCGCCACCTCGGCGCGGCCGATCGCGCTGCCTACGCCAGCTTGATCGGCGACGCCACCCGGGCCGCCAAATACCGGGCCGACCCTCCCGCGACGCAACCGGCGGCGTTGGTCGCGACCCAGCCGGTAGCATCGAGAGGAAAGGCCGAGGCAGATCCCGTCGAGCCGCTGCGGGGGCTGGAGAACCCGGCACTGGCCGATAGTCTCGCGAAATACCTCGCCAGCAAGCCGGCCGAGGCCAAAGCCATGGCGGCCTTCTTCGCTACGCTCGGCCCCTTCCCCGATCATGCCCTCGAGATCAGCGGGAGGGCGCGCAGCGAGCTGTACGCGGATGCTTCGCTGATCGCTCGGGGGATCGAGCACGCCCGCGGCAAGACCATCCCCTCGAGCGGGGCCGGGAAGATCCTCGACCGCTGGCTGACCGAGTCCATCACCAACGCCGGCCCCCACACCTCGGTCCGCGATCCCCTGTTTCCTCGAGACTTCACGCGCGTCGCGTGCTGGCTGGCCGGGCGAGAGGTCGAGGCCGCGGCCCCGGTCGAGCCCGCCAAGCCGGCGCCGGGCACGGAGCAGCTCCTGGCCGCCTTCGCCAAGGTGAACGACGCAGACCTGAGCGGACGCGTCGGCGCCTACCTGTCCACGCACCCCGAGGAGGTGCCGGCGCTGCTCGGATTCTTCCGTCAGCAAGGGGTGCCGCACGGTCCCTCGCAGCTCAATACGCAGAGCCGGAGGGAGCTCTATGCAGACGCCATGATGATCCTCCGAGGACAGAGCGCGACGCCGGAGGGGCTCCCCTTCCCTTCGGCTGGTCTGGGCACCGTCCTCGCCGATTGGATCAACGACCGTATGACCAACACCGGGAGCGCGCGGCCCTCGGATCCCAACTATCCTTGGACGATGATCGCCTTCTCCGAATGGCTGGTGAAGGGCGCCTACTTCAAGCAGAGCGACGCCTTTTGGACGAAGATGAACAGCGTCCTCTAGAGCGCAGCGATCTGGAGCGTACTGGCGTGGGGATTGGGCCCGAACGTGCTCGCCACCCCCGCGGCTTCACAGAGGAACGCGAAGAAGGCGTCGACCCCCGGCGTCTCGGGCGGGAGGAGATAGTCGGGTCCGCGGATGATCGCGCGCCCCGTGGTGCCGGTGCGGAGCGCGGGCGAGAACACGCTGGCGCTGATGCCTCCCGCGTGCCCGGAGTCGTGCACCGAGCGCGCGAAATCTCCGTAGATCGCGGTGACGATCTGGCGGTCCTCCATCGCCAAGGTCCGCTGTAGGAAAGTGCGGAGCGCGGGCAGACGCTGGGACATCATCGTGCGCACGCTGTTGCCGTCGTGGTCGCCGTGGGAGTCCCAGCCGAAGCCGACCAGCGAGCCCTCGCCGCGATCGATGATGGAGACGACGTCGGTCCCGGACCGGATCATGAGCTCGGCCCCTGCAAGCTGGCTTGCAAAGGAGTTGATGGTCAGCGAGCTGCCGAGGCCGTAGGCGGCGGCGATCTCCGGCCAGTCGATGGGCTGCGGTGGCCCGAGCAGCGCGGCCTGAGCGGTGTGCATGCCCTCCCAAGCCTCGCGGAGCATCGTGGGGCTGCGGGAGAAGGCCGGCTGGGACAAGCGAATGGCCCGCTGGATGCCCTTGCCCATGATCGTGCGATCGGGGAGCTCGGGCCCGACCGGCGCCCCGGCGCAGAGAAGCGCCGAGGAGAGGTCCGGGACCACCGAGAGGCTGGCGCCGTCGGTACTGCGGTGCGCGCCGGGCGGCACCAAGAAGGAGACGCAGCGAAAGGCCGAGGTCCCCCCGAGCGCGTTCGTGAGGCGGAGCGGCATCGAGGGCCCGTCGCCGCCCCGGTTCCACCATACGTTCACGCCGCCGACATGATCGGCGCGGCCGTGGTGCACGCCGACCGTGACCATGTGCTGGAGCACCTCGGGGGGCAGCGTGCCGAGCGTCGAGGCGTCGACCACCACCCCGCCGCCGACGTCCCGGACGTTGCCCGCGGTGACGCCGAAGACGCCGTCTTGGACGCAGGAGTCGGCCGAGGAGAAGAGGCAGTTGTAGCCGCCTTGTAGCCACAGGAGCACCACCGCCGGCTTGCGGCGCTGGGCGGCGCGCGCGCGGTGAGGAAGGAAGGGGAGCGCGGAGAGGCCCGCGAGGCCCGCCGCCTGGGTGAGGAGCGCTCGTCTGGTGGTCTTCATCGGGTCCAACTCATGGTGGTGGCGCCGACCATCCCGCACACGTAGGCCCACTGCCGCTCGGGCACGGGGTCGGTGGAGACGTCGACGGTGGCGTAGCTGACGCATTCCTCGAGATCGGCCGACCCGACCTCATGACGCTCGGCGTTCTTGAGCACCCGCCCGCAGAAGAAGGTGGCGCCCTCGACCGTCGGGGGCGAGCGATAGCGATCGTGATCCCACAGCGAGTAGCCCCGCCGCGAGGCGATCTCGGCCAGGCAGATGTGAAAGGAGATCTCGAAGAGCTTCACCGGCGTGAGCGGCCCCTGGTTGATGCGCGCGAAGCTGTGGGCGGGGCGCACGCCGTTGAAGGTGCCGACCACGCCCTCGGGGCGGAAGAGCTCGCCGTGCGGGTAGCTCTCGAAGATCCCGTAGAGGCGATCCTCGAGCTCGAACTGGTACCAGTGGGTGTTGATCACCGGGATGTCGCGCTCAAAACCCAGGCCCAGGTCGACGCGATCGGCCTCGCGTGGCGCGCCGAGGACGCTGACGTAGCTCCGGCCCAGGCTCGCGCCCTGACAGGCGCCGGCCGCGGGCAAGGGCGGGGTGCTCGGCGTCGGCGACGCGCTCGTCATGGGGCTCGCCGATGGAGCCGGCGTGGTCGGGCCGCTCGGACCGGGGGGCGACACGGCGCTGGACCCACGCGGGTCGCCGATCGCGCCGGTGCAGCTGCTGAGGAGCAGCGCGCAAAGTGCGGCGTTGAGCGAGGCAATCGCCATCAGCTGTTGCGTCTTCATGGCCGCGCTCCGCAGAAGCCCTGGTCGAGCACCACCTCGGTGATCGCCGCTCGGATATCGTCGGTGCGCGCCAAGGTCGCGGTGCAGCGATCAAAGGCCAGCGCCTCACAGGTGCTCTCCGCGCGCCCGTAGGCGAACTCGTAGATCATGCGGCAGGTCCAAAAGAGGTAGTCGTCGGTCTTGAGCAGCGCGTTAAGGGCCTCCCGCAGCGAAGCGACGTCCTTGCCCGCCAGCCTCGCCGGCGTGTTCTCGGCCGGCGTGAGCGTCATCCGCGCGCCGAAGCCATTGCGGCGGGGGAAGAAACGGGCGAGCGCGTCGAGGGCGAGCGGGCTGTCGAGGTGGCAGCTTCTGCACTCGGGCCGAGCGCGCCCCACCAAGTTGGAGTTGGCGTCGGCGTTGAACGGCGAGGGGATGAGGACGATGCCGGTGGTGTTCTGGATGACGCGGTACGCTGCGAACAGCATGTAGCCGTCGAGGTCGTTGCCGGCGTAGCGATTCACCCAGGCGGGCGCGGTGAAGTAGCCCACTCCGGCCGGATCGGGGTCGATCTTGGGGTAGCCGCCGGGCCCCGACCAACCGAACTCCCCAACGTAGACTTGGCTCCACGGGAGGCGACCGCTGAGCACGTGACGCACGACATAAAACACGGCGTCTTCTTCGGCGGTCATGCTGGCGCCGCGGTTGAAGCGCGCGTTCACGAAGCCCGAGAAGGTCTCCACGAAGCGATCAGAGGCGAGCACCTCGGCGACCAAGGCCTCCATCGAGGCGTATTTGCTCGCGTCGACGCCCGACTCGCCGGCCAGGCTGGCGACGGCCTTCAAGGCGCACACGGGATCGACCTCTGCGGCGGCCGGCGCAGCGAGCGCCAGCAGCGGGATGAGGGTCAGGTGGGGCAGCCGCACGGGCCCTGAGTCTCGCAAGATGGGTGCCGCGACGAACGAGGCCGGAGCCTGGGCACTCCGCCGGTACCGAGCGTGGATAAGAGTCTACGGCCCCCGCCGGGCTCGCGTCCGGCCCTCCCGGTACCAGTCCCGATCTGGACCGACAGATGCTCGGGTGGACCAGGCGCAGCTCGGCCCGGTCAACGCTCAGGGGCAGCCGAGCGACATCAGCGTCGTCTCATTGGACATCGCCGCCTCATCGCACTCGTTCTGCGCGCCGAGGCCGCGGCCGGTGCCATCGTCATCCACCACCAAGGTCACGATCCGCGGTGAGGGCGGAGGGAGCGGCCAGCGCACCATCACCAGCTCAGCTTCACCCGGCGCGAGCGCGCGCGAGGTCTGCGCGGTGGCGAAGGCTGGGTTCGCGGCCGAGGGCGCGCCGTCATAGAAACCGACGGTGACGCCGGGGCCGACCTGGATCGCGCCGCGGTTCTCCACCCACGCGCCGAGATCGATCGACGAGGGGCAGTGCTTCTGCGCGGCCGCCATGGTCACGAACAGATCGGGGGCCGCCAGCGCGGGGCTGCTGCCGGTGCCTTGCACGTTGGTCCGGTAGGTGTTGGTGCCGAGCCACGAGGGCATCTCGGGGAAGGGGACGTGCCCGTTCAGATCGATGTTGGTGATGTGGTAGCTGTGCTGGTTCCAGATCGTGCGGGTCGGCACCCAGTTGTCGCGCACGTCGCCGAAGGCCCGGAGGCCGCGCTGCAGCGGTCCGCGCGCGAAGTCATTGCCGCCGACGATGATCTCCGCGTTGCCGTCGCGATCCACGTCGGCGATCACCGGATACTCATGGGCGGTGAGCGTGGAGTTGGGCGTGGACCAGACCACCGCCGCGGAGGCCGTGCCCACGTAGCTGAAGACGTAGAGCGTGTTCTCGTCGTTGTAGACGACCTCGGCCGTGCCATCGCCGTCGAAGTCGAACACCGAGGAGCCGGTGCGCGAGGACGACAGCTCTTGGATCTCGTTGGACCACAGGACCGAGCCGTCGAGCTCGTAGACGGTGTAGCGCGTGCGGCCTACGACGCCGATCTCGGGCGCCGGATCGCCGTCGAAGTTGGCGATGGTCGGCGGACCGCCGAAGCCGCCGCCGCGGATCGCCACGCGCCGGATCTCGCTGCCGTCGCTGTCCAAGATGTAGAGGTTGCTCCCGCCGACCATGGCGAACTCCGGAGCTTGGTCGGCGTCGAACTGGCCGACCGCGATGAAGCCGTCGGTGCGCGCCGGGAAGTCCCAGGCGATGCTGCCGTTGGCACGGTAGGCGGTGCGGCCGGTGATGACCTCGGAGGTGCCGTCGCGCTCGAGATCGGCGACCACGCTGATCCCGCCGACCCCGTTGGAGCCCTGCCCGCTCGTGCCACAGAAGCGGACCGCACCGGTGCGGCCCTCGAGCACGCAGGCCCCGCGCATGACCTCGGGATCGCCGCCGTCGAGGTTGCCGATGGTGAGCCCGCCCCACAGCGACTGGACCGGGTGGCAAGCCGCGCTGTTGCAGTCCCAGAACACCGAGCCGTCCGAACGCAGGGCGATCACGCCGCCGCTCCAGCGCTCGGCCACGATCTCCACCCGTCCATCACCGTCGAGGTCGGCCGCCGCCAGGTTCGAGGCCGGGGCGACCTGGCGCGCGACGCCGGTGGCCGTCCACAGCTCCCGCCCATTGTCGCCGGAGACCGCGCGCACCAAGCCGGCGTTGAGCGTGTGCTGATACGGCAGGCCCGCGGGGCCGGTGGTGTCGAAGCTGATGAAGACCACGTCGGGCACGTCGCGATCGTCGACCACCCCATCGCCATTGTCGTCGGTGAGGTTCACCACGAGCGGCGTGGACATGACCTGGTCCTTCTCGGGGTTTGGCGTGCTGGCGCCGGGGACCCAGGTCCACTCCACATCGGGCTCGAACATGCCGCGCGGGGGCGTGTACGAGCACGCCGCGTTGGTCGGGCCGCCGGTGCGGAACGTCGTGGGCGGATCGCAGGCGTCGCCGATGCCGTCGAGATCGGTGTCGCGCTGGTCGGTGTTCACGACCGCTGGGCAATTGTCGGTGAGGTCCGGGACGCCATCGCCATCACGATCGTTGTTGCCGCTGTCGGGGACGCCCAGATCTGGGAAGCCGGCGTCCGCGAAGCCCACGTCGGGAAAGCCGACATCTTCAAAGCCCACGTCGGGAAAGCCGACATCCGCGAAACCAGCGTCGGCCGCGCCGAGATCAGGCGCTCCGAGGTCGGCCGGCTCGGCGTCGGAGAACACGCCCACGTCGAGGAGCTGCGGGCTCACGCACTGACCTGAGACGCACATGGTCACGCCCATGCAGTCCGCTTGGGTCTTGCAGGTGCCCGGCGCGTCTTCGCCGCAGCTGCAGCCCGAGAGCGTCACCGCGAGGAGGAGGGCCGGGGTCCAGATCGGGCGCATCCGCGCATGCATAGCCGAATCGGGCCTGAAATCGCGAGGAAAGTGGGCGGGCGGCGAGACGCGCTCCTCAGACCGGCGGTCCATTGGCACAGTTGGGTGATGCCCTGATGTCCGGGTGGCGTTGGCCCTCCGGGGTTCGTCCTTCTTTGTCCCGTCGTTTCGTCGTTCGTTTGTTCCCGTCCGAAAGGACGGAGTGTTCGGGGGCCTTGACCCTTCGGCCGTTCCTCGCTCTTTGGGAGCCGCGGTGGAGCGGAAGAAGGCAGTCATCGTCGGCTCGGGCTTCGCGGGCCTCTGTATGGCCATCAAGCTGCGCGAGGCCGGCATCCACGACTTCGTGGTGCTGGAAAAATCCGACAGCGTCGGCGGCACCTGGCGCGACAACCACTATCCGGGCTGCGCCTGCGACGTCCCCTCGCACCTGTATTCCTACTCCTTCACCAAGCCCTACGACTGGTCGAGGAAGTACGCGCCCGCACCGGAGATCCGCGCTTACCTCGAGGGCGTCGCCACCGACTACGGTCTGCGGCCCCACCTCATCTTCGGCGCCGAGCTCATCCACGCCGAGCACGATGGCGAGCGCTGGAGCGTGCGCACCAAGGACGGGCGCGCTTGGTCCGCCGAGCTCCTCATCCTCGGCGTCGGCGGGCTCAGCCGTCCGGCGCTGCCGGCGATCGAAGGCCTCGAGCGTTTTGACGGCCCGAGCTTTCACTCGGCCGGCTGGCGCCACGATGTCCCGCTCGAGGGACGGCGGGTCGGCGTGATCGGCACCGGGGCCAGCGCGATCCAGCTCGTGCCTCCGGTCGCCGCCGCCGCGGGGAGCCTGGCGCTCTTTCAGCGCACGCCGCCATGGATCATCCCCAAGACCGACCGCGCCTTCAGCCCCTGGGAGCGACGCGCGCTCCAGAACCCCGTGGTGGCCCGCCTCTACCGCGCGTTCATCTACGGAGCCCAGGAGTATCGCGCGATCGCCTTCCTGGGCGGGCCCCGGATCCAGCGCCTGGCCGAGCGGGTCGCCCGCAAGCACCTCGAGGCGCAGGTCCCCGATCCGGTGCTCCGCGCCCGCCTCACGCCGAACTATCGCATGGGGTGTAAGCGGATCCTCATCTCCAACGACTACTACCCCGCGCTGGCGAGGCCGAACGTGGAGCTGGTGACCGACCCCATCGCCCGCGTCGAGCCCACGGGCGTCGTGACCCAGGACGGCAAGCTGCGCCCGCTCGATGTGCTGATCTACAGCACGGGCTTCGCGGTGCACGACTACGTCGGACCAGCGGTGATCAAGAACGCGCGAGGCCAAGATCTCGGCGAGCTGTGGAGAAAGGGCGCCGAGGCCTATCTCGGCGTGACGGTCGCCGGCTTTCCGAACCTCTTCATGCTCGTCGGTCCCAACACCGGCCTGGGCCACAACTCGATCGTCTTCATGATCGAGAGCCAGCTCTCCTACGTGATGGGAGCGCTTCGGCACATGAAATCGCGGGGAATCCACAGCCTCGAGCTCAAGCCCGAGGTCCAGGCCCGCTACAACGAAGAGATCGCCCAGCGCCTCGATCACACCGTCTGGGCCACCGGCTGTCAGAGCTGGTACCAGGACGCGCGAGGGAGGAACACCGTGCTGTGGCCAGGTACCACGCTGGAGTTTCGCTCCCGCACGCGCCGCTTCGATCCCGAGAGTTACCTCAGCAAGGAGGCCACGGCATGAGCGCGATGGAAGGCGCACGATCAGTCGTCACCGGCGCAGGCAGCGGCCTCGGCCGAGCCTTCGCCGAGACGCTGGCCGCGCGGCGGGGCAAGCTCCTGGTCAGCGACATCGATCTAGCGCTCGCCGAAGCCACGGCCGCGCGCGTGCGCGAGCTGGGCGGCGAGGCCGAGGCGATGCGCTGCGACGTGCGCCAGGCCGCCGAGGTCGAGGCCCTGGCGGCGCGGATGGACGAGCGCTTCGGCGGTACGGATCTGGTGATCAACAACGCGGGCGTGGCCGTCTCGGGACTGGTCGGTGAGGTTTCGCTCGAGGATTGGCGGTGGATCCTCGACATCAACCTCCTCGGCGTCATCCACGGCTGCCACAGCTTCATCCCGCGCTTTCGCCGCGCGGGGAGCGGGCACGTCATCAACGTCGCCTCGGCGGCCGGCTTGATCTCGCTGCCCACCATGGCGCCTTACAATGCGACCAAGGCCGCGGTGGTCGCGCTCTCCGAGGCCCTGCGCGGCGAGGTGGGCCACCTCGGGATCCACGTGACCGTGCTCTGCCCGTCCTTCTTCGTCACGAACATCATCCGCGACGCCCGAGGGCCCAGCGACCCGCGAGACGCCGAGGAGGCGACCAAGTTGATGGAGCGCTCCCGCGTGCAGGCGCCCGACGTCGCGCGCGCGGCGCTGGAGGCGGTAGCCTACGATCAGCTCTACTGCGTACCGATGCTCGATGGTCGGCTGGTGTGGCGGCTCAAGCGGCTGTGGCCGTGGCTCTTCAGCACCGTGACCGCGGCGGCGTATCGGCGCCGGCTGAAGAAGTAGGGCTGTCCCCAGCTCCAGCTACCGCGGCAGCCACAACGCCAGCCCCACGCCGAGCGCGAAGGCCAAGATCGACACCGCCAGCATCCAGAATGCGAAGGCCGGCCCGTGCACGATGAAGCGCGGACCCTGCTCGAGCGCAGGATCGTGAATCGCGGCCTCCTCGAGCTCGGGAGGATCGGTCGGCCGCCCGTCGAGCTCCACCGCGGGCGCCAGCGGGAGGATGAAGGCAGCGTCGAGGGGGATCGGCTCGGCCGGATCCGAAGGGCCGGGCGGTACCGCGGCATCGAGCGCGTTCGCTGCTGCGCTCGGGCGCGGGTCCGCTTCGCCGACGGCGGCCTCCGCCTCCCCATCACTCGGGCTCGGCTTCCAGGCCCGCGCGTCGAGCTCGATCGCCGGGCGCTGTGGCGCGCGCGGCCGCGGCGTCCTGGCCGGCTTGGCGTCGGCCTCGATGAGCCGCACATGTGAGTCGATCATGGTGTCGAGCATGACCGGCGCGTAGAGCGCGGACACCGACTCGAAGGTCGGCTCATCGAGCGGCGCGCTGACCGAGGGCGCGTCCACCGTCGCGTCGAGGAGGAGCTCGGAGAGCTGCGAGGGATCCATGGCGGCGAACAACGCCGTGGGCCCCGCGCGGGTCAGGCCGTCGAGCTCTGCGGCCAGCGCCTCCAGCTCCGCCAAGGCCTGGCTGGCCCGCGGCGTGCGCAGCGCGCGGTCCTCCTTCTCGAGGCGCGCGATGATATCGTCGAGCGTCGCCGAGCGAACCTCGCCCATCTCCATGAGCCGGCGCAGCGTCCGCCCGAGCCGCCATAGATCGCCGCTCGGCTCGAGCTGGACCCGCACCTGCTCCTCCGGGGCCAGGGACGGCGGCACCATATCATCGGAGAGCCACTCCGGCGGGACGAAGACCGGGAGCCCCACCAGCGTGGCGCGGTGCTGCACGTCGCCGAGCAAGAGCAGCTGCGCGCTCAGCAGGGGCTCGGTTCGGCCGCGCGCGTGCCGCTGCATCAGCCGTGAGGCGAGCACCATGCCCGCCCGCACGATCAGGCCGATGTCGGGCCGCTCGGGCAACGCCAGCTCCGCGTAGCGAGCCTCCCATGGCAAGATCCAATACAAGGCCCGGGTCCCATCGAGCTCGGTCTCCACGCCGTGAGCGATCACGCCCTCTTCGAGGAGGCCCGCCGTGCGCTGAGAGATGACGCGCTCGAGGTGCAGGCGACGCAGGCGCTCGGCGTCGTCCTGAACCGGGCGACAACGCACGATCTGGAGGAGCCGCGGCGCGCCGTCGACGTCGACCGCCTCGGCCAAGATCACGCCCGGCCCCTTGGCCAGCAGGCCGCGCCAGCTGAAGGCGCCGTAGCGACCCTCGAGGGGGCCGCGGCGGCTGGGCCGCACTGCGAGCTTCGTCTTCGGTGCGTCCTCAAACGATGGAGCCATGACCACCTCCCCTACTGACGCAGTCTCCGGCCGACCGTCGCAGCTGGCTTGGACAAATGTCCGCGTTTGAGGCGGTGTACGACGGTTGACGCGCGGGACAGAGGACACACTCGCGCGATTGACCGGTCGCTCCGACTCCCGTATCGCGGGCCGATGGAGGAGCTCGATCCCTACGTATTCGGCCCAGATCAGGCCTGTTTTGGCTGCGGTCCGCACAACGCTCACGGCTTGAGGCTGCGCTTTCGCAAAGAGGGCGACGAGGTCACGACTGTGTACGTGCCGCGCGGCGGACAAGAGGGACCGCCTGGGAGGCTGCATGGTGGCCTCCAGATGACGCTGGCCGATGAGCTTGGCGCATGGACGATCGTGGGACAGCGCGGCCTCTTTGGCCTGACCACCGCCATCCAGGTCCGCCTCTACCGCCCGGTGAAGATGGACGAAGAGCTGCACGGGCGCGGGAAGATCGTGAGCGAGTCGGAGGGGCTCATGGTCGTGCGCGTGGCGTTCAGTCAGGCCGGGAAGACCACGCTCAGCGGGCGCGTGAGCTATCTGGTGCCGACGGTGGAGACGGCCGAGCGCACGCTGGGGCAGAAGCTTCCCGAAGGGTGGGAGCGGTTTTGTCGGGCGTAGGCTAGCCTGAGCTCGTGGCTCAGGTCCTCTTTCGCTGGGCGATGCTGGTGCTGTTCGCGGTGGTGGGCGTGGGGGCGCTGCCCTCTGCTGCGCTGCTGCTGTGGTCCGAGACCTGGGCCGGCAGGCTCGTCGGCTGCTCTGGCCTGGCGCTCGTGGCGTTGCCGCTGATGCTGGCGCGCCTGGCGGGCTTGGGCGGTCGGCGCGCCGCGGTTGGCAGCGCTGTGCTCGCGGTGCTCGGCTTCGGAGGGTGGCTCCTCGCGCTCGGCCTGGCACCGTCGGGGCGATCCACGCCCGGTGGGAAGGTCACCTCGGTGGTCTTGGGCCAGGCGCCTTCGCCGTCGCTCCTCCGCGCCATCCCCGAGATCGACCAGGTCGCGGTGGGGGTCCGCGTCATCCCGCTCCTCGATCCGATCATCGACGCGCGCGCGGCCCAGCGCCTCGCCGACATCACCCTGCCGATCTACCGCGAGATGGAGGCCGACCCTGCGGTGGTCGAGCTCGGCAGCGTCATGCCTTATGCCTATGCGGATCTCTTCGGCGCGCGCGACGTGAGCGGCCACCTCTACCAGGTGCTGCCAGCGCGCAGCTCGTCCAGCACCGAGGCCTTGATCTTCCTCCATGGCAGCGCAGGCAACTTCAAGAGCTACGCCTGGGTCCTCGCCGAGCTGGCCGCGCGCCGTGGGATGATCGTGGTCTGCCCGAGCTTCGGCTTCGGCGATTGGAGCCACCCCGGCGGTCTCGAGGCAGTGGAGCGCGCGCGGGACTATGTGGTGCAGCGGCTGCACGTCGATCCGACGAAGATCACCCTGGCCGGGCTGTCCAACGGCGGCGTGGGCGTATCGCTGGCGGCGGCTCATCATCCGGACTGGTACCGGGGCCTCGTCCTGATCTCCCCGGTGATGGACAGCCATTCGCTCCAGAGCCCGGCGTTTCAGCAGGGCTGGCGGGGGCGGCCGGTGTTGGTCCTCGAAGGCGACCTCGATGATCGGGTGGAGGAGGACTACGTGAGCGCGAGCGTGGGGTTGATGAAGAAGGCTGGTATTCGAGTCCGCTATGAGATCTTCAGGGGTGAAGACCACTTCTTGTTCTATGCCCAGCGGAGGCGCGCGCTGGAGCTGATCGCGGAGAGCCCCTAAACCGGGCAGCGCCTCCCGGAGCTGTGAGCGCGCTTGGCTTCCCCGCGCACCGAGCGCCGCGGGATCGAGCACGCCAACGAGCCGACGAGGGACGCAAAATCCCGGGGCACGGCGACGGCGTTGCCCCCGCTGTCATCTCGATCGAGCCCATCGGGACAAAAGGGACCGATAAGCGCGCACAGAACCTCGACGGATGCAGCGCCTCCGGTAGGCGAGCCAAGATGCCCCCGGATCACCTGCCGAAGCTGGATTCTCTTCGTGTCGATGTGGATGCTGGCGGCCTGTGATTGCGCTGGCGGCGCGGAGCTCAAGAGCGTCGCCCCTCGCCTCGAGCTGGATCCCGCGTCGATCGACTTCGGACCCGTGTCGGTGGGCGATCTGCGGGTCGGCGCCCTGATGGTCCACAATCGCGGCGAGCTGGCCCTGCGCATCGAGCACCTCGGCCTCGGCCCCGATTCTTCGGCCTTTACGCTCCCCAACGCCCCGTTGACCGCCCTGGGCGCCCAAGAGTCCGCGACCATCGCCGTCGCCTTCTCGCCAGATCGCCTCGGCTCGTTCCGCGGAACCATCGAGGTCCTGGCCGAAGGCGCCTCGGCACCACGCGTCGTCACCCTCACCGGATTGGGCGTTGCGCCGGGCTTGCGCGTGGCACCCGCGACCCAGACCTGCGGTGACGAACCCGGGTCGATCTCCTTTGGCGAAGCCGCGCCCGAGCACAGCGTCGATCGGACGCTGGTCATCGAGTCGACGGGTCAGGTCCCGGTGCGCGTTGTGTCGGCCGAGCTTGAGGCCGGATCGTCGCCCGCATTCACGATCGATCCGGTCCCGGCTTCAACCGTGCTCGAGCCCGGGATGACGTTCTCGCTGATGGCGCATTACCGGCCCACCACGGGCGGCGGAGATCGGGGGACGATCGTGATCCACTCGGACGTCGCCGGTCCCTCCGGAGCGCTCCGCGTCCCCGTGTGTGGTCAGGCCTCCGTGGCGGCGGTCTGTGGCCAACCAGTGCCGCTCGACCTGGGGGTGGTGGAGATCGGATCCTCCGCCCACGGTGTCCTCCACCTCACGAGCTGCGGCCTGCGCGCGCTGGATGTCTCGGCCATTCGTCTGTCCGCCGCTGCGCAGCACCCAAGCGACGCCTCCTTTGACATCTCGTTGCCTCGGGTGGCTCCGCTGACCCTGGCTCCGGGCGAATCGATCGACGTCGACGTGCGCTTCACGCCCAGCTCGATCGGATCAGTGACGGGGTTCGTGGAGGTCGTCTCCTCAGCATATGGGAGCCCCATGGCCTTCTTCCCCGTCCTGGGAACGGGCGGAGGCTGCGCTCTCCTGATGCAGCCCTCGCTCCTGAACTTCGGGGCTGTTCCCAGCGGTCAAACCGCGTCCCGCACCGTGGTGCTGTCCAACTCAGGGTCTCAGACGTGTTCGGTG
>Ga0154020_10003055_pt1 | contig 20295 bp, 22 predicted proteins | sample Klosneuvirus_201_FD_109709 | JGI IMG/M metagenome (GOLD analysis project Ga0154020, IMG submission 109709) | Active sludge microbial communities from wastewater, Klosterneuburg, Austria - Klosneuvirus_20160825_MG | ecosystem: Engineered > WWTP > Aerobic digester > Activated sludge | place... | reverse complement strand
GGGCGTCAAGGCCATCGCCGTCCCCGGCTCCCAAGGGGTGGGGATTCTGTGCGCGGAGCTTGGCATCGACCGGGTGTTCCGGGACGCCGGATTCGAGTGGCGCGAGGCGGGTTGTTCGATGTGTCTGGCGATGAATCCGGACAAACTGGTGGGAGACCAGCTGTGCGCGAGTTCCTCCAATCGCAATTTCAAGGGCCGCCAGGGTTCGCCCACGGGCCGGACCATTCTCATGAGTCCCTTGATGGTGGCGGCGGCGGCGGTCACCGGCTCCGTTGCCGACGCTCGCGAGGTGTTCAGTGTAAGTGCCACCTGAGGGTTCTGCCGGGGCGACTCGCCTCGGTGGCACCTTGAGTTTCATCCTTCTTCCCGTCCTTTTCCTTTTCCGCTGTTCATCCATGTCCCTCGCAAAAATCACTTCGGTCCAAGGCCGCGGCGTGTATGTCGCCGGCAACGACATCGACACCGACCGCATCATCCCTGCGCGCTTCATGAAGTGCGTCACGTTTGACGGCCTCGGCGAGTATCTCTTCTACGACGTGCGCAAGCAGTCGGATGGCACCGACAAGCCGCATCCCTTGAATGAACCGCGTTTCAAGGGGGCGTCGGTCCTTCTGTCCGGCGCCAATTTCGGGTGCGGGTCGTCCCGCGAGCATGCGCCGCAGGCCATTCAAAAGTACGGTTTCCGCGCGGTCATTGCCGAGGGGTTCGCTGAAATCTTTTTCGGGAATTGCACCACGCTTGGCATCCCGTGTCTGGTGGCCCGGCGGGAGGATATCGCGCGCATCGCTGAAGCGGTGGACGCTCGTCCCGAGCTCGAAATCGAACTCGATCTGCTGGCTCGGGAAATCCGATTTGGAGGTCAACGGGTGAGCGCAACGATTCGGGAGACGGATCGCGACGCTCTCGTCAACGGCCGATGGGATGCAATTGGCGAGCTGCTGGACGGCCGTGGCGCCGTGGCGGAAACGGCGAAGAAGCTGCCCTATCTCGCCGCCTGACTCAGCCCAGCGGCGCGACAGCGCCCATGAACGACGACGCCGGCCCGCTTCGGGCCGGCTTTTTGTTGAGTTTTTCACCTCCGGAGCGTTTTTGTGTGAACCTTTCTCCCGTTCCAGGCGTCTCCCAAGGCAACCATATCTATGTTCTTCGCGCTCATCGACGTCTTTAAAGGCGCAGATTTTCTCATCTATCCTCTTGGTCTGTGCTCGATTGTGATGGTGTTCATTCTGGGTGAGCGCTCCTATGCCCTGCGTCGTGCGGCGGTGATGCCCCAGGATTTGGTGGATGCCGTCGTCGGCGGGAAGCCGATCACGGGAGGCCAACATTCGGTTTTGGCTCGAATCATTGATTTTGCAGAGCGTCATCCGGGAGACGAAGGCGCGGTCAAGGCGTTTGCCCGGTTGGAATTGAACCGGATGGAGCGAGGACTTCCCTACCTGGATATCATCTACGCGGCGGCTCCGTTGATCGGTTTGACGGGAACCGTGTGGTCGTTGCTGCGGGTGTTTTCGGCCATTTCGGGAGAGACGGGTTTGCCCGATCCGGTGCAGTTCACCAGTGGCGTCGCGCTCGCGCTTTCGGCCACGTTGCTGGGCCTTTCCATCGCCATCCCGGCACTCGTCGGCGGGGGATATCTGCAACGCAAGGTGGAGAGTTTCGCTGCCCAGTTGGACGTTTTGTTGGAACGCATCCTGGCCCGTACCGGCGCCAAGGAGCTGGTTTGACCCTCGTGGGGAATTTTTGCCCATGAGCGGACTTTATCAACGCCGTCGCCGGCGTCCGGAGATGAACCTTCTCCCGCTGATCGACGTGCTCGTGATGCTGATCTTCTTCGCGTTCGTCACGATGCAGTTTCGCTCCGCGTCGACGCTGAACATCAGCGTGCCCAAAGTCGAAACAGCGGGACGCAACGAGTTCTCCGGCAAGATCACCATCGGTGTGGATAAAGACGGCGGCTTGACCTTTAACGGCAAGGCGGTGGCGCCCGGGGAACTGGCCGGCCTGCTCGAGGAGGTCAAGAAGGTCAACAAGGACACTCCGGTGTTGGTGCGGGCCGATGAGGTGACTCAATTCAAGCGCGTGACGGAAGTGTGGGACAGTTGTCGCAAGATGGGCTTGAACAAAGTGGTGATGCAGGTGCGCCAATAGCAGCTAAAGGAGCGAGCGCGCAGGACGGGCCGATCGGCCCATGGGAAAAGGCGGTGTTGTCCATTATCATGGCTTGGTCATGGCGTTTCTCCCACCGATGGACCAGGTCGTCCGACGATAGTGCTTTTCATGGACCGTTGGACGACTGTGCTGTTGGGGCCAGAATTGTACTGGCTGGTGGTGAGTCTGGCGCTCTACCTTTTGGGTTTGCGCAATGTGCCGGCGACCGAAGCGGGCAGCCGGACATTGGAGCGCCTTCTTTGGCTTCTGCCGCTTGTTTTCGTTCCGGCCGTTTTTCTTTGTTATCTCTTTCCCGGCGCCCGGTGGTGGCTGCTGCTTCGCATCAACGTGGCCACGATGATCGGGTTGCTTGCTGCAGTTTGGGTCGTGTGTGCTTCCATAGACTATGGCGATTCGCGGAACTCCGGAGTGGCCAGCGGGTTTGTTGTTTCGCTCTCATTGGGCAGCATGTTGCTGGCCACCCTCGATTTGGTCGCCATCGGGGTGTTTTGGTGGTCGGGTCGATCACTCGGCGCGCTCGGGGATTGAACATCGAACCCCGGATGGGGTGGTGGACGGAGTTGATCTTGGTGACCGAACCGTATGGTGTCAGCGGATTGTCGCTATGAAGATCGTACTCACCGGTGTCACACGAGGGCTTGGACGTGCGTTGGCTGAGGCATTTATTAGCCAAGGGCACACGGTCTTCGGCTGCGGTCGCGGAGGAGAGGCCATCTTTGACCTTCGCCTCAGTTATTCCGCGCCCCACGAGTTTTCCGTGGTCGATGTCGCGCAAGACGTCAAAGTGAGCATTTGGGCGGCTGGCATCCTGGCCGGACATGGCGCACCCGATTTGCTGATCAACAACGCTGCGATTATGAACACGCCGGCGCCGCTTTGGGAGCAGGACGATGCTTCGTTCACCCGCCTCGTTGACACCAACCTTCGCGGCGTGGCCAATGTGATCCGACATTTTGTGCCTGCGATGGTGGCGGCCAACCGCGGTGTAGTCGTAAACTTCTCTTCCGGTTGGGGGCGAAGTGTTTCTCCGGACGTGGCTCCCTATTGCATGTCCAAGTGGGGAATTGAAGGACTGACCAAGGCCCTGGCGGCGGAGTTGCCGCGGGGCATGGCGGCAGTCCCGCTCAATCCCGGAGTTATCGATACGGACATGCTTCGTCTGGCCTGGGCCGACGGCGCGGCGTCGTATCCGAAAGCCGAAGACTGGGTTCGGAAGGCGGCGCCGTTCATTCTCGGGCTGGGACCGAAGGACAACGGCCGGTCGCTCACCGTCGGCGGAACCGGAGAGTGAGCGCATGTCGCGTCCCCTGATACTCGCTTCGGCCTCGCCTCGACGCCGGGAGCTGCTCGAGCAGCTCGGCCACCCCTTTACTGTCCAGGTGGCGGACGTCGTGGAGAACGAGGATCCGGCCACCGATCCACGCGAAATGGTGTCCCACAATGCAGCCCTCAAAGCCGGCTGGGTGAGCGAGCGATTTCCTGAGGCTTTGGTGCTCGGCGCGGACACCACGGTGTTTGTGGAGGGCCGGGCACTGAACAAGCCGGGCTCTCTGGCGGAGGCTCGGGCCATGTTGCAAGGGCTGTCCGGACGCACCCATTGGGTCTTCACCGGCTTGTCCCTCCGTTGCCAGCAAACGGGGCTGCAGCTGGACGCGGGGGCAACCAGCGAGGTTACCTTTCGGCCGCTCGACGAGCAGACCATTGATCGCTACCTTTCTCGAGTGCATGTCTTTGACAAAGCAGGAGGTTATGCGATCCAGGAGCACGGCGATATGATTGTGGCGGGATTCCAGGGCGAAATGTCGACGATTGTAGGGTTGCCACTGAGTCTCACGAAACAATTGCTGACTCAGGCAGGTCTGGTTGCCTGAACCAGGTCCCTTTTCCATGTCGACTCTTTCGTCTCCTCCCGGCCCTCCGCGCCCCCGCCGGCGCGTGGGTTGGCCACGTTTGTCGCGGGATGGGGAGACGCGTTCAGTCCAGATTGGGGTGGTCGCGACGATCCTCTTTCATCTGCTTCTCATCCTCGCGCTGCCGCACCTGCTCAAACGGACGGAGGTCAGTTCTTCAGGTCCCAAGGCGGATCGAGTATTCACGGTTGAGTTGGAGCCGGAAGAGACGCCCAAAGTCTCCGCGACACCCACGCCTCCGCCCAAGCCCTTCAAATTCGTCGAAATCAATCCGGATGCCCCCGATAATCCACCGGACAAGACGGAGAATTTTGGAGCTCAAAACCAGCAGGTAGCCCAAGAAACGCCGACTCCTGACGGGAAGAGCGATGCGCCTGCGCTCGCGGGCGATAAGGAGAAGGAAAGCACGGCGATTGTGACCGGACGATTGAAGGAAGTGGAACCGCCTGTCCCGCCGACACCGCCCACCGCCGAAGAACAGCAGGCCGCCGAGGAGGCGGCGGCAAAAGCTCAGACGCTGGCTCAGGCGCCCCTCCCTGGCTTTGAAAAGTTTGAAGGTGAGGCACCAGACAGCGTGGGGAGCAACATCGCCAAGCTGCCACCGCCAGGGAGCAAGCGGTCGAATGAGGAGGTCGAAGGTGATTCCGAAGTGCGCGAGGTCGTATCCTTCAATGGTCAAGTCATCCGGATTGATCCCCGCCGCCCGGCGCAACGCGAGCGGGTTGAGCAGCGCAATTCACGCCCGGCCTTCCTGCGAGACAACCAGTTGGGTACGCAAAATATTGGTCCCATCGCCTATAATGCGAAGTGGAGTGAGTACGGAGCTTATCTGCAGAAGTTGATCGAAACGGTTCAGGTTCAATGGGAGAAAATCATTGAGCAGGGATCGGTTTACCCGCCGGCCGGGACCATTGTGCGCGTGAAGTTTTCAATCAACGACAAGGGTGAGATCACGGATATCGCGCCCGATGAAAGTGAGTCGCCCCTGCAGGCCAAACGAGCCTCGGTCAGTGCCATCACCGCGCGCGCGCCGTATGGACGCTGGAGCGATGAGATGATTGCGGTGTTGGGACGTGAGCAGGAAATGACCTTTACCTTTTACTATAATCCGTGACCGACGGATCGGATGACTATTGGCGGACCTTTCCGCTTGGCCCGGGTGCGGCCGTGTTGAATCGGGACTCTCTGGGAGTGATCGCCCTTTCCAAGCCTTCGGGCCTGCTTTCGCATCCGAACCAGCCAACGGATGAGAAACGGTCTGTTGTGACGGCATCGTACCGACTCGACGGAGAGTACTATGAATGGAATGCGGGTCCGGTCGTGCACCGAGCCTACCTGCTCAACCGACTCGACGTAGGGACCTCGGGAGTGATTCTGGCGGCTAGAACCGAAGCGTTGGCGCTGGCCTTGCGGGCCCAATTCAAGCTCCAGCGCGTGAAGAAACTCTATCAAGCATTGGTATTTGGTTCACCCACGCCTCCCGTGCAGGTGTGGCGGGATCGGCTTGCCGTTCAAAAACAAGGAGGGATGGTCCGCACGGAGCGGTCTGGCAATCTGCCGGCGGAGGCGCACATGCGGGTGCTCGCGCATCAACCCGGCATGCCACCCCTCGCGTTGATTCAACTCGAGCCGAAAACCGGCCGTAGCCATCAGCTGCGTGTACAGTGCGCCGACCGGCATTTACCGATCGTGGGAGACGCCACCTACGGTGATTTTCGTGCCAACCGGGAGTTTGCGAAACGCACCGGTGAACGGCGTATGTTCCTACACTCGGCGGAGACCCGATTCGATTACGAATGGTCTGGCCGACGAATCGCGTTTGGAGCGCGGGCACCTCTGCCCGATGAGTTCGAACAGTGTTTGCGCGCAGGGCGACGATAGTGTCATAGCCTTGCCAAGGAAGCGCTTCGGGAACGTGATCCCGAAGCGCCCGTATTGCCTGGTGGGCAAACCAAAACGAACAGCCGGGCCGTTCAGCCCCGGCGACCTTTGAAGGTCAACTCGGCGATTCCACTCTTGTCGAGCTGCCCAAGTCCGAGTGCGTTCATGCGCTCGAATTGGAGTTTCGTGGCTGCAGAAAGCGGGAGATTCAGTCCCGACTCGACTCCCAGCGTCCACGCGATCCCAGAATCCTTGGCGGCATGTGAAGCGGAAAAATAGCAATCGTGGGCCCGGTTCTGCATGTCCTCTCCGTCTGTCTTGAGGACCTGCGATGCGGCACCGGTTTGGGCAAACACCTCGCGCAACATGTCCAGATCCAATCCAAGGGCGGCGCCCAGGCCCAGGCCTTCGGCGAGCGCGGCTGTATTGATATTCATGACCATGTTGACCAGAGCCTTCACTTGGGCGGCCTGTCCGGTGTGTCCAATATAGCGCGGCCCCGTCGAAAGCTTGTCCAGCACCGGCTTGACCCGGTCGTAGACCACCCGCTCGCCACTGCACATGAGATAAAGCGTACCGGCTCTCGCCTGGGGGATGGACGAGGCCATGCAGCCTTCCAATGAGAAAGCCCCCGCGGCCCGAGCGCGACGCTCGGTTTCAATATGCGTCTTGGGGGCAAGGGTGGCGCAATTGATAAAGATCTTGCCTTGGGCGCCGGTAAGCAGGGAATCGCCGGTCTCGGCAAAGACGCTCAACTGGGCTGCATCATCCGTGACAACGGTAATGATGACGTCGGCGGAGGCAGTGACTGCGGCTAGGGTGCTCGCGTGGGTGACCTTGAGTTCCAGCGCGAGCGCCGCCGCCGCCGGAGCATAGGCATCATAAACTGCTGCAACCGTAAAGCCGGATTCGTGGAGACGACGCGCCATGTTGGCTCCCATGCGGCCAACACCAACAAATGCAATTTTTTCAGACATTGGTAGAGGTAGGATTGGGTTTGGAGATGATTTCCGAGAGGTTGTTTTTTTCGGTGCGGGACGCGAAAAAGGGATTGTGCAGCTTCTCTTGCGCCACCGTCGTCAGCGGGCCGTGCCCGGGAGCGATGACGGTATCTCGGGGCAGGTTCATGATCTTCTGGATGTCGTTTTCATATTGTTCACGGAAGGCCGTCGCGCTGCCTCCCATGGACCCGGCGAACACGCTGTCGCCCACGATGGCCAGCGGCCAGCTCAAGCCTGTGATATAGAACGTGGTCATGCCCGGCGAATGGCCGCTGGTCTTCAATGTCTTGATCGCGACCTCGCCGAGATGGAAATAAGAGTTTTCCTTGAAGGTTTTTGCGCCCGTCAGATTCACTGGTTCCAGTTCGTGGGACCAGACTTGCGCCCCGGTGGCTTTAACCAAGGGTTCGAGTGCGGCGATATGGTCCTCGTGGGTGTGGGTGATAAAGATATAATGCACCGCAAGCCGGCTGGCTTTCACGAAGTTAAGCAGCTCGTCGCAGTTTGCGCCTGTATCGAAAACAGCGGCCACGTTGCTCTTGACATCCCACACCACATAATTGTTGACGGTCATGTCACCGCAATCGGTGTTAAACATGGCAAAGCCGCGGGGAAACACCGGCTGAGTCGGATACCACTCCTTTCGAGTGATGGATTCGAGGGGGTTGGGGGCGAGACGAAGATGCCGGGCCACACGCCTGATCACGGCGATAACCGGTTTGCCGGACTTCACTGCCGCAAGATCTTCGGCGCTTACGTTCGCCCACGCGCAGAGGTCCGCGTCGCTGATTTGCAGACCGCGCTGGGCCTTGTTGATGATGTCTGCAAATGTGTCTTCGATCGGTATCTTGGCCATGAAGGTCTCTACGGAAGGGGAGGTTTAACTTTAAGCAAGCCCGCGATTGCCAGGAACCGCGGGCCGTCCGACAACCCCGTTCTATGCCGACCGCCTCTTTCCTCGAGACTTTGTTTTCATTGCACGGCAAGGTTGCCGTGGTGATTGGTGGCACGGGCGAGCTGTGCAGCGCCATGGCCGGTGGACTGGCCGGCGCAGGAGCCGAGGTCGTCCTGGTCGGTCGAAACGCGGAAAAGGCTCAAGGGCGGTTGGACACCATCTCTGCCGCGGGCGGCCGCGCTTACTTCCACGCGGCCGAGGCGAGCAGCAAGACCGAAGTGCAAGGGATTCTGGATGCCGTGCTCCAGCGCTCGGGTCGGGTTGATATTGTCATCAATGGCGCGGGTACCAATTCGGCCACACCGTTCCTCGATATTGCAGAAGATGAGTTCGACCGGATCATGAAGATCAATGTAAAGAGTGTTTTATTGGGGTGCCAGATCTTTGGTAAATATCTGGTGGATAGGGGTGAAGGTGGTTCGATTATCAACCTGGGTTCGATGTCAGGCATTGTGCCCCTTTCGCGCGTATTCACATATTCGGCGAGCAAAGCCGCGGTGCACAACCTGTCCAAGAACCTGGCCCGCGAATGGGCGCCGAAACGAGTTCGAGTCAATACGCTCGTGCCGGGCTTTTTTCCCGCGGAACAAAATCGCAAGATTCTTTCTCCGGATCGCGTCGCGAGCATCCTGGGACATACGCCCATGAAACGCTTCGGAGAGGCCCGGGAGTTGATCGGGACAACCTTGTTGCTGGCCAGCGATTCCGCCGGTGGGTTCATCACCGGCGCGGAGGTGGTGGTTGATGGCGGCTATCACGCCATGACCATTTGAGGATTCAGCTTCGAGGGTTTTGGAAAATCGCCTCGGGGAGGTAGCCAGTGATCGTGGTGGTGGGAACATTGACCAGCTGACTGACCTTGAGGTCGAGGACCACGCTGCATAGCGTATAGGCGAACTCGCGAGAAACGCCCAGACGGTCGACCAGGTACTCGATCGCGCGACGGACGACTCGTTTGCAGGCTTCACGAGGCACCTCGTCGGATTCAATAAAAAGGTGCCACGGGCTGGCTGCGTAGCGCGCCGGAACCAGGGGGCCGGTGCAGATCGCGTACGGCGCACGGAGCGGACGGGCTTTTTGCAGGCGAATGTTCAGGGTGATGTCCATCGGAGCTTCCATGCCGTTGATGCACACCTCGCCGTCGCCCTGTGCCGCATGACAATCACCCGCCAAAAGATTGGCTCCCTTGGTGAAGACCGGTAAGTAGAGCGTGGTGCCGGCCGTGAGGTGCCGCACATCCATATTGCCTCCAAAGGGACCAGGAGCCCGCGTTCGGAACTCTCCTCCTTCCGCCCGCTGCACACCGATGATGCCGGCGAAGGGATGCAGGTCGAGCGTCACGCCAGGCATGGAGTGGGTCTCCTGGCCATCGAGCTTCCAATGGAAGAGGTGTGGACTGGGAAAATCCTCAGCGAGCAGGCCCAGTCCGGGAATGAGACTGGTCCATGCCCAACCGTGGTGCTGGTAGCCCTCGATTTTGATCTCTAGAACGTCCCCGGGCTCCGCTCCGTCCACCCCGACCGGTCCGGTCAGGGCGTGGACCTTGAGGGGATCAAACAAACGACTGAAATCGTGTGCGGTCCATCCGGGTTGAACTTGTCGACCGCTCGAGTCCGCACAGCGCAGGGTGACCGAATCACCCGGGGCGATCGTCAGCCGGGCCGGCCAGGCATTGTTCCAGCGATGAACGGTCGGGGACTCATCGAGCGTGTGGTGAGAGGGCATGGATCATGCAAAGCCGGTTGCGTGCCGAAGTCATCGCAAAAGTGAGGCGTGTATATTGGATTCTATAGTCGAACTTAACGCTTGATATGACCCGCCGTCATGATTGCATACAGGACTATGCCCTTTATCGACAAAATAAACCAACTCGTGGCGGCCAAGGCTAAACTCGCGGAGATGGAGCAGACTATCTCTGCGGAGCGAACCACGGCCCTGGCCAACCTTCCGTCTGACTTTGGATTTTCGGATCTCAATGACTTCATCAAAGCGTTGAAGGCTGCGCAGAAAGTGGGCGGTCGACGCAAGGCCAAGACGAAGTCAGCTGCGAAACCGGCCAAGCGCACGCGAGCCAAGATCACGGATGAGACGAAGACTCAGGTGAAGGCGCTCGTCGATGAAGGGAAGACCGGAGCGGAAATCGCGAAGGCGCTGAAGATTTCCCTCCCGAGTGTGCAGAATATCAAGAAGGCGCTCGGGTTGGTCAAAGCGCGGTCCTCCTCTGCCGCCAGTTGATTTGTCGGGTGGTGGTTTTCAATGACCCCGGCCGGGTGCCGGGGTTTTTTTGCGTCCGGAGAGAGTCGGATGGCACGGCGTTGAACCGCGTACCGTCCGGTCAAACAGAATCGTCTACCCTTCGTTCACGGAGGTAGCCCAGTACGTCGCTTTGAAGTCAATAGCGACGGAGAGACGGATCTACCTCCAGGGACCAGGCTTCAATGCCGCCGGCAATATTGCTGACCTGCGGGAACCCGCTTTTGCGCAGGTACTCGGTTACTCGCATACTTCGCCCTCCTAGGTGACAGAGGATCAACAAGTGGCGGTCTTTTGGCAGACTGCCAAGCTGTGCGGGGATTTGCTGCAACGGGATGGAGCGTGTACCGGTGACCGAACAGATCTCGGTTTCGTAGGGTTCACGGACGTCAACAATAACGACCTGATCGGACCGGGTGCGCAGCCATTCAGCCGCTTGCTGGACCGAGATTTCAAGAGGAGGGGAGGGAGCGTCGGACATGGGAGGACGTGAAGGGTTGGCCGCCTGTCTTTCACAGGAAGGCGAATAGCGGGTGGGTTGCAGGGAACGGATGGAGGGCGCAAGTCCACAGACGGGGCACTGTGGATCTCGAGGGATTTTCAGGGTGCGGAAGGAGGCGTTCAACGCGTCGAAGGTCAGGAGCCGGCCAACGAGTGGAATTCCGAGGCCGGTGCAGAGTTTGATGGCTTCCAGAGCCTGCAAGCTGCCGATCACACCGCAGAGTGCACCGAGAACTCCAGCTTCACCACAATTGGGGACGCTGCCGGGTGCCGGCGGTTCGGGAAACAGGCAGCGATAACAAGGACCGCCCAGATGCGGAGCAAAAACAGAAACGGAACCCTCGAACTTATAGATACTGCCATGGACTAACGTTCGTTGTGTCAAAACGGCGGCATCATTATTGAGGTAGCGGACCGAAAAGGTGTCCGTGCCGTCAATAATGACGTCATACAACGAAAAGAGATCCAAGGCGTTCGCTTCAGAAACCGCCAGCGGGTGTTCGTGAATTCGAATATGAGGATTCGTGCGCGCGAGCTGGTCGGCGGCGGATCGAACTTTGGGCTGTCCGACGGTCGCGTCGGTGTGGAGAAGCTGACGTTGAAGATTGTGGCGTTCCACCCGGTCAAAGTCTGCGATCCCGAGAGTCCCCACGCCGGCGGCGGCCAGATATAGGGCTGCCGGGCTACCGAGGCCTCCGGCCCCGATCACCAACATGCGGGATGCCTTCAGTCGAAGTTGCCCCTCCCGACCCAGTTCCTCCAGCAAAAGGTGGCGGCTATAGCGGGCCAGTTCATCGGGGGAGAGGGAATCCACAACCGACCAAGACACTGCAACTCCGGCCCCCTGCAAATGGAAATTGCTTGGTCGCCTGCATCCCGTCGATACTGGGCGGCATGGCTCAACGCTTTATTGTCATCATCGCGGGCGGAAAAGGGGAACGATTCTGGCCGCAAAGTCGCAGTCGTCGGCCGAAACACCTGCTGCCGATCGTGGGTCAGAAGCCTTTGCTGACACAGACGTTGGACCGGGTCAGTGCCTTGGTGCCATCGGCGAATGTGTATGTCATCACCAGTGCGGTTCAGGCGAACGCGGTTCGTTCCTGTTGTCCTTCACTGCCATCGGGAAACGTGGTGGTCGAGCCGGTGGGTCGGGACACGGCTCCGGCCGTCGTATTGGCTTCCGTCTTGATTGAGTCGCGCGACCCTCACGGTGTCTTTGCCGTGTTGCCGGCGGACCACGTGATTCACGATCGCTCCGCCTATCTTCGTGATTTGGATGCGGCGTTTAAAGCGGCGGAGACGGCCGACGTCCTTGTGACCATTGGCATCAAGCCCCATGAGCCGGCCACGGGTTTCGGCTACATTCAGCAGGGCAAACCGTGGAAACGCGTCCAGCGACGACCGTTTTTCCACGTCAGGCGGTTTGTTGAGAAGCCCCCGTTGAAGCTGGCGCAGGCTTACCTTAAGTCGGGTGACTATGTGTGGAATGCAGGGATGTTTGTTTGGAGCGTTCCCACGGTCCTCGCCTCGTTCCAACAACACGCACCTGCTTTGATTGCGGGCATTGAACCGGTACGCCGGGCCCTCGCGCGCGGCCGGCCTTTGCGCACCGCGCTCACCGAGGTGTATCCTCAGCTGGAAAAGATCTCGGTGGACTATGCACTCCTGGAAAAATCGGATCGTGTGGTGGTGCTTCCAGCTTCGTTCGATTGGGACGATGTGGGCGCTTGGCCGGCCGTGGTACGCCATCAAGAGGCCGACTCCCAAGGCAACGTCTCCCGCGGGCGCGTGGTGATCGAGCAGGGCCGGAATAACATCGTCGTGACTGAAGACGGTCACCTCGTGGCCTTGCTCGGATTGGATGAGTGTGTGGTCGTTCACACACGCGATGCAACATTGGTGATTCCGAAGTCGAGGTGTCAGGAGATCAAGACGTTGATCAAGCGCCTGGAAGTTGAAAAAGACGGTGCACAGTGGCTTTAAGCGTGCGGAGGGTTGATGCGTTGTCTCGGCATAGATCTTGGGACCAAGCGAGTGGGCTTGAGCTACGGGGACGACATTGGAGTCGCCACGCCGTTGCCTGCTCTCCTTGGGATGACGGAGCTTGCCCAAATGGAAGCCTTGGCAACGCTGATTCGGAAGCGTCGGATCACAACCTTGGTCGTGGGCTGGCCTTTGAATATGGACGACAGCGCTGGACCAAAAGCCATTGAAGCACAGCGTTTTGCTGAGCGACTGCGCGAGAGGTTTTCACTTCCTGTTCACTTGGTGGATGAGCGCCTGACCTCCAATGAGGCCGAGTCGACCATTCCGAAGCAGCATCGCCGCGATCTCCGTGCAAGCGGGCTGGTTGATTCCCGGGCGGCCACGTTGATTCTGCAGGACTATCTGAACCAGCACCTCGACCTGCCTCCCTTGAGCGAGGACGCTTGACTCGAGTATCGTTCACTTGGGTATCTCCCGTTCCTCGATGTGCCGGGGCAAAATCCTCGACATTGAGACAATAATTGAAGCAATTTTGCATTTAGATGTGCGCTCCGCCGTCAACTCCGATCCGTTGGAAGGTCATCTGCGCCTATGATGGTACGACCTTTGCGGGCTGGCAGAGCCAGGTGGGAGGAAGGAGCATTCAGGATGCGATTGAAGCGCGCCTCAGTGAAGTGGCCGGTGGGCTAGTTCGGATTCACGGCAGCGGGCGGACGGATGCGGGTGTGCATGCCTTGGCCCAGGTTTTTCACTTCGATCTGCCGTGGAAACACTCACCCGAACGTCTCCGGGCCGCGTTGCGGGTGAACTTGCCGGCGGGATTACAGCTCAAATCGGTTCGCCCGGCACCGGCCACGTTCCACGCGCGTTTCAGCGCAACGGGCAAACGGTACCGCTATTGTATCTATTTAGGGGATGCGGATCCTTTCTTGCGGCCCTTTGTCTGGTCCATCGAGCGGCCCACGGCTCCGCGGATTGACGCCATGCTCGACGCGGCGGCACGCCTGAGCGGGCGGCATGACTTTGCAGCGTTTTCCGCCAATAACGGTGCGATCAACCACGACACGGTTCGCACGTTGCGACGACTGGAGATTCGGCAAAAAGGCCGGCATCTGACGATCACAGCCGAGGCCGATGGGTTCCTTTACAAGATGGTGCGAAGTCTGGTCGGAGCCTTGGTGAGCGTCGGCTGGGGCAAGCTGACCGGTGAACAGCTCTCACAGTTTCTCGCTTCGGGTGTCCGCACCGCGGCAGTGGAAACAGCCCCTCCGCAGGGACTCTTTCTTGTGAAGGTGTTTTACCGAGGCGGGGCCCATGGAGCGGCGCTGGTCCAAGACGAGTGATGGCTTTCGGTTTCCGAGCACGCTGGAGTCAAGGGCTTCGCCGCATGGCTGCCACCTTTGGGGCATACCAGGCGTCGACGGATGTTGTGTTCCCGCCTGTCTGTTTGGGATGTCACGGTTTGGTGGAATCGAATCAGCCCTATCGGCATGTTTGTCAGCGTTGCCTGGTCGCGCTGCCGCGGGTGGCGCCTCCGGCCTGCGAGGTCTGTGGTCACCCGTACCACGGGGAGGTGGAGGGGCCGCGAACCTGCCCGCACTGCGCGGGTTTACGTCCAGCCTTTCGTCGAGGTTGCACTGCCGTCGTCTTTCGCGGTGTGGCTCGGTCACTGCTGATCGAACTTAAATATCATCATGGTTTGCATGTGCTTAAGGATATTGAAGCCATTTTCTGTTCAACTCCGCATATCCTCGATCATGTCAGAAATGCCATCCTTGTGCCGGTGCCCCTGCATCCGCGGAAGCTGCGTGAGCGCGGTTTCAACCAATGTCGGTTAATCGCGGACTTGCTGGCAAAGGCGGCGGGAGGACGGACCTGCGTTCAGCCTTGTTTGCAGCGTGTTGTCGATACGGTGACGCAGACGGCATTCGACCGACGACACCGGATGGAGAACCTGAAAAATGCCTTTGCACTGGCCCCGGGTGCTCACATCCTGCCCGACCAGCATTACATGCTTGTCGATGATGTCTTCACCACGGGTTCAACTCTCAACAGCTGCGCTCGCGTGCTTCGCAACGCGGGCTGTCTGACGCTCGACGTCGTCACCTTCGGTCACGGCTAAGGTCTTCGTTCCTTCCTCAGTTTCCTCTCGCGCTATGTCGCTCTTCAGCAAGCCGAAGTACTCCACCGTCGTCGTCAAGAAGAAGGACATCCCGAAGGGACTGTGGACCAAGTGCCCCATTTCCGGAGAGATTGTCTTCAACAAAGAACTCGAGGCGAACCAGATGGTGGTGCCCAAGAGCGGGTACCATTTTCCGATCGGCGCCCGCCAGCGCATCGCGGCGTTGTTCGACCCGGATAGTTTTGTTGAAGCGGATGTCACGCTCAGGTCAGCAGACCCGCTCGGGTTCGTTGATTCCCAAGCCTACCCCGACCGGATCAAGAAGTATGAACGGGAAAGCGGATTAAACGAAGCGGTGGTTTGCGGCACGGGAACGTTGGAGGGACTTCGTGTTTCAGTGGCGGTGATGGATTTTCGATTTTGTGGCGGGGCCATGGGTTCGGCCGCCGGAGAAAAAATCACCCGGGCCATTGAAGTCGCTTTGAAGCTAAAAATTCCCTGCATCATTTTTAGCGCATCGGGTGGTGCGCGGATGCAGGAGGGGATCTTTTCCCTGATGCAGATGGCCAAGACGAGTGCTGCCTTGGGACGATTGGCGGAGGTCAGGCTTCCCTATATCTCGGTGCTCACGCATCCCACGATGGGTGGAGTCACCGCCAGCTTTGCCACGTTGGGAGACGTCAACATCGCCGAACCTGGCGCCTTGATCGGTTTCGCGGGTGCGCGCGTGATCAAGGAAACCACGAAGCAAACGCTGCCCCCTGGATTCCAGAGCTCAGAGTTCCTTCTCAAGCATGGACTGATCGACCAGATTGTGAGCCGGCTGGACATGCGTTCCCACTTGCGATTGCTGCTGTCCGCATTGTTCGTGAAGAAGCAGTCGGCGTGGTCGCGTCGGTGAAGGATCGACGCTGGCGGTTCGGTCCGCAGTGTGGAATTGTCCCATGATCCCTTCGACGCTTTCGCCTGAGTACGTTGCGGTCCAGGACTACCTGTTTTCACTCAAGGCCCGTGGTCTGAAATTTGGAATTGATCGCATGCGGGGATTGGTCGAAGCGTTGGGCCATCCGGAGCGGGCCGTCCCTCTCGTGCACATCACGGGGACCAATGGAAAAGGTTCGACGGCGGCGATGATGGACGCGATTGCGAGGAAGGCTGGATATCGCGTCGGATTGTACACCTCTCCTCACCTGGTCCGACTCGGAGAGCGGGTCCAGGTGGACCGGACGCCTTTGACTGACGACGAGATTGTGGCGTTCACCCGCCAACTCCGTCCCGTGGCGGAAGCGCTGGCGCGAACGGCGCCGGACGATCATCCCAGTTTTTTTGAGTTCATGACCGCGATGGCGTTTCTCCAGTTTCAACGCCGGGGCTGTCAGCTATCCGTGATCGAGGTAGGATTGGGTGGCCGGCTGGATGCTACCAACGTGGTGGACCCGGAGGTGTCCGTCATCACGTCCATCAGCCTCGATCACTGTGACATGCTCGGACATACCCCCGAACAGATTGCCACAGAAAAGGCGGGTATCATCAAGCCAGGCAAACCCGTGGTTCTCGGACGCCTTCCGCCGGGGGCGGAACGGGTGGCGCGGGCCATCGCCATGGAGCGCGGTTGCCAGGTGTATTCAGTCCGTGACGCGTTCGGCGAGGCCATCGCCCGATATCCGACCACCAACCTCGAAGGCGATTACCAGCGGTGGAACGCGGCGACCGCCACCCTGATGGCGCACGCGATGGGGCCGGGCTGGGCGTTCAGCCGGGAAACCGTGACTGCCGGGTTGCAGCAGGTCAGCTGGCCGGGTCGCTGGCAGCGGGTCAGCCTCGGGGGGCGCCCGCTGATCCTGGATGCGTCCCACAACCCGGAGGGGGCCGACGTCCTGCGGAGCAATCTTGAGCGATTGGTCACCACCACCGGGAAACGGCCTGTGGTGATCACCGGTGCGTTGGGCGCGGCGAGGGCGGGGGCATTGCTGACCACCATCGCGGACTATGCACGGGAAATCCATCTGGTGGTCCCTCATCAGGCCCGAGCCTGTTCGTACGAGGAGCTGGAAGCGCTGATTCCGAGAAACTATTCCGGCCGGGTGGCTCGGGCTACGTTGGAAGAGCTGTTTCCCGATCCCTATACCTGCAGGGCCGGAACCGATCAGGACCTGCTGGTCATCACCGGTTCGGTGTACCTGCTGGGTGAGGTACTGACGCGCATTGCGCCGGAAATGGGTCCCGGCGAAGGACGACTGCAGGACTTTTAATTCAAGGGACGGTAGCGCAGGAGCTCCGCCGTGGACGGGATGTCCTTGATGATCTGCGACGGGTCCGGGCCTACGCCGAGGTAACGCAGATTGGGCAGTTTTTCGGGCGGTGGCGTTACGCCCTCGCCAAAGGCCACGGTGACAATCGCGTTCATCATCGCTGCCACATAGGCCCGCGCCTCCAGCGGAAGATCGGCGAAGTGCCGCACCTGTGAGATGTCCGATTTCCAGCCCGGATGACGTGTGTAGACCGGTTTCAGCGTGCGGCGGATGGCCTCGTTGCGAGGCACGTGCTGGAAACGCCTGCCCTGTGGGTCCTCGTAGGCGACCGCGATCAGCAAGTCGCCCTGCCACTCGCCGCCATGGGTGAGGGCATCGGCTTTGTTGATCATCACATCTTGGAAGCCGCCGTAACGCAGTGCATCGCCCTTTTCCACGGCATCAAACCAGCCGACCATGCGCTGACGACCCGTGCTGGTTCCAAACTCAAGCTGCTTGAGCCGCGCCGTGAGGGGATGGACGGGATCCATCTCCGTGATAAAGGTATGGGTGCCTACCTTGGTGTCGTAAGCTTTGGCCACGCCAAAGGTGTGAATCGACTGGACCGGAATGCCCGCGCTTTCAAAAAACTCCGGGGTGAAGGTGTGGGATGCAGTGATGTTGGGAGAAAAGCCGTGACGTTTGTCGAGCCAGTAGGCTTGACCAAATTCACCGATCACACTGCGGCCGGCCGAGGTTTCTCGCAGGATCAGCTCGCGGACTTCACCAATGTTTCCGGCGAGGGCGGTGCCCGCGGCCCAATAGGTTTCCGTCAGCGCGTCGACATTGATGGCAAAAGGCCCGGGACCACGGAACCGTGCGAAATCGAACTCGGCGGATGAAAACACGCCCAGCTCGATGGCCTCGGCGTTGGCCCGGGTCTCCGCCGCCGTCAGTTTATCAAAAAACCCCGCGAATGTGGCGGGAGCCACACGGCAGACATGTTCAATGGTCCGCAGGGCTCGGTCCACGCGTTGCGACAGTTTGCGCGCAAAGTAGTTCTTGCCCGCAAGGAAGTCCGAAAACGTGATTTGCCATTGTCCGACTTCGTCCTGGTAGGCGGGCGTGATGCCGCGTCCCGTCGAACCCCGCGGCTCCTCCGCCAGGACGTTGACCCGGTAGTCTTCCCAAGCCAGATCGAGCAGGCGATGGGTGAGATCGGAGACCAAGGTGCGTTCGTCAATCAGGAGGCGCGAGTACACCGCGTAGCCTTTGCGCTCGAGGGGCTGCGCTTCCCAATGGACCTTGCGCGGGTCAGCGACCACGCCGCTGCCGATCGCGAGATGATTGACCTCCCGCTCGACGACACCGGAAGGGAGGAGATTGAGCTTGATGCCCGCCGCTGTGTGGCCGGAATTCGCACCTCCATTGACCTTCAGCACCACGGAAACACGCGAGCGAGTACCCGCGAGTTCGTGTGTGATTTCCGGGATAAGTCGACCCTTCCCCTCGTCTCCGAGGGAAATGCCAACATCCGCAATGAGCTGACTGGAAAAGGGCAGGAGTGACATGGTTCCAAAAATGGCAACCGAGGCGCTACCCCTGTTGCCCGGTAGTTGAAACGGACGGAGCGGGCGCAGGGCAAACGAAAAAGCGCCGGGCGAACGGTGCCCTGCTGCCGGTTAACTCTTGGATTGGGTTTTGATCTCCACGACGTCGTGCGGCGCAGCTTCTTTCTGTCCGGCCGGGCTGACGCGCACATAGCGTGCCTTGGTTCTGAGTTCCGGCAGTGTGGAAGCCCCGAGGTAGCCCATTCCGCTCTGCACCCCGCCCACCAGACCGGAGAGAACATCATCGGCGGAGCCCGATACCTCCTTGAGGGCCTCAATGCCTTCGGCGGTCAGTTTGCGAGTGCTGTCGTTTTTGTCGTGTCCATAGCGGGCGGCACTCCCCGCCTTCATGGCCGAAAGAGAACCCATTCCCCGGTACTGTTTGTAGAGCTTGCCATTGATTTCCATGATTTCGCCGGGTGCTTCGCGGCATCCAGCAAGCAGGCCTCCGAGGATGACGGCATCCGCGAGCGACAGCGCTTTAACAATGTCACCGCTCTTGGTGATTCCGCCATCCGCGATGGTCCGGACACCGCACTTGGCGGCTTCACGACTCGCCACGAACAACGCCGTGAGTTGGGGAATGCCCACGCCGGCGACAATCCGCGTGGTGCAAATTGAGCCAGGGCCTTGACCGACTTTGATGGCGCTTGCGCCACACCCGGCAAGGAATCGAACGCCCGCACCGCTTGTCACATTGCCAGCAATGATTGTCAGGCTGGGAAAGCTGGCCCGCAGCATTTTTACCATGTCACCGACGCCCGCAGTGTGACCGTGGGCGGTGGAGATGGCGATGGCGTCAATGGATTCGTCCATCAAGTTGCCCACGTGGGTGATCACGCGGTCCCGATCAAGCGATCCGTCTGGCTTGCGCACGGGGGCAATCGCCGCCCCCACCACCAACCGAAATTCGGAGTCCCGGGCCGGTTTGCGGCGCGACTTGGCCTCCGCCGTGATCCGCTCCACATCGGAAAACGTCACCAAGCCGCGGAGTCGATCGGCATCGTCCACGACCAGCATCTTGTGGATTCCAATGTTTTCCATGAAGAAACTGTCGGCGGCGGCGATTGGGTCTGGCTGCAGCGTTTTCTCGTGAACCGTAATGATATCGCGTCGCGGTACCATGGCATCAGCCACGCGCTTTGACTTGTAACGATCGCGCACGGTGCTGCCGGAGAGCAGTCCCATCAAACGTCCCGAGGCTTCGACCACCGGAAAGGTCCGAAAGCCATAGCGTTTCTGCTCAATCAGAGCGAGCACGTCACCAACGAGCTGGTCAGGAGAAACGGTAATGGGATCTTGGATCAGACCATGGATGTGGCGCTTGACGCGGGCCACCTCCTTGACCTGGTCCTTGGCCGGCATGTTGTAATGGATGAGTCCCAGCCCTCCATTCAGCGCCATCGTGATTGCCATCTTGGCCTCAGTCACGGTGTCCATGTCCGACGAGATGATCGGGATCGACAGGCTCAGGGAATCGGAGAGATCGGTCGAGGTGTCGGAGTCCTTGGGCAGGATGTCCGAATACAGCGTGGCGAGTGAAACATCGTCGAAGGTCAGCGCCGTCGGCTGATTGGATCGGAAGAACGAGTCAGCCGGCAGGTAGAACTCGTCGTCGATGAAAACCCCCGAATCGGAAGGAAGAGCAACCGGTGTCATGGTTGCCGGGAAGGAAG
>Ga0154020_10003052_pt1 | contig 20305 bp, 11 predicted proteins | sample Klosneuvirus_201_FD_109709 | JGI IMG/M metagenome (GOLD analysis project Ga0154020, IMG submission 109709) | Active sludge microbial communities from wastewater, Klosterneuburg, Austria - Klosneuvirus_20160825_MG | ecosystem: Engineered > WWTP > Aerobic digester > Activated sludge | place... | reverse complement strand
GAGTCATCGAACGGATTCAAGGGGGGGGAGACAATCAGCAATCACGCAGGGCAAGCAGTGTCGGAGACTGAACGGAGTCCTTCTGAACTGCCTTCTCCTCGGCTTCCCAAACCTGCTCGAGCAGTGCGGTCATCAGAGAGCTGGTTCGGGTATCTCGAAAGAACTGCTCCAGCTCACGACGAGCTTCCCTGTTGAAACCGCTCGTCGACTTGGGCGGTGGAGGAATCTCACGGCCGAGCCGGATTGCGCAGCGACGCCTGATCAGATATTCAAAATGCGCTCTCTGCTCAGTGGAACGAAAGGCGGTTCGGACTCTCTGTTTCTCGAAATCTTTCAGGGGAGGAATGTGTCTTGGCTGCTGATATTCACCGCTTGGATTTACAGAAGGAGCCCTGGTCACCGCTTCGTACAGCTCGCTCACCGCCCCCCAGATCACGGGTTTCCCTTCGATCGATGCTAGATCCCTTGCGTCCTCTGCTTTGGGGACATAGGTAGAGTCCATCGGTGGGTGGTGGGTTTCGCCTGAGTGTGATCTGATGAAGAGCTCGCGACATATGAGTGTCATTTTGTCTTCATCGAGCGCCAGACGAATTACCAGCTGCCTTTCTTCTTCGCTCATAGGATGAGCATCCCAGGGTTGGGCGAACTCTGCTTGTGGTGGAGGGTCCGCAGGTGCCTGTGCTGAGGTGGCTTGCGGAGGGACTGCTGTCCCATTGCTCGGAGTCTCACTCTGCGGCGTAGGTTCCGACTCTGCTACAGATTCCCGCGTCGTTACAGAGTCTTGCGGTGATACCGATTCCTGTACGACCGATTCCTGTGGTACTGCATGCTCTGCCGATGTGTCGGTTGCCACTTCGGAGGGAGACGGAGTGCCTGACAGTTCGCCAACTTTCTTCGTCCAATCAAAGACCATGGTCAAGCATGAGAGTAGTTCTTGTAACGCAGGTAGGACCGTAGCCATTGCCTTCGTGAGACGCTCTGTCACTGTTAGGTTGTGCGTACTCGGCCTCGCATCAAAGACAGGTTTCCACTCGCGCTTTTGATCCGCTTCTGTTTGGGTCGCAGCAACCCTCGCTTCTGAGGTGACTGGCTCCGTTCCTTCAGCCGAAGGGGAATCGCATGAGGAGTCCTCTGCTTCCATTCCAACTGGTGACGCGCTGCTGGTCAGGAAGAAGTGAAGACCGGGAATTATTCCATTTGGCTTCGGAGGAATGACCTCGCGAGATACCCCCGTCCACACCACGCCGTATGTCTGTCCGTCCATCAATCGAATGTCGTAAGGAGCCTGAAACGGACTGAGGGAATAGTGGCCCTGATAGCCGGTAGCATCAAGCGGCGGAGACAGGCGAGGTCCCTCATCGAGTGTGCGTGTTTGTAACACCAGTCGATAGCCCGCTGCGCCTTCTGGTGCCAGTCCCCTAAGCTGCTCAGCCATTGGAACGCGCGAAGCGGTGTGCGCGCCTGTGTGCTGACGCGCTCGCGGGGTCTGAGGAGTTCGACCGGCTGGCTTCTTCTTCCTACGCGCACCTACTTGCGCCTTCGCTCCGTTCGGATTCTTCCCTTGCTTGCCTTTGGGGCTCAACGCGGCGTGCTCTCGCCAATAGCTTGCACGGTGCGAGTCATCGCAGAACTGCTTCCGGGAACTGCTCCCTACAGGCAACGTCTTGCCACAGAAAATACATTCCATCGGGCCCATCGTACCGCGAACGGAATCGCTTGTGCAAGCCTCCAACGCAAACGCAAGGGAGGTGCAGCCGTGGTTCCGTTCGCGTTCACAGAAGCGGAGCGTTCGGAGCTCGCAGCCGCCGCCGGAACGCTCATCCGAACGGATCGGTGCCTGCGCGAGGACCGACAACCATGTGCTCCCCACCGGCCCATCTCCCGCCCGCCATCAACTAGTCGTTAACACGGTCATCAACATGGTCATCAATCAGTCGTTAAAAGAGTCGTCAATTAGTCAGTAACCAGCCGTTAACCAGCCATCAATCAGACGTCAAATCAAGCACTTTCCCGTCGAGTTCGTAGAGACGTTGATTTGCTGATCAATTGACGGCTCGCGCCGCGTGGTCTGGCTGGCCGGAAAACGGCGGCGGGAACTCAGGGAGTGCCGGTCTGTTTTGACCGCTCGATGAAAGGAGACCTGGCGTGACACACCGTTCGGCGATGCTGCTCTGGGAGTGGCTCACAGCCCATTCAACGCGAACGCAACGGTTCGATGGGTGAGCAGGCGGGATGCGTTCCCGTTCCATCCGCTCCTCGTTCGGAATCTCAACTCCGCTGCGAACGATAGCCGAAGTGACCACGGACTACCGGTCGGTTCGGCAATGGATCATCTCCCCAGAGCGCCACCACGAAGCGCTTCTTGGATGCCTTGCATGTGCGTCCGAATGGTTTCTTGTAGTATCTCTGGAAGCCGCTTAGCAGCCGACCGCCACCACAGCACTGCGCAGAGAGACGCTGGAAATCGATCGCGAACGGCGTCTCAAGGCCGGTATCTGCTCGCACCCACAGGTGCTACTATCGTATGAGGCGTCGGGAGTTGTGCTGCCACGTATCTGCGCTCGGGAGTCACTGAGGACGGATCTCCATCAATGCTGGCGGTCGGATGTTCGCGATGTACCTACAGCTTCGTTCATTCTGCATCGTTCATCGGGTGCGTTCATCGGGAGACACACCATGACCCAAGTTTTGAAGCTGACTCCATCGGAGAATGATGTGGCGATCACACGTCCGCATAAGCGGTCCGTCCGGGTGCTTCTCTCCTGATTCCAGCCGCGCTTCCAACTCGTCAGGGTCTACTCTTTCCAGCAGCAAATTCAGCTTCTGCGTCCTATACATCCCATCTCCGAAGCAAGCGCGGATGTGAGGAAAATAGTGCGTCACAAATGCAGCTCCGTCTGCGCCCGTTGGCAGCGTTCGCTCCAGCCGCTGACGTGCCGCACCACGAAGGTCACCAATCCTCCTAGCCAGAGCAGACATTGATGGCTGACCGATACGATCCTTTTGATACCGCGATCGTGCGTCAGAAGTCTGACATGCTGAAGAGATGTCCGTCCATGCTCAATATGCGCGGGCGCTGCGCGCGCTGCTCATGACCATACTTCCGCATGATGCGGACTTCGTTGCCTTCTGTGTCGATTCATTCCCCAAGACCTCTCGTGATTTCACGAAGGACATGGATACCAATTCCAAGTTGAACCTGTTCATCGCGAGACAACCAGACCCATCCGACATCCGCAGCGCACTCCGCCACACACTCCGCACAGAACACCCTGTGTCTCAAGAGCGTGAGGTCAACCGACGAGTGAGGCTGGCTCTCGACTACTTGAGTGACCCAACGCTACGGGCCCAGGCTGTCGCGTGGACGCTGTCGCGCATCGCAACCGATGACACAGATGAGCTCTTCGCTGCGCTTGAAGTAGCTGCGCGGTTGCTTAAGAACCCGCGCGGCATGCCGCAGGATCTTGAGCCTTCTGCCATAACCTAACTCGCGATTCTGAGAACCATCGACGAACGAAAGGCTAGCTCATTCTGAGCTGAGTAGTGGTCATGCTTCGAGCTGAGCAGGCGGTGCTTTGACCTCGGTTGCCGCCGAACGGCACATAAACTCCGCGGATTAGAGGCACTTCCGGTTGCACGCATTGACGCATGGGACGTCTAAATGGGCGACTGACCCAGTACGATGCAAACCGCCGGGGGTCAAGGGGCGTCCCAACAGCACCGAAGAGACTACCACCCGCGCGGGCCGTCCGTCCAGACCGCAAGCAACCCCATGCGAATGGCAAAGGGACAACCTGAACGATGCGCGGTCGCGGATTTCCCATCTCAGCAATTTTAGATACGACATACGGGCTCGCAACCTCGAGGAATGGGGGGCGATAGCGACAGTTTTGTGGCCTACTTGGGTACACATTGGTTCATCGTCGCCGTCTAAAGCAGCAATGAACAGCGCTGGATTGTCGCATACGATGGATAGCGACTGCTCCCCGACGAATGCCTTCCCTTGTGTGTGGGACTGAGTATTATCTAGGGACGACATGGATCAACAGACGCCGCTTTTTTCGTGGCTGCACATTTCGGACTTGCACTTTGGGCATGGCAACGCGGGGACGTATGCGGACCAGCGCTTGGTGCTGGATGCGCTGCGGCAAGATGCGGCGAACATTGCGGGGCAGCGTGGGATTCCGGTTCCAGACGCGCTGCTTGTGACGGGGGACATTGCGTTTAGCGGTGGCGTACGTTCGCCGATGGAATATCGGGACGCCAGCGAGTATTTGCGGATGCTGCGGGACTCGCTGCGGATTCCACGCGAGCGAGCCTTCGTTGTCCCCGGCAACCACGATGTGCAGCGGAACGTGGACTCTGAACGACTGGTCCGCTTGCTGATTGCATCGCTGCGCGAGGGAAGAGACGTTGTCGACGAAGTCCTGATGCTGGAAGACGAGCGCAGGCTGATGGCGCGACGGCAGCAAAACTATCAGCAGTTTGCCAAGGACTTCGCGCCGTACTGTCTTTCTGATGGAGATGTCTCGCATCGTCTGGACTCCTGGATGTGTCAGATTCCGGCGCGTGGACTGACGCTCCGGCTCGTTGGATTCAATACGGCGCTGCTGGCTGCAGCGGACGACGATCGCGGCAAGCTTGGCATTGGCCTTGGGGCGCTGTCGCAGGCGTTTCTTAATCCGGCCATCGGTCCAAATGAAGTGGTTGTTGCCCTCGGACATCATCCGCTGCGCGATGGCTGGCTTCGCAATGAATCAGAGATCGCAGGCTGGCTGCGCAAGCACGCCCAAGTCTATCTATCGGGCCATATTCATATGCATGACACCGAGCAGTCTCGACAGGGCGGCGGCAATTCCTTTGTCTGGCTGAGCGCTGGGGCGGGCCACGCCGACGGACACGATCCGGTACACGGCTACAACCTCTCTGGGCTGTACGTGACCGTTACAGGGCGCGTCGTACTGCGTGTCTGGCCGCGTTGCTGGGATCGTCGTGGCAAGCGATTTGTGACGGATACCGCAAACACTCCCGATGGTCAGGAGTACGCCGAGCACGAGCTGTCCAAGACAATTCCGCAGCTCGCCAGCAGAGGCGTTGGGAGTTCGATGCCGCCAGCGAGTCCGCTGTCTGCTCAGCGGTCCGCGAACGCGTCCAGCAGCGACCGCATGGGGTTGCCAGCGGGAAAGTTACCGACGAGGCCTTCGGTCCGTCAGCTTATCTACAAAGTGCTGCCGACCGACACGGACTTTGTCGCGTTCTGCATCGACTTCTTTCCTGATCTGGCGCGACGATACTCGAACGGAATGGACCTCACGTCGAAGATCAATTTGCTGTTTCAGGTTGCGGACTTGGCGGATGTCTTGGCCCGACTCAAGCAGCACGATCCAGAGCGATTCCGGCGCCATCAAAATCTGCTCGAATACCTGGAATCGTAGACCCGCTGATCACGTTCCCAGCATTAGTCTGTTGAGAACGGAAGGATCTGCGCTGGCGGGAACGGTGAAGCGCGAACGCCAGCCGACGGCTCGGACATGATCAATCCACTTGAGCGCGTCGCGGGCCGGGATCTGCTGCCGCAACAGGCTGTAGTAGATGTGGGCGTACTCATCGGCCAGACAGCTTGCAAACGACACCGGATCATCCGAGTTGATCGACAGCAGAACGGACTCGTCGCCCGGCTCTTCCTTCGTGGTTGTTATGGGGGAATCGAGCCGAAAGGTCGGAATTTCCTCGAGTGAATCGAAGTTGCCGATGAGAAGATTGCTCGAAGGATTGCTCTCGACCGTGATTTCAAGGCGACTTAGCTCGCGACGTAGGAATCGCTGTGCGGTTTGTAGCATCGCCACTTCCTGCTCGCTGCCACTGACCGTCACAATCTGTTGTCCGCGCGCATACACCGACCCATCCGTCAGGTAGCGAGCCAGCAGCTTGTCGATTTCATCCGTCGGATCGTGAGAGGACGAAAACGGATAGCCGACTCTCTCCAGCGCACTCGGCTGATGGAGCCGCCCCCGCAACCCCAAGAGCTGTTCTGTTGTTGGCGGGCTGTCTCCGTACATCTGTCGGCTCAGGCGCGCGACTTCGCCTTGTACGTAGGCGATCCGTGACGCGGAGCAGTCGAGCGACTGGTCACTGTACCGTGTCAGTTCCCACAGCAGGTCATCGAGGCGGTCTTCAGCGGTCTGTGAGCAGCTTAGATGGGACTTCATCCATCTTGCTGGATCGACGCCCAAGGCAACGCCGTGCCCGATACGATCTCCCATGCGTAGAAGGCCAAACTCGACCGACTCGTGCATGCGCCGAATGCCTTCGACAAGACGGGTAAAGTCCTCGCCCGCATGAACCGTGGCGCGCAGCGTAGGAGTGCGTAGGTCCGGATGGCTGTGTCCTAAGTTCAGCGAAGCCTGCTGGGCCGCCTGTCGAACACGCTCGAACAGAGGAAGCAAAACCCAGGTCGGCTGCGCTTGCTCTACGCTCGCCGCATCAATGCCCCGCAGCACAACGAGCAGCTCGGGACATCGGTTCAGCGCGGATGCGATGGCCTGCGCACTAGAGCGCTGCGTCTCAAACCAGCGACCATGTCTCGTTGGGAAGACCACTGCGCGAGGGTCTGAATGAGAGAGTGAAGCACGGCCCTTGACCTTGTCCGATCGTGCCTTGATGAAATGGAAGAGCACCCCAACCTCGGCACGCCGATTTCCTGGGGGAGGAGAGAAACCAGAGGACTGCTTCGCGACGGAATGAAGTCGATCGATGACCTGACCTTCCTTCGCTTTGGGTCCCATCCGCAGCTCGAGCGCGCCCAGGTTCACATCCTGTGATTCCAGTTCTAGCGCGCAAGTAACGCTGGTGGCGTCGATGGCCTTGGCCAGCAACGTGATGCGTCCGTAGATGCGCGTGAACCAGTCGAGCCCAGGAACGCCCGGTGCTTGTACCAGATGCCGATAGGTCAGGCTGCGAATGCGCTGATATTGCCAAAAAACGAGTGCCAGATCTTCGTCGCTGCGGCCCTCTTCGCGCAAGTAGTAAAGAAGTCGAGTGGTCAGGTGAAGCTCTGGGTCTGCTGCGCGGGTCCAGGACTTGAGAGGATCGGCGCACCGGAGTGCGGCCATGGTCTGAATCGTTGACGGTGGGCTACGACCAGCCAGCAGACTGACATAGACACGCTGAAAGAGGTGAAGCGGCAGCGGAGTGCCGGGAGGACAGACCAAACACGAGAGAACTTGGCCCACATCGGCGTAGGCCGCATCGGGACCTCCGCTCCAACTCATCCGCGAACAGATGTCGCGATGCAGGACTCCGGTTCGTGATGCAAACTCGCCGAACGTGACAGCGTGGCCTTGGTCGCGATGCCAAAGGAAGGCAGCGAACAGCAGTCGAGCGACCATCGCGCCATACAGCGCTCCGGCCCACTTGGCGCCATCACCCAGCGGAGGATGCACGGTGTTTGGTTGCTTGGAGATTTCCGAAGGAACAGCCACGGCAAGCGAATAAACCAACCCAGTCCAGATGTCGCGAAAGGAAACCGCTGCGCCAAGGTGCAGGTGGGTTTCTGCGCAGGGCTTGCGAAGAACCTGGGCCAGTTGCGGGGACACGAGCTGGACATGGCCCGACGCAGGTGCAACGCCCGTCTGCGCAGACAGAGCCGCAACAAACAGCTCCGCCGGAACGTATCGACACAGCCACAGCCAGCTTTGTGCTCGCTCCCCAATCCCTCGGTCGCTGCGCAGACCAGCGGTTGCGCCCCTGATTTCCAGGTGATGACAGGAAAGCTGCACAAGCCGTTCGACCAGCGAGCCACGACCGTCAGACGCTGCCGCTGAGCACCCAATCGCCGCATCCTTTCCAAACCACGACTGTTCGCGCAGCAGCCGCAGCTGCTCGACGGACGCGCCCGAATGCGGCAGCAGCTCTCGCTCCAGCCTGTCTACCAACGCATTTGTGCCCGTCGTCCCGTGTTGAAGGGAACACAGGCGCAGCGAATACGCCGACTCGCTGGTCAGTGGAAACGTCGCAACCTCGGCCAGCAGCCGCTGATGGGAATACGGCAGATACAGGACTTACTCCTTCTTTGCCTCTGATGAAGCCCCTGTTTTCTGCTCATACTGCTTGCGCCAGCCGTCTAGCATGAGTTGGAACGGATGCCTCCCACTCCTCCCCGCAACTTCATATTTTTCCAGCAATTCCTTCGCTTTGTCGGGCGATCCGGTGGCCATAATCAAGCGAGTGAGTCGCGCTGTCTCAATCGACGGCAGATGATCCTCAAAGCCTGCCTCTGCAACGAAGATATTACAAATGAACTTGCACAACGGAGAATTTAAGCCCGACTCTGGTGAGGCTAGCAAAATAAATTGCTCCGTCATAAAGAGGCTTATGTTAACTTCTTCTGTTGCTGAAATATCAACTTGATTTGATATGAGTCCCACGAGCCATCGTCTTAATTCATCTTTGTCCTTCGTATCGAGCAGGCTGAAGCTGTTTCCATTCAGCGTTACACCACTTGCTTGGCAAATTGAATAGATATAACATATAAATAGCTTCCATGACACTTCATAGCCAGGAAGTCCAGCGGATTCTATTATCGGATATGTTAGCTCGGCCCACACCAAGTAGAACATCTGTACAGAAAGAGCCGTTTGCCAGGATGGCATGGGCCAAGGGATCTCAATGCCTTCAGGCAGTCTGACCAAAACTCCTTGAAAATATGCATGTCTATCCTTCAGCCAGGGGCTAGTTCCTGGCAGTTGTTTCATGGACAACAGGATTGCACGCAGTCCCGATAACAACCGCGATTCCTTGTCAAGGCTGAGGTTAACTATTCGTGGTACCAATTGCCCACTTATTACCGGGATGGTTAGCGAATATGAACCGTCTGTGTGTGTGATAATGGGAACAGTCGAGTCATTATCAAGGCTAGAATCAAAACCAGGCTCCTGTAATCTGTCTCTGATCAGGAGAGAATCGTATTGGGAATACGCATTGATGCGTTTGCTGTCCAGTAATGATTTCACCATATCTATTGGAAAGTCAGGATGGAAAAGCGAATCAAAAAGAGCTGTCATTCTTCGAGCTGCTTCTGTTGATATCTCGATGAAATCCGCTTCGAGAACTCTTTGTAGAAGTTCCGTATTTGAATAATATTGCTTTAGCCGACGCGCGAACTCTGCTGAAAGATGTTCGGCGGTGCCGATTTCAATCTCGATCTTCCAATTGTATGCAGGGAACTGCCGAGCGAGACCATTGAGAAAATCGGCGACTCGATTCGGTGAATCAGCCTGGGTCGCAGGCTCGGCAACAGCAAAGACCGCTCGCTCTCGTCGGCCAATGCGAAGACGGCGGCGTAGCCAGACCCACTGCTCGTGCTCTCCGACCGCTTCACGGAGCCTCGATAGAAGTTCGTTGGCGTCCTCGGGGCGTAGACCACTTTCTGGTGCGGCCAAAAGGCCGGCGCGCTCTTGGGCCCACTTCCAGAAAGATGGATAGCGTGCCGACAGAACACTGCCGCGCGGACTCGCAAGCCGCCCGATCATTTGATACGGCGTCAGTTTGTCGATTTCGTCGGCGGCTCCAGCGGTCTCGAGCAGTCGGTCGCTATCGAGCAGCAGTCCGTATCGGGCTACTCGGCGCAAGAAATCTTCCGCTAGCGAAAGGGTCACCGCGGACTTTTCGCTGTTCCAACCGGAACCGAAGGCCGCTGCCTCTATCATCGACAGGCCTTGGGGCAACGGCCAGGCAAACGTGAACGGCAGCTCGGTGCTGCTCCCAGATGAATACACCTCACCTGCCGCGAACATCGGCTCGAAACCGGTTCGATTCGAGGGCTGGCTTTCAATGACATCACCGTGACGAGTCGAAGCAATCGCAACAGCCAGCCGAACCACGCCGGCCAGCTCTTTGAGCGGGCTCTTTTCTCCATCGATTCGTTCGAGCGCAAAGGTGACGCTGCCAATCCGCTCCGTCGATTTCTCAACGACGGTCGATCGTGTCGTCGCTCTGGACGTGGCAATAAAGCCTGCGTCTTCGCCAGGAATCTCGATGTGCAGAGCGGTTTGATTGGCTCGTTTTATCCACCGCGATGCGGACGACTCTGCGTCCATGCTCGCTGACCGCAGGGCTCGTAGCCACAGGTCTTCAACGAGGGCGCTGACTCCTGCTTCACGCTGCTCGTCCGCCAAACCGTCCACCAACAGCGCAAAGTCGATGAGCGCGCGGAGATGCCTGGGAAGCACCTCTGCCATCTGCGGGGTATCGCGAAACAGTTGTCCCAATGTCTGATCGCGGCCCGAGTCGAGAGCGAACGAGCCAAGTCGCTCCAGCATGTTTTGCATGGTGGTCGGGCGTCCGAGAAGCCGAAACGGCCACTCCATGCGCTCGCGAGGCGATAGGGGAGTGAGTTTGCAGCGATGAGCCGGAGGAATCAGCTTGTCGAGTACATCGAGCGCCAGACGGTCCGCTTGCGGTCGGGAAGACTTGTCAGGGAACCCTCCCTTGGAGTCCGACAGCGCCATCCGAAATTCTCGGCGAAGGCCCTGCGCAAACAGATTGGTTTCACCCGTTAGCAGGAACGCCAGTCGACGATCATGAAGCAGCCGGACCGCATCCAGTAGCTCCTTCGTTCGTTCAGGATTCATGTCCGCGTCGTCGATGGCAAACAAGAAAAGTAGCCTGGTCTTGTCACCGTGGGGTAGCTGACTGGAACGGCTTTTTAGATAGTCCTGTCCAAGCGAGTCCATCATCTGTGCGATCAAGTCCCCGAGGCACTCACGCTGTCGCTCTGCTTCTTCCAACTCATGCGCGTACGACTCGATGTCTTGGCGCTCCACCCGAAAGTCCAAGCGAGAATCCCAGCCCAGCGTGATCGCCCGCACCACCTTCTTCCATGCCGCTCGCGATGGCAGTTCCTTGGGCTGGCCTTGGTGCCACGGCGGACTCGCCGGCACAGCGCCAGCACACGGTCCCTGTTCCATGTTGCGAATCAGGTCATCCAGCCGACGGACGCAGCTCATTAAGACATTGGTCGTTGGCGGCAACGGCGCAAGGTCGATCACATCAACAGGCACCACCAGCGCATCTGGACTGTCCCAAGACAGCTCTTTTTCCAGCCCCGGTGGCCACGGCGCCTTCTGATCGTAACACCGTCGCTTCAGTGCATCGATCAACGTGACCAGCAGCGCAGTCTTTCCAGAGCCACGCTCGCCATCGAGAAGGATCACACGATTCTGTCGCAGTCGATCGAGATGCGGACGCTGCTGCCGAGCCGGGGACTCCGGCTGGGTCTCTCCATCCGATGACGAGCAGAGTTCCTGTAGGAGACGTATCGCACGCTTGCCCGCCTTCACCTGCGATGGCGAAAGCTGGTCAGGTGACAGGATTCCGGCCTCGGGACGAAGAAGCTGCTGCACGGTCGACATGCCCACATTGTGTGGAACAATCCGTGCCAGGCAAAGCGAGATCTTGTCACCCGTCGCTGGACAACGAGCCTATCACGCCCTATCCGCAGGCCAGCCTACGACCCTTGTATTTGGAAATGGGGAACCATGTCCAAGTAGAGGGCAAACTCCGGCGGCCGCACTTCGTCACTGAATGAGCAACACCCCCAGCCGATCCGCTCGACGACGACACAGACCGGTCGGAGATCCCAACGTAGGAATAGGATGCGAGCCAGCTGCACAAGCAAATGGTCGCGACTTTTCAAAACGTTGCGCTGCAACCGACGAAGTTGCGCGCGGTACAGACTAAAGAGGTACAAGCACGCGCGGGCCTCCAATGGCATCGTTTTTGCCGTCTCTATATCGTAAGCAAATGAAGTGACCGCTCTCGAAGAGGCTGGGGTAGTACGGAAAGATGACGAGCTACCCCGAAGCTGAGGTGGAGCGAGCGATGAGGGTGCAGGAGATCGTGATGAGGGTGTATGCGGGAAAGCTGAACTGGCTGCAGGCAGCGGAGATCTTGCATCTAAGCCCGAGGCAGATCAGACGGTGGAAGGTGCGGTACGAGGAGCTGGGTTACGACGGACTGCTCGACCTCCGACGGAGGACGCCGAGCCAGAGGCGAGTCGGGGTAGAGGAAATCCAGAAAGTGCTGAGGATGTATCGAGCCGAGTACTTTGACTTCAACGTGAAGCACTTTCACGAAAAGCTGCAGAGCGAACACGGGGTGGTGCAGAGCTACAACTGGGTCAAGAATACGCTGCAACAGGCCGGGCTCGTGACCAAGGACAAGCGGCGCGGAGCGCATCGAACCAGGCGGGAAAGGAGGCCTCTGCCCGGGATGATGATGCACCTGGACGGAAGCACTCACCGGTGGTTAGGAGAAGAGGCGGGGTACCAGGATCTGCTGGTCGTGCTCGACGACGCGACCAGCGAGGTATATTCGGTCGAGATGGTGGAGCAGGAAGGAACAGAGAGCGTGATGGGAGTGCTCAAGGAGGTGGTGCAAGAGCACGGAATCTTCTGTTCGCTGTACACGGATCGAGCAAGTCACTTCGTGACCATGGCATATTCGCCCCGGAATCTGTCGATTCCGGGGGGGATATACCAGGGTCAAAGACTCTATTTTCAACCTTCGCCAACTCGACCCGCTCCTCCGCGCCGTCTTCCGCAGCACATCCCCGAAGAAGATGCTTACGGCAACGGGTTCCTAGTGTAGATTAGTAGCTGTTTCCTCAATGTGTTTTGGGAGGCATTCATGTCCGAATGCAAATGTTCACTGCAACTACTCTTGGCTCAGGACGGCGTGGGGCCAACGGTTCCTGATGGCATTCCGGGGAATCTGGTTGATCTCGCCCCTAAAGCCGTGACTATGCGTTCCACCGTGACGCTGACTCGTGGACAAGGCTTCCGTTCCGGCATCTTGCGTCCATCGATTCAGGATGCGCACATCAAACTCCGCTTCTCCGCCCCAGAATCGGTGTTGTCGCTTCCAAGCCAGCGATGGGGCATCATTGCCCCGTCTCCGCAAGCCAAACTGACACGCGGGCGAAGTGGCGCAGACCTGGTGCGCTGGGTTGAAAAGCTTGTGGCACACCGAGCCAAAGAGCAGGGATGCCCAGTGAGGGCTCCTTACTTTGTCGATCCCAACATGAGTGCAGAGGCCGCGGCGCACTTCTATCAGACGGTGCTGATGAGTGATCCAGACACTCGTTCCATCCCGCGCTATCTGCTAATCTTGGGAGATCTCGATGAAGTGTCCCTAGAACTACAGCAGTTTCTCAGTGCGATGGATCTGTGTGTGGGTCGGCTCGCATTCGAGCATGAACAGGAGTACCGAAACTACGTCGACAAAGTCGTGTATTGGGAAAGCCAGACGGTGCACAGCGAGGCAGGCAACGCCTGGTTGTGGGCGGTTCGTGATGGTTCATCTGCCACAACACTTGGCGCCTCGGTTCTGATCGAGCAGATTGCAGCTCGCAGTCTGTCAGCGGACTTCCGTCCCGAGAGCCTCCCAGCTCTCCGTCCTCCCTGTGAACATCCCCAGAGTCGAGAGAGTCCATCACTGGATACATTCCTTCGAGTGATGCGAACACAGCAGCCCACCGTTCTGCTCTCTCTAAGTCACGGGGTCGGTAATTCTGCCGCGGCATGGGGCGGACTTGCGTCACAGCGCGCGCACCAAGGCGGAATGAGGTTCGGGAAGGATGAGATTCTGTATGGCGAGCGGGTGGCATCTGGTCCATTCCTGCCCGGCGGATTCTGGTTCTACTTTGCTTGTTTTGGTGCGGGTACACCCATGGTGAGTTCCTACGCTCACTGGTTGCATGCAGCATTGGCAAAGACAGATTCAACCGATGGCGAGACCCGAGCCTTGCTGCAGGCGGTCGTCATGGCGCTACCGCCCGGCGCCAAGTACGATGGCCGACCGTTTGTTGCCGCGCTGCCGCAGTCTGTGCTTGCAAATCCAGAGGGTCCGCTCGGCGTCATCGGCCATGTCGATCTAGCCTGGAGCTACAGTTTCGGTCGACGTGGAATGGATGCTTCAGCACGATACCATCTCAATCGGTTCACCCGAATGATTGAAAGTCTGGCGCATCCAGCCCGCATCGGTGTGGCGTTTCGAGATTTCATTCGGGACATGGATGCCGTCAATGCGGAGCTGGCCGGGAAATACAACGCTGCTGCACTTTCCCCGACTACCCTTCGCGAGCCACTACCGCAGATAGATGCCACGAAGCGGTCGTCAGAAGGCACGCCTCTTCTGGATGAACAGACTGAACTGTGGATGCTTCATCAGGATCTGGGCTGTTACATCTTGCTGGGAGATCCAGCGGCAACCCTTCCAATTGGAAGGACAAAACCTGGATTTGTCTCACCTGCTGCGGGGACCGATCCAGAACTGCTTCGACGTGAGCAGTTTGTACTACGGTACCTTGCCAACCCCGCTGCGGAGCCCCAAATTCTCCTTGAGGCAGCGGTATCACATGCAGAGTTGGCAAAGTGGGCTGACACATACGCTACCGCAGGGAGAACGGCTCTCGATGCACTGCTTCGGGCGCCCGTGTCTCGGGGTCGATAGTCGAGAGAACGCGCCAGACAAGCCTTCACTGTTTCATAAAACCAACCGATGAATAAGGACGACGGTCAATGACCACATCGAAAGAACACGCAGAGATGTCAGACCAAGACAAAGAGGCGCTGCTGAAAGAGTTTCCGCATGCGCACCTGCAAAGTCCCAGCGGTCTGCCACGCAGAATCTGTTCGCGGCTGAACGAGGATGGGACCGAGTTCTTCTATTCGCCCGAAGGTCCTGCAAACATTGGTGATCCTGTCCACGAAATGATCACCGAGAGGGCGCTACGGGCTGCGGGTCTGATTGGTCCCCACACCCTATATACGGACGGTGATGCGTGGGACTATACGCGTGGCGTGTTCTGGAATGATGATCCCGAATGCCTGCTTTTCGATGATAGCGAACTGCCAGCCAACTACTCGATTCCAGGCGGTCTTCGCTTCATAAGTGCCTTCAACGAGGCCAAGCGAAACGCCAAGTCCGGTGCCGTGTTTGGTGTTGGGAGTCGGCTGCTGGCTCGGTCGCACTTTGGTGACTTGCAGTTTCTTCACTCAATGGCCACAACGGATGGTGAGCAGGCAGAGCAGACCAAGATCTGGGTCTTGGAATGGGCCGAGTTCTGCTACCGGGTCGCCGTCCAACAAGAGCCGTGGAATCGCCGCCTGTGCGATGTGAATCTTCCGCAAATCAGACGCTGGTTCCCTGGCGATGAGACGATCGTCATGCAGCTTTTCGGAATCCGGGAGCGCGGTGATGCGAGTCAGCGTGCGCTCGGTTCCCTGATGCATATGATTCAGGATTCCTACTGTGCAGGCCATACCCAGCGGCATCCCCAGGACCGCACGGTTGTCGAGTTCCATTCCTATACGCATCAGGATTGCGACAAGCACAAAAAAGCAGATGCGCTCATCGGTGGCTCCATCGACAAGACTCCGGGTGCGCCGGAAGCCGTGATGGCGTGCAAGTCCCTGCTTGATGCGTACCGGCGCGATGAACCGTGGTCCTACGTCCAGGGATTCCTCCGAGACAGCATCTTTGAACTCTTCGACCTGCCCCATCCAAGCAGCCCGGGCGCGCAGTTCAAAGAGTAGTTGCGCCTTGACGCCCGTTCGCTGTCAGGTGTAGGTCACGAGTCTTCCAGCAGTGGCCGGTGAGACTGGCACTTTTCTGGAGCCCTTTCCTGTAGCTTCTCCCAAATCACGGCGAGATCTTCGCAATCCAGTAGCAGATTCCTCTTACTTACGCTGTCCATCCCCCCTGCAAAGCGGCGGTACGTCGCCTGAAAGTAGTCCCCACAAAATGCGTCAAAGTCGCTGTCGGTGCGCAGCACGTCGTTGAGCACATCACGCAGCCAGGCTCGCTTGGGAAGGTGCGACCTATCAGGCCTCGTTGGTTGCACCACCGGCTGCTTCTTGACCTGCAGCTTTTCGATGGCCGACTTCAGCGACTTGACGACCTCGACCCAGACGGTGTCACGGTCACCGTGGCTGTTCACTGGCACTTTCGACAGAGGCAGGGGTCGTAGCTTGGCCAGCACCGTGTCTTCGTAACCACCAGGAAACAGCAAGATGGGAAGCACCGTCAAGCTCTCTCCTTCCTGGGCCTTGCGTTCAAGTGCTCGCCGGATGCTGTCCTTGCACCTCCCCGGTGTTGCTGGGCCCACTAAGATTGCGATCAGGTCTGCTGCATCAATGCTACGCTCGCGAGCGACTTCGACGTCCTCGCCAGCGGCGATGGAGCGTTCGCTCTCGATGACCACCACCCCACGCTGGAGAAGCGGATCCAGGTGTGTAATCAGCTCATCGGACAGATCCAAGTATTTGGTATCCGCTGGACTTACCAGCAGTATACGAATCGGGTCAGGCATTTCGGTATCTCTGGGTTTATGGTTTATACAATTTTGTTATGCCTTTGTGCCTATCTTCATAGACGACCCCAGTCGCAATTCCAGGGTCGCTCCCTGCCAAAGCGGGCGTCCAGCGATGCGGTCGTGGATGTAGACTGCAATCTGGCTGCACACTTCGTCGATCTCGTCCGGAGGGATTTGACTGAGCGCACGCTTTGACAAAGGCACGATTTCAAGCACACCATAGTCGGTGTCCAGCGAACCCACCGGGCGGGCACGCACCGGCACTACTAGGCACCGCCCTTGGGCCTGCCGTTCCAAGGCGCTGTCTGCAAGACTCTTCCATGTAGCGTTACTCATCGCCGATGCACTGAGCATGAGCACCACAACGTCTACGTCAGCCGGAAGTTCGGTCTCGACCTCACCTGCCTCGTTAGCGAGCACTTTAAGCGGCGGTTCTTGAGTCTGAAACTGCTCGCGTAAGCTTTGGGCCCAGGGCTCGCCTTCGTCTTTCTCTGTTGCAACCATGCGGACAGACATCTGACGCTCAGACGGCGGAGACAATGGACCCCGTAGGCGCAGAACGCACAACTGATAGTTGCGGTCTAGCACTGTGATCTCCGTCTCTGCGTCGGAAGTCTCAGATATGACCAGCCCGCGATCGCCTTGAAACTCAAACAACACCGAAACCAGATCTGCAGGGGGGGGCGTGCCGGCTCGAAGGATGCGCAGCCAGTTCGGCCCCTTACCACTATTTAGTAATACAATTGAATCATCGCGCAGTAGCGAAACGCTGCCAATACTCAGCGGTCCTGGCAGGCTGTCAGCAAATGGATAGATCGGCTGAGGTTCTGGATCGTCACCATTAAGATCGTATATTTGAATGACTCGTTCAGTTACTAGCAACACCTTTAGGCCACTATCACTCCGCACAATCTGCATCTGTTGTGGATCGGGTGGGGCGGGTAAACTGGCCAAGCGGCGGCCGCTTTCGGCGTCCCAAATGCCAAGCTGCTCGGGCAGCACGCAAGCTACCCGCGAACCATCCGGGGAGACAGCAGCGAGAAGCCCAGGTGCGATGGCGAACAGATCGGCCAGCACGACCCGGCGTTCGTCTTCCAAATGCAGGATGCAAACTGTCGCTTCAACAGTCATTACGACCAAGCGCTTCCCATCGGGGAAACAGGCGAGCAAGCGCTCATCTTGGTCATGCGGTACAGGTGGACCTAAAACTCGACCATCGAGATTGCAGCGCCAGACTGCGTCGAAGGTCCATATGATGATCTCACGTCCGGCAGCGACAGGCACTACGTCGATGGGGTCGATGATACGCGGGTCCATCGCCAGTTTCTGCATTGCGTGCTCGAAGGTGCGGCACAGGTAGAACTCATCACCGGCCTGGACCAGGATTCGGCCACCTTCAACTTGGCCCAAGATGGCGGTCAGAGCGAGGGACGGAGGGTTCTCGGCCTGTGCGCTCGCCATGGTCCGCTCGGGCGACCATTGCTTGACGGTACCATCCTCAAAGCCCAGGACGGCCAGCCGTCGGTCTTCGATCCAGGTGACGGCAGTGACCCCGAGCCGGCTACAATCCTGCATCTGCTGCCGCGGAACACCACTGGCCAGATCCCAAACGACTACCCGCCCAGACTCATCGCCCGTGAGTGCACTCTGTCCGTCAGCCGTGAACGTGCAGCAGCACACCCGGTTGCCGGCGTGCGCCGTACACTGCGCAACCAAACTTGGGGGAGCATCGCTGCCTAGCGCCAACACGGACAGCAGGCCGTCACGAGCATTCAGCCCCACCACTACCCACCCATTCATCGGAGAGCGCGGACACGGGTGCAGACGGCCGTCAGAATCGCCTGTCGATTCAAACGGGGGCTTTGGCAAGCGCCAAAGAATCGGGGCACCGTTGGGATCTAGCCCAAGAATCTCACGTCCCTCTGCATCTTCACGCCAGGCTGCAGCGATCGGTCCGGTGTCGAGCGACAAAGGCTGCCCCCGCTGCGTCGAGCGTGGAATCAGGGCGACTCGACCCAACTCCGACACGGTCAGCAGAGTTGCGGGGAAGGGCGTCACCACGGCCAATGAGTCATCGACGGTCCCACCGAGCGGTATCGGCAGTTGGCACGGTGGTTGGCCAGCTTCGCTTGGGAGTAGGGAATAGCTACAGCCGTCTCCGACATGGCTAAACAGCAGTAGTTCGCCCTCACTTGCTGCAACAGCAAACGGTTGGTTGATAGCTTCAGGCCAGGCCTGTGTCGGGGTCTTCGGGTCCAGAGCAAAGACCAGCGGCTCACCGAAGCCATTAACGCTGACCACTTGCTGCGTCGGTAGCACACCGAAGCCCAGCACCGCGCACTGCTTCGGATGGCGACCTAATGTTGGACAGGCCGAGTTCTCCATTAGCTGCCCATGGATGCGGCGTAGACGGATGCCTGCCATTGGTGGACGCAGCAACGAAAGCACCAAGCCGGGCTGCATCGACTTCATCGCGCTGAGGCGGAATGCCACCCGCTCCAAGAGGCAGGCGGGCTCTACCTGTAGGAAGCGCACTTCGGCCTGCACCGCTTCGACAAGCTGCGACAATGCGTTTATCTGATCTTTGGTCGATGCTGCGGCTTTTGCCCGCTGCAGAGTCTCCAGCAACCCAGAACCGCCCAGTCCTTGCGCCACCTGTGCCGCCAAGAACTCCGGTGAACCAACCAACTCGACGGCACTTCGCGGACTACCAGCCTCGAGCAAGTGTGCCGCAGCAAAACGCAGCCCATAGATTCGCCAGAATCCACCGCCATCTGAGTTCCACTTCGATAAAATCGCCAGCGCTAGCTTGCGATGCGCAGCCTTGATGGCTGCTTCCTGTCCAAGCTGTCGTCGCAAAAAGTCCCCGACCACCGGATGAAACAGCCGCATGGTTAGATCGCCACCGCCTGGGCCATCCGCCACCTGGTCACTGTTGGTCCCGCGTAGCAGCCAAAAGCTGGCGTCTGGGCTATCCCCCCATATGGCACTGCTAGTATCTATTCCCAGCACGTCGTTGATTACATAGACAGGCAGAGGCTCATACGCAGCCGCCAGGAGGCACAACCCGTCGAGCACATGCTGTCGCTGGGCAGGTGTGTAGCCTTCTTGCTCCCATCGCCGCTGCTGAAGCTCTAGCAGGTCACTGGGCAGATCGTGGAGGCGATTGGGCCAGGAATCAACCGGACCTTTGTCCTTGCCGATCCACTGGCACAGCTTGCTCAGGTATAGGAAATTGCCGTTGGCCCGCTGTAGCGCCAGCAAACGCAGAGTCTGGTCGATCTCAGCCGCCTGCGCAGGTGGAAACTGAGCCAACCAATCTTGCCAATAAAGCTGGCATGCATGCTGCGCAGAATGCTGATAGCGTGGTTCATCAAGGTTTATTATCTCAACATCCCAGCTTATACACTGGGCGTCCATTATATCGACAAATAGTCGCTGAACATTTGATGTTAACGTAGCAGAGCTAACAAAGTAGATGCCATCACGTAGTGGGGGCAACACGCCGGCCAATGAGGCACCACGATAGCCATCCAATAGTCGGAGCAGAAGGATCGTGCGCGTCTGTGACGAGGTTGCTGTTTGCGACAGAAATTCCACCAGGATCGCCAAACGCTCTGCGAGGAGCCGATTCGGCTCTCGGTTTGAGGGGACGCTACCCGTCAGTTGACGCAGGCGTTCTTCCAACACCCGGCATAGGTACTGGATGGTATCGGCAACCTGTGAGCCTCTGTATTCCAAACATTCCTGACGATGTCGTGCCAGCCAAGTCTCTAAGATGATCGACTTGCCTGATCCCTTGCTTCCAACCAGTAGCACGGCTCCCTTTCGCGAGCGCAAAGCGAGAAGGTCCAGCCGACGATCGATCTCGGACAGAACGTCCTCACGCCCATACAACAGGTCCCCCGGATTCCTAGGGACACTTGCATT
>Ga0154020_10003051_pt1 | contig 20309 bp, 29 predicted proteins | sample Klosneuvirus_201_FD_109709 | JGI IMG/M metagenome (GOLD analysis project Ga0154020, IMG submission 109709) | Active sludge microbial communities from wastewater, Klosterneuburg, Austria - Klosneuvirus_20160825_MG | ecosystem: Engineered > WWTP > Aerobic digester > Activated sludge | place... | reverse complement strand
TCCACCACCCACCCTTATCTTTAGCCGAACACAAACCCGTAGGATTATTTTCATTCAGGATTCCCGTTCGCTTACGCGGGTGACGTCGGTTATGTACTCTAAGTATGTTACTCACATGATATTGGACAAATTCATCGCCCATGACCAATTTGGCCATCCGACACAAACTTTCATCTTCGCCGCAGTGAATTAGTCCAAGCGGAATGTTCACGCCGGAGCGAATGAGTTCGGATGAAATGACCAAACACGACCCATCCGCCTTAGGCTGTGAGAAGGCTTCTACGACGATTTCCTCTACGGGTATATCATTTATAGCGTCCATGCGAGAAAGTGGCATATACGCCTTCTCGGATGCCTCATTCGCGAAGATGAACTCGTCTGTTTCTTCGTATTTTACTGACCGGAAGATCGGGTGTACCAATTTGGCCCACGACGCGTCCCAGTTCAGTCGGTATGCGAAGGTCAATAAAAACTTCGGAACCACATCATCGGCACTGGCTATCTGGTCAACAATATTCAACGTCTGCTTTGGCCAAAGCGAATCCGTTTCCGACCAGCACACGAAGTCGACCTTGTTGGCCCAATTATGACACAAGTCGCGACGGTATGATGCAATGTTGTAAAAGTAATCTGGAGCGTTTCCACTACACACATACCAGTTCACATGGAATGTATCCGGACTGGCAAACCGCATGATGGCATCAACGATTCGAATTTCGGTTTTCCGTGGATTTTCGTATTGTTCGAAGTGCTCTTGAAGGTTAATACAAAAATCAAAATGCACATTTTCCGGGTTGTCTATCCCCTCTAACATCATCTTACACGACTGAAGATGCTCGTCAAGCATCTCAACTTCATAGCCTTGAATCAGGCAGCCAAATACATACGTCTTTTCTAAGGTCATTATCTTGATAATACATCCCAAAATTCACTTGGGAGCCAAATGTTTTCAATATCCATTGCATCATTGAACAGCGGGGCAATCTGTTCTGCACTATATCCGGCCAATCCAGTTCCAATCGCCGTTACCAAGAACACCTTTTCCGGGTAGTACGTAGCATCAAAGATGAAGTTGTTGACGTATTTTTGTATCCGATCCAACGGAAGCACGTCGAGTTTTTCATCCTTGGTTGGAATACCGTAGCATACGCCGTCAAGTCCATGACAGCGGCCTAATGTAGCACCAAGTTTCTTGTAGGCAAACTTGGCAGCACCCGCACCGTGTCGACCTGCTAAGTTCGATCCGAATACGAAAATCTCGTTGGACTGGAGCCGCACTATGTTATTTGGAGTTATTCGGTTCATCTGATAAGTAAAGTAGTTTATAATCAAAGTACATATCGCGAAACCATTCTTCTAATGTTTTTCTACATTCTAACATGTGTCTTACCGATACGAAATAAAATTCTTCGCTTCTACATTTTATGACGTATTCACTAAATGTTGGCTTTTCCATTTGTTTATTTTATTGACCTAAAATTGGATTCTTTATTACTTCACTACCTTCACTTGAAATAGTGAAAAACAAACCATCGTGAAAAACTACCAACAGATCGCTTTCCAGCATTTCAAAATCCACACCTTCTGATTGGATATAATATCCTCCAGACTCCACTACTACTTTATTTCCTAAGAATCGACCGGTATCCGCTATCCGATCTTTGAATTCATCAAACGTTAATACTTCTGCTACTTTTAGATACATCGGCTGCTTATTTTATTGACCTAAAATTGGATTATACGTATGAAGTTCCAATACTTTCATTGCGTTCTTATAGAACAATTCATCTCGTACCCGCATACCTTCCATACCGTCTTGTTCGTAAGCGGCGACTATCAACTTACACACATCAATTGCTGTATTAGATACTTCCGCCTCATAGAGAACTACTTGATCCCGCTGAAGCATCATTAAACGATGTCTTTCGGCATCTGATGTTCTAAAATCATGTATTTTATCAAGTACATCTTTACTATCTGGGTCTGTTTTAGTAAACTTTATCAATTTATTCAATTCCGAAGCGGGCATTTCGCTCACCATTTTTTTTGCCAATTCGCGAAATAAATACTCATCGGCTATGGGCGAATTTGCAAGTAATTCGCGAGTTACCTTCACTTCTACTCTGTTTAGCATTGCATTTTGTTTATTTCATTGACCTTGAATGATTACATCTACAACGAGCCTTTTGTACCCCAATTTAGTGGAGATTGATTTGAACCCTCGACGAAATCCTCTAACGAACCAGCATCCGTTCCAACCGGGTCTGTAAATCTTAGTCCGCCGCTGGATACTATAATATCAGAAACCCACATTTCATCGTCGTCTTTAATTGTTTCTATATCAAAATTTTGTGGGTAAAATATGCCAGCGAGAGTAATTACATCGACTCCATTTGTTAATTTAGCCCTTCTAACTAAATATTTTCCCCGTAAAATTCTATCCATGATAATTTTGGTTAATAGATTGTAGTTGATCGGATATGTGCGATGCAATTTAAAAATATCCAATTTTTGTATTCCTTACGTATACATTAAAATTTTTTAACTTTTGCACGCGAATAATCACCGCCTATGTATTTACCATCGACATCTTTTTTCATAATCTTGTAATCCCCCCACAAAGCACCAATATCACTCATTGAGTATATTTTTATACCAGATTGTGATTTAGAATATTGTGATCCAGTTAAATCTACAAAAAAGTTGCCAACTTTTAAGACAACGTGAGTTAAAAATTTCTTATCATATTTTTTCCATTCCGGATGTGCCTCATCAGTTTCAAATTTTGGATTTAGTAACTCAACTTCTTGCAAATCATCGTCGTCGTATCCAATATCCAACAAATAATCATATAACTTTTTGGTTACAGTATCACAGTTCCCTTTACTCAATTCACACGAATTTATCATGGAACTCAAATTATTTGAAGATACAAAATTTTTAATATCATCCTGTAAAGTGCTTTTTATTACAGAATTTTCATTTAAAAATTGTTTTATTTTGGTTTTAATAAGCCTTTTTAACTCACTCATTGTTTTTTCCATTTTTTATACCCCATATCCGGGCAGTGATGAAATAATCCCGTGAATATATTCGACGACGCGTTCTGGGCTATGTTGCTTCACAAACTCGTTACGCATACCGTTTACGGTCGTTTCTGCCCAATATTTGTAATTATCCAGCGTATCCACGATCTTTTCGTTCAAGTCGGAAAAGTCCCACGCACATGGTCGGTATGTTTGATCTGGAATGTACACGTTGGGGATACTTTCGATGTGACTCATGTCCGGCTTAATCAATACGGCACCGACCATCGCCGCTTCTATGTCCCGTGGGGCCATTTCGCCGTAACCAAATGGGGCTACGACTATCTTTGCACGTTTCATGCGGTCGTAATATTGGTCAATGGGTATGTGCTCACCATTTTCTAATTTACTGACCTTGATGTTTTTTGGGAGCATATCCAACCAATTGATGCACCGCTCCCGATGCTTGTCGTAAAAGTAGTTGGTCGGTCGACAAAACTCGGTGTTGTGCTTTGCTGGATATGAAAACACTGCAAATACGTCTATATCCTTGTTGAAGGTCGAATACCAATGTGGATTGACCGTACTTAGCCAATTCGTTCCTGACAACTTGATATTGGAAATCGCTTCAAGGTCAGTAAAATAATCATAATCAGAAATCGGATGACTATCCCCAATACCAAGACCAACAGGACGCATATCGGTTAGTGCAATGTTGGGGTATTCACTCGACCCACCCCAGTATTTGCGTCCATGTATATACGGTTTAGTGTATTCGCTACGATCCACATACAGTGTATTTTTCAGTGTAGCTAACGGCGGTCGCTCACGCATAACCTCTGCAAGTCCAATTACCGAAGCCGAATCCTGTCCATCAAACAGAATGTAGTCCCCATCTACCTTATTGTCTATAAACCAGACACCACGCTTAACCGCCCGGTTGAACTGATGCGTTTTGTCGACAAAAGATGCCTGTGCAACCCACTGCAAGTCATACGAACCTTCGGACACAAACTGGATGCCAATATCCATAAACTGCCTATCCGCAGCCAAATATGGGCGAAAGGTAGTTTCATTGCGGTGCCGGAACAGTTCAACAAGTTTGATCTTTAGCATAACTTACAAATTATTCCTTCCCAATCATCCAATTTACGGTTACCGGTGAATACATGATCTGGTGCATGACCAATATACTTTACACGTTCGATGCGTCTGGTCATAATAAGTTGGTTGACTGCTTGCCAAACATCCCGAATAAGACCATAATCATCGAATACGAAGTACACATTTCCAGACGCTTGGGGCATACAATTTGCCCGCGTAAAATCGCTCATCACCGCATCGAACGTATGCACCGCGTCGATCATAAACATAGATACCGGATTATTATCCAGAATATGAATATGTGCGTCAATGGGTGCATCGTATAGATTCATGCCAACGTAAGTGATGTTGCCGCGATCACTATTCAGGCGTTCGGCAATATCGAAATGTCCGGGTAGGTTGAAGGTAACCACTTCGTTGAACAGATGCGACAATATACGCGTTGTCTGTCCTTTGTGCGTTCCGAACTCAACAGCGTTCTTATCCGTAAATCCTTGGAAAAAGTCCCACAAGTCGCGTTTGAATAAGTGCGATGTCGTGGTTGGGTTTTGGTCTTTATCTTCTACCTGTTCAAGTAGTTGGTCGATAGAAATGGTCATAGGTTTGCTTCATTAGTTGATTAACACGCTCGGGACCGCCCGATACTGCATTGAAATGATATATTCCGGGTATATTGCAAAATTGCATATTATGTAGAACGTTTTTGCGTTCCATATCCTGCATATTAAACTGGTACGGTAATAGGTTCGGGTCAACATCTAACTCGTTCAGAAACAAGTTTATTAGCGGTTGATCGGTACCTGTACCGTATTTTTTTTGTGTTGACCTCACTTTGTCCGAATTGTCCCAATAGAACTTCAACAAGGCATCGTGTACAAACTTGTACTTGAACGACGTGACCATGAACCCGGAGTTGATATACTTCCAAATATCGAACGGCTTGGTGAATGTATCCCCAAATTCAAATTGGTAGTTTTCGATGGAGCGAATGCACCAGTCATAATCACCGTCGTTATGCACCGCCGAAAACCGGTTCGAGGTCAATAAAAAGAAATCGGGACAATCCGGATGTATGATCGTATCCGCATCCACCGTACATATCTGGTCGTACTCAATATCACCCAACAGATCAAAGCAATAATGTCGATAGAATATAGGCGACATCAACTCCAGATCAGTCAACGGTGTATCCAGTACGAATAACTCATGTCCGCGTTCGGAGCACCACCTACGCCAACTGTCAATAGACAGATCATATACCACACTGCGTTCCGGTTTAGCCGGGTTGTGGATCGATGTTATGAATACAACGTTTTTCAATCCGCTAAAATATCATAAGTTTGGAGGAAAATATCGCGTTTGCATGGGTAGTATTCGCCCTTAACGCCTCGGATAATCACATCGTCCGTGCTGATTTGGTATGATGTTCCTTCCAACGTTTTAACGCGAATATCCACGCAAAATGGATGTGGTATAATCTGCTCAAAAACATCTACAAACTCGTCACCAAATCCATTAACCCATTTTTGTAGCTGATTGAGTTGATCTGGTACGTCGACCACATCAAAGTAGTCAATTATTACCGGTTTATTTTGTGCCTTAGCCATTATCTATCAAAATTGGTTATAAAATTCGTTTTGTTTGACCTGCCGTGCGATGTCTTTCACGTGCATGATGCAGTAGTCTTCGTCATCAGGTAAATCACCATACCGTTTAAAGCCCATAAGAACCTCGTGGACGGGGTTTTGCCACCAAATGGTACCATCGTTCCGCCAACACCGAGATTGTCGATCTGGGAAGTTCACATAGCCTCTACCGTCAAATCTCCAGCCCCACTTGGCAACGTATTCCGGATTCAGATCGTTGACGATGTTGATCCGGGCAAAGCGATACATATCAACTTCGGGATTTTCTTCAATGATGATGCGAAGATCGGAAAAAAGCTGGTCACTCAACATTTCGTCCGCGTCAATGTTGACGATCCAATCCTTCGTGCATGACCGGATTAGATTGTTCTTGAACGCAGAAAAGTCCCGTTTTAGCGGGTATTCGACGTACTTGAACTGTGGATTTTTGCGGTATTTGTGCAGTACCGAGACAACCTCATCGGTTACCTTCCCTTGGTCGCCTTGTACAACTACCTCGTCATTCGGGTCAATGACCTGAAACAGTTTAGCCAATAACCGATTAAGTTCGTCGGCTTCATTCCACACTGTCGTCGCCCAACTGATTGAGGGCTTTGTTGAATTCATCATAGGCTTCTGTAAAGGTTTCAAATATGGTCGAGTTTTTGTCGTCAAGAATGTATCTATACGTTTCTTCACCGTCGCGGCGGTATTGGATGTAATACGGCGAAACTTCGAGGTCAGTATCAAAAATATACCTACCAACCTTCCAAACCAAATCCCCATCATAATTGTCCGGGTATAGGGCTATATTGCCTTGTACTTGAAAAGATGGATACCAAACCATATTATGAGCATCCACCATCTTAAATTCAACAACAGCAGGGGGAGCACCTGATTCGAAGAATTTATTGACCTCGGAATCGTTTTCCAAACCGTCAAATGTCATATATCCGGTTTCCATACAGTAACCCATATCATCTTCAACAAAGACAGTCTTCCTACCCGTGAACGGGTTTGTTATATCGTAGTCCAGTTTCATGTCTTCTTAATTAATTTAGGAAGTTGAATTGCTGGCTTTTCGGCCTTCTTCAACTCCGGCAATTTGATGGTTTTTCGTTCGGGGACAAACGTACTACATTCTTCGATAATTTCCAAGAATTTTTCCGTCATTTTTGTTAACGAAAAGTTATCCTGAATATACTTAGGGGATTTGCGACTACGCTCAAGGTATTTGTCGTATTTTTCCTTCACATCCACCAACACTTGGCTGACAAAATCGTAGTTGACCTGTGACCATCGGGACTTGGCCGGTAACCAGTCGTTGACCGCAGATCGGTCAATTTCCTTCAGTTGAGTAGGTAGCAGCACATGATGATCCGGGCTGATGAAGTCCATGTAGCCGGAATACGCGGGACAGATAATCGGCTTACCCGTCAAGGCAAATTCGGCAAGCGGCAATCCGTACCCTTCGCCCTTGGTCAGCGTAACGAACGCTTTGACCTTTGGATGTCGATACAGCGTGTTCATCTCGACTTCGGATAGTTCGCCGTTCAACAGATAAATAGATGGGAACTCACCTTTGAAACCGGTCTGATCGCGAAGCAATTCCTGTATCTGCCAAATACGGTCTATGATAATATCCCGATGAGCAATCGAATAGTTGGCTCCGGATGTTTTCAGGATCAATCCAGCCCGGTTCTTACCCTTCTTTAGCATGAAAGTTTTCAGGAATGTATATACCAATCCACCAATATCCTTGCGGTCGCAGTATAGGTTCCCTTGTAGCCAATGACCCACCTGCAAATAGCAGAAATCCTCTGGAATTGCTTGTAAGGTCGATATTAAATCACCCTTGACTACATTGCCTTTTGAATAGGTATCGGTGTTTACACCTTCGAACAGGACTTGGATTTTTTTATTGACCTTGACTTGCTCAACTACCTGTTGTGTCCGATTATCTACCTTTTCGAGGATCGTATTCTCCACGACTTTCTTGGTAAACTCGGACGGCGTGATGATTAGATCGGCTCGATTACAACCGTCCACAAATACTGGAGGCATAACATCGACCTCCGTAGCCGCCGTAATCAGGATATTGAACGCCCCAACGGGCTGCATCTCGGACGGAATCGTTATCTGAATCCAGATGTCCGGCTTTTCATTCACACCCGGAACCATTCTGGACAAAATTTCCGCGTCGGATGGATTGGATCGATCTAACGCACCAAAAGGCGTACCACCCCACGGAAGTGAAATGAACTTGATGTCGTACCGATCTTTTGCAGTCAATAAGGCGTTTGCGATTGCACGCGAATGTACTCCGTACCCGGAAAATGTATCGACGGGCGATGCTACTACTATCTTTTTCAATGGATTATGTGTTTTTCCAAACAATACCCGTATCACCAAATGGCGGACGGCTTTCTATTTTCAATAATTCCCACGACCGAACGTTCGGAGTCCAATGTTCGATCAAGTTATTGACCTCGGACACCACACGCTTACACATCTCGGTCGACGACATACCCGTTTCTACGGACATAGCCCACCGACGACCCCGTTCGCCATAAGCCCGCCGCGTTTCAAGGTCAATATCATAAACCTTTCGTAAGGCTTCTGCACCCTGTTCAGCATCCGTATAATCATCAAATATGTACGGCGTAGCAACTGATCCGTTCAGTACACGAGCACCCGGATATATAGGCACCGCCCACGGACCACACTCACGGTAATGGCCACGCTGATTAGTTGTCAAGGTTTCGTCAACCGGAATCCAAGTACCTGTCTCATCCTGAAAACGCATCTGATCCTGCAAACCACCGGTTACCGGTGCAACGAGCATACGACTACACAACAACGCTTCATTGGCTGCAAGCCCAAATCCTTCTGCCGACGACATAAAGAACACACAATCGGATATGTTATACAGCCAATTGATTTGCTGTGTACCAACGGCATCGGGAACAAATGCAATCTTATACTTCGGACATATAGCACGCTTAACGGCCATTAGATCGGTACCGTTCTCATCAATCAACGCGGTCTTCATAATTAGACAAACCTTCTTTGCTTGCTCCGGAGTCAAACCATCACAAAACTTTGCGTATGCCAAGATAATGTCGCCGGGGGACTTGCGTCGAATGTTTCGGCTGTTAAATAGGATGAAGAAATCTGCATCATACTTTTGCTTGAAATCAGATGCAAACTTACTATACGATTCCCAATCAGGCGAAGCGGGTGTTTGTGGATAGAAATACTTGGTCGATGAGCCGTGCGGAACGTATGCAATACGTGGCGTTCTGTTGTTCTTTGAAAACAACTTGTGCCAGTCTAATACTTTTTTGTTAATGACCTCGGTTTGGCGGTTAATGGCCAACAGCAAGTCACATGACGCATACGCGACCGAGTTCCAATACGGATACGGAAGATTGTCCCAAATGTTCAGATACACAACGGGAATCTTCAACTTGTTCCGAAGTTCGTGCTCCATTTCCCATACATGACCAAAAAATCTCGGGTCAGTAATCAGAAAGATAGCATCAGGCTTTTCAATGCCCACAATTTCCCGAATAACATTTGGATTGCCGTAACCAGTATGACAATACTGCATCACATAGGCATCATCTACACCGGTTTCCTTGGCGATGTCCTGACTTAGATCAATCCGCTTGGAGTGATCCGGATGTTGCAACGCGGCTGCAAGTTGTACCCAGTCAAAATCATTGACCGTTCCGATGATAATCTCACGGGCAACCGTGGCTACACCCGAAAAAAACCGTATATCGTCGCTGATTAGCAGTATTTTCGGCTTGGTTCGAGCGTTTACTTTTCGTAGTTTTGGGAGTTGTATCAAGGATTAAAATTTAAGCGTCCACATGAACGGCCTGACCGCCGAATACTTTATTACCGATTTTAGTTTTGTAACCATTTAACATTAAATCGCTTTCTACTTTAATAGAATTTGGAATTTCAGTTATATTTGAACCAACAACCGATAGATTTCCACCGACAAACAACGATTCTGGCAACTGGGATAAGTTAACACAATCAACGAGCATCAAATCGCCTTCGACCCGGTTTACATTTACTCGCTCAAGACTGTTACATCCACTCAAATCAAGCGTACCGTTCACAGTATCTCGCTCAACTACTCGCAATGCACGACAATTTTTGGCAACTATCGAATAGCCAACCTTAATAGACGATGGGATTTCTACAATACGACTGCAATTCGAAATGTACAGAATTTCACCAACAGTTAAATTTTCTGGCAACTTAGAAAGTGATGTACAATCGTCAAGTATAACACAACCACCGACATCCAATCCGTCTGGAAGTATTTGGAGATATGAATAACCACTTAGATCAAGGTCTCCAGCGATTTTCAGGTTTTTCGGAAGTTCCGGGTAAAATTGTTTATCTGACTATCCGCATATTGTACAGCGGCGATTATGGCGTAGGGCCGACCGGAGGAGCACCAGAACCGGACGCGGAAACTACCGGTGCATGCTGTTGCTTGACCAAATATTCATCATACACTTGCACAGCACCATAAACCGGAGGCGAAGTTTGTACAGTATTTATGTATTGCGGTGGATTGTTCTTTAAGCGTTCGTAGCGGTTGTTTATTACGTCTACATTCACATCACAATATTTTGATAACGAACCCATAATATCAGAAAGTTGCGACAAGATCATAAACTCATTTAATGTTAGCTTTTCTGTTTCTGATTTGATAAGTAATTGATTTACAACGATAAATAGTTTGTCGTAAGTCGTTTCAGCAAGTTGCTGCCGTTTGGTTTCTCCGGTAAACATGTTTGTCAGAATGGTTGTAAGTACCGTTAAACTCAGCCCCGCACCAATGTTGCAAAGTATTTTCTTTGTCAACTGGGCATCATCTTCAAATTCATACATACCCCATGTACATACAACTAAAAAGATGCCGCTGAATATTAGAATAACAATACTCGAAATGATTTGAACCGAGTCAGTGCGTTTGTTATTTCTGGATGCCATACCAAGTATGATTTTGAGTTAGAAAGCACAAATATACTTGATCGTTCGCGATTTTTACAAATTGCTGATTTTTAGGACATTATTGATATGCTGTACAATATGCGGATAGTCAGAATTGTTTAAACTGATGAATTTTTTCTTCTTGTGTCATTTTTTGGGTTTTTTTTGGTTAAAAATTGAATTGTTTCGTTAGATATACTTCGTTGAACTGTGTACGACCGAACTCTGCCTCTATGAGCCAACCAGAGCGTCCAAGAGACCACTTCCAGTTGAATCGGTTAGAAACCCCCATCCCGACCGTCCAAGGGCGTACAACGCACGACATTGGCTTAAACGCGATGATGGGTTCGAACCGCAATAAAAGTCCGGCGGTTTCAATGGTGTAGTCAAGCCGAACATCATCCTGAATAACTGAATCCACATACACATTCACCGGTATAACGCGATCCACACTATCAACGCGAAGAAAACTATCCAGTCGAGCGATTTCTCGGATCAGTACGAACGTATCGACCTGATGGCTTACTTCCTTCAACGTCCGGTAACGTATTTCCGGTCGCGTTGGAATAACTATCGGCATCCGAACAATTACAGTATCCGGGTTCGGAGGATAAGGTATCGGTACACATCCGTTGGTCGACGTGAATAATGACACCAACAGGCCAATGCCTATACCGAGTGCTAATGTTATACCGTGCGTTGTTCTGGTGGACATAGTGTGTGGTTATCCTTATATTGACAAAAGTTGCATGACTTACCGTCTATACCCTTCTTAGCAATGTATGCGTATGCTGTGTTGAATGTACCGTCCGGTAAGAAACAAGACTTGACAAATGTATCAAACCGCTGGACGGCTTTTGCAAATGCTATTTTGCCTTGTGTTGGCCTGAAAACTTGTACGCGGTACTGTGGAAATTCTGATTGCTCGTTTACCTTCCGTTTTAGGATGATGAACTCTACATCAATCATCTCCGGGTCTATATTGTATTGCTTTGCATAGAAAGACTTATATAACAATACCTGATCTACCTTGGTTTGGTCTTGCTTATTATAGTCGTTCCAGCCCTTGTTTGAAGTCTTGAAGTCGACTATTTTTATTCTTTTACTGACCTCGTCACGTAAGACTAAATCCAGATACGCCACGAACGTACATCCGTCCAATTTCATCTGCAATGGAACTTCAGTACCAACCAATGTTTCGTTTTTGACGTCAAAAAACCGCGTTCGTTTTGTCCGAAGCCACTTCAATGTAGCTAACCCATCCAGATAAAACTCGCCCAACTCATCCTTAGTAGAAAAGTGCGTCCCCATCTGCTCAACTCCAGCCACATATTTGGCCTTCATTTCAGTTAGTAGCAACGAATCGAAGTCCAACGCGTTAGCAGCCTTTATCGTTTCCGTGTACATTATCCGCACCCAGTGCTGAATTACATTGTGCATCGCATCACCAAAAATCGTGTGGATAGACGAATCCTTTTTTCTAAGTCGGTCTACATACGACAACTTCCATGACAACGGACACCGAGAAAACTCTGCAAACTGCGAATATGAAACGTACTTACCTGTTATTTCACTAAACTCAATGACGAATTTGGGGTCGACATAGGTTGCTTTCAACATTTTTTTCTTCGTTTTTTCCAAATCTGATATGACACCACACACCCGTCAACAACCGGTGCCAATAAAAATACTAATACAGCAAATAACAATATACCACTAAGGTCGTCATTCACCCCACTTTCCCCCATGTACAATAATTGCAATATTTGCATAGTTGGCTATATCGTCCAATGTATCTACAATCGTTTCATCACTGACGGCCGGGCGATCCGAAATCAACTTACGAAGACGACTCATCTTGTCCTGCATACGGATGTATATACGCTGGAGTGATTCGTCAATATTTACTTTATCGCCCGGATCGCCTTCCAAAATGTTTGTTGGGCCATAATCGGCATTTTTCTTGCGGAAAATTTGGTATTGACGATTTTGGTTGTTCAGTAATTCATTCTCTATGCTGGATATTTCTGGAAAGTCCAGCATGTGATTGTTCTGACAATGAACGTCAAACCAACCTTCATCTTCGACATACATATCCGCACCAACCAAATAATCCGGATCGTTGGTGTACGGCATATTAGTTATGGACGGCTCGTTAGTAAATGTGGATGGTACTGTATCAATAATCATAAAATGTGGATTGTTTGTTTTGACAATTTGCTGTGCAACATACTCGGTTTCAGCGTCGGTAGAAACAAACATAATCGACCCCGTTTGCACATCTATGCCGGTGAATGAATATTTCACAAATTGAACTCCCGTTTGATGTCCTTATCGGTAAGACCGAATTCGGATAGAAAGTTTTTTATATTGACCTCTGGTTGGCCATCAAGTAATTCGATAGCATCCAAATAACCAATACTAAGTTTGGTACAAACGAAGTTTACCAACTTATCGGATGATCCAGACGATGCCTTGATGTATTTGGAGAAGAATTTCTTACGCGGCAAAAGGTCAACAAAAAAATTATACACCTCCCGACTCTCCATCCGGGATGTGACTGGCTGACATTCGGCAATGAGTTCGAGATAATCCGGGTGCATACTAAACCAGCGGTTAGTCATGTAACCACCAAACCGCTTCTTATCCCGATCACTCTGCTCATCCCATTCTACCTTTCGGTAAGTAATATCGCCAAGCCAGTCAAATATGGTCTTTTCCTTATCTACTGCCACGATACGATAGTGTGGAGGTTATCCGAATCAAACGACACGTCAAGCCCTTCGGAGCGTAGTTTCTGCACTACATCTGGATCAAGACGACTTTTGAATACATACTTTTTACCAAACCCGGCATTTGTAATCAAAATAGACCGTACATCGGCAAGGGTATACGGAATGTAATTATTTGGGACATTAGCCGCTTGGCGATTAACGCCTTGTAGAACTTCTCTTAGTGTTGCCATAGTTTTTATTTATTGACCTTGAAATAGTGTGCTGATAGATTCCTTCTTGACCAGACCCAAATCCGCCTCAACATCGGACATACCCGTCGGAAACAACTCCTTAAGCGGCGTACCACACGACCGACAAACGAACACCGGAACAAGCGTAATTTGATCCTCAGGCGTACCGGAATACAGGCGGGAAATCTTGCGAATAATCACCGTCTGATCGAAAAAATGACTGGAACATTCATTACACTTAACCCCAGTCGTCTTGGTTAAGTCTATTTGCATTTGCATTTGATTTGGCGTCATATTGCCTCTATGGTTTTAAATCTCTCAAAATATTCACAAACATTTGTGCTACTTGTATTTCCGGGTCGGTATGTACAATACTCGCCCTATATTGACCTTCAGAAATGTGTGCAAGAACAGACGCACGCTTTCCATCCGGTATAAGGTCATTCAGATTATCATACAGATACCGAAACAACTCATCAAACTGCCGAACACGGGCATCTGCAATGATTTGGCGGATGCTCGTAAATGCCGTCTTTGCCGGTTCTCCAGACCGCAATACAGTTGCAATCTTTTCCATGTAATCGGTACTGGCAAGGACATCAAGATCGACCACCAGCGTACCAGTACCAGAATTTCGCTGCAACGTGCCAACGATCTTACGTTGATCCGGGTAGTATTTGTTCACGACCGCCACAATATCCTTACCTTCGTACTTGATACCTTCGGTGTCAAGAATGTACTTAGCCCGGAGTCCAACAGAACGCTTATCCGGCGGCTCTATGCGAAATTCGGTAAGGCGGCTGTGCAATGCGTCGCTGATACGTTCAGGATGATTCGCCGTGAATATGAACCGAGTAGTTCCGGACTGGTGCTCGATAACCGGCCGCATAGCTTCTTGGAAGTTTCGCGTCAATCCATCCGCCTCGTCTAAAATAACTATCTTCCATTCAGAAAATGAAACCGTATTGACAATACTGGTAATCCGTTCACGTAACACGTCAATACCGTTCTCGGCGGATGCGTTGATGTAATGCACATCGGCATCAAATGAATTTCCAATGATTCTGGCAAGTGTGGTCTTTCCAGTTCCGGGTGGGCCATATAGTAGCAGGTCAGGTACGTCCTGTATTTCGATCCAATGCTTGACCTTATCTATGATGTCTGTATTGCCTACATATCCTTCTAAGGTAGCAGGTCTATACTTTTCAGTCCACTTTGTGTTTGTCATTGTTTTTGTTTATTGACCTCAATATTGAGTTAAATTACGTTTCTTGATCCGCTTTTCCGCCTTTTTCTGCTTGACAGCACGCTTGGGCTTTTTATCGGATAGTTCATCCAGTAATTTCAAAAATGGCTTATTGGAGTAATACTTACCAAGTTCTTCAGCATTTTCAAGTGAGGCCGGTAGTAACTCGTCATACCGATTCATTGCGTCGGTTATGATTTGTTCCATCTGGTGCCGACTCCTATGCAGGTACATGACCTTATTGTTCTTTGCTATCGCCAATTCGCTCGGATACAGGAACCGCCGATCAAACATTTCGGCGTATGTTTCTGTATCTGGTACCAGCGGCAACGCACCGCGAAGCATCGCTTCATACAATAATACCGGATTGATTTCCGTTTTGTTGAATGAACACATCAATTTTGCCTCATCTAACAGATCGTTGTAAGCAAGTCGATTGTTCGTCTGTTCCTGTGCTAATACGACCTCATAGTCCTTTAGGTCGGTCTTCAACCCTTGAATAAGGGCTGCATGGGCATCTATGCGTAGGTTGTACGGGAACACCAAGGTCAATAACTTTTTATTACTAACCTTACTTTCCTTAGCCAAATACCCAAACGGATAGCCAGTAACACGGCTACTACCCATAATGTCCTTTCGGCTCAAAAACTTCTGCTTGAACATCGTCAAATGACGTTCACACCAAAAACAGTTTACGTCGAACGCATTGAATAGTGATAACTCAACTTGACGTGCCCAATCCTTCCTAATTCCATGATACCGATGCCACATAGGCGATTCCTGATTGTACAGGCTATCACCCCACATTCCAATCATGTGGAATTTCATCTGAAACTCATCCCGGAACAATGATAACGGGATAGCAATGTAGTTCCACGCATTCGCAAATACAACCACATCACCATCCCGTATCTTGTTTCGTCCCACCAAGTCAAGCAAATTTCGAAGTTGCGTCGACTTGAAAAATGTATCGGAGAATAAGTAGCTTTCATGGTCAAGTAGCGTCCCGTCAATGATGTTCACGTTGTAGCCGTGAAAATCCTCATCGTGGAAACACTCGTACCAGTAGGATTCTATCTTAGAATCACGCTTAAACTCCGTTACAACGTGGATTGTACTCACGCCTTAATTACCTCCCCAAGTACCGACACAATCTTCGTTTCCGATACGGATACAAGTTCCCAGTCGTTCACCGATCCGGTGTATTCGCGGGTGATTCGTTCCTCTACGCCGGAAATGGCTACATCCTGTACAAGATGTTTGAACGTCTTGTTCTTGATAGCACCGCTATCGGTTTCGATCTTTACTTTTACTGTCGCGAGATAGTACATTGTTGTTTGTTGTTTTTAGTTATTGACCTTGTTATTTGATCCATTCATTATACGACATCCGATATGCAGTCAGGACATCAAATCCCATTTCCACATACATACGGGCTGTTTGTTCGACTTCATTCCGAACGTCGAGTCGTTCTGCTTCCACCAAAACTTGGTCTATGAAGTCATATTCCCCGTTCAGTTTTTCCTTTGACTTTCCCATTATACAATATCCAGCGGGTTGAGGTAATAAGTAGCGGTATAATCTTCACCGACAAACGACAAAATCATCATACCATCCACCGTGATCTTGATTGATGACGTTCTGAAGTCCGAATTGGTGGTCAGGATAGACGCAAGCAAATCAATCTGATAGCCAAATGTGGTAGGTGCACCCGGATCGAGAATTTCGGCATTTACCGGTATCGTGAAATTATTCTCATTACGTTGAGTAAAATTAACCACGAAGTTGACTAAATCACCTTTGCGAACCAAACCAACTACCTTGGATTCACTAAGTGCCCGCTTGGCTGCCAATAGCCGGGTTACATCCTCTTTTTCAAGTTTCAAAGTCAATGCAATGACAGGAGGGCGGGACAACTGGCGGCCGCGTTCACGATAGTTTGCAATTCGTCCGTTCGGGTCAGTAATGCGTACCATTTCGCCCGCTTTGAAATACGCCTTACTTTTCCCATCAGAAAATGTGATGCCGAGCGTTTTTTCGTTTGATTTTTCGTATTGACCTGTAACTTCGTCGCCAAGGGCGTTCAAGATGTCGGTAAGACGCTTGGCGTCCATAACAGCCAGTACGTTGTCTTCGAGGTCTACATTGCCGACAACGGTACCAAGAAGGGCACCTTCATCAGTCATAAAGTCCACATACAGGTTTTTGTCGGCAATTTCCCACCGAGCATCTTTACAGGCTCCGGCAAGGAAATACTTTTGAATGAATGATGTTAGATCAGTTTTTTGCATTTCAGTTTGTTTTATTTTTGACAATTATACGAAATTTAATCGACATACACAAGTCCATTAACTTTTCATTATCATTTTCATTGTGAATTTAATTGATCTTCAGGTCAATAACTAAAAATAATCATTCGATCCATACTCGGTCGGTACGATGCCCCATCCAAGATCATCCCATATAGACTGTAACTTAGTCAATAATACCCTATTGAATAGTGAATCTCTATCAATGTACTTTTCGACGTATTCAACTATTTCCGGTGGATCATCATAACCTACCAAGGCAATTGTATCGAAGTTGAACGGATTAGGATGTAAGTATGTGTACAGTATCTTATCGCCGTCTTCTATCGGGGGTGAACTCTGTATCCCTAACATATCCAGCATCATATTATAGTTCTGTGCTGACTTGACGTGCATCGGTGTTCCCTTCTGTCCGTACTGGTACTTGGATATTTCCTTTACACCCGTTGGTAGCATGATGTTTAGGATGGGTTCTTCAGCGATTAGTTTTTTTGTATTATTGACCTTGGCATTGAGCGTATCCACCGAAACGTAGTTCAAAATACAATCCAGCACGTGTCCCATGAACTTCCTGAACATGGACGGAAACGATGACCTAACCACGTCATATCCCTTGAATTTGGTCTTGTCCATGATCTTGCCCTTTTCCCACCGGATACGCAACGCATACCGCTTCTTCATCGATCCCCAAAACCCCGGACTGGCAACCAATTCAAGTTTGATCTCCCATCGATGACTTTCAAGCCCGTGGAACCTACGTGCATACAACGCATAAGACGCATTGACCTGCTTGGTAATATCCGACGCAAACTCTACAATCGCATTCAGTCGTTCTTCATCGGTCACATCGCCGAGCGTCTTGACAAATGCGGCTACATCGACCGCAGCCGAGTCCGTATCCTGATACACAACGTAGTCAACATCTTTGGTGCCAAACCGCTTGTTCTGGAGCAGATTTATCATCTTTGCCGTGAACCCGATCAGGCTTTGGCCAGTCAGCGTAACCGATTCACCAATATCCCGGTCATAGAACCTGAACGACGGAAGCAGCAACACCCCGTAGAACGAGTTTAGCAGGATTTTCGTAATTAACTGTTTGCGGGCATAAAACGTCGCTTGTTCGGTATCTCCATCGGCTGCATACTTGTCGGACAGCCCACTAAATTCCTTACGCTCATCAAACCACATCGTCAAAATAGACGGTAACAAGCCGGGTGTATCAGTTCGATACATTATGCCATTTGATGCGATGCAAATCTTATTGTCGACCAAATACCGATCAAACGCTTCTGGAGACAAGTATTGTGGCTTCCCAGTGGTGGTGAATTTTATTTCATTGACCTCGCGGCGGACAAACGCTTCCTCGTTCCAATTTTCAACCTTACCGCACTTGGTTTCGGGTGATATGTTCAAGCACATGATATTGAACGGATACATCGACACGATGTCCATAAAATAGATGTACTCGTATATGCCCGGCTTTGGCAATTTAACGAACGCACCCTCGGCCTTACCATCATCATGTTTACTGTGTGGATTGGATATGGCCACCATCCCGTTACGTTTGCAGTACGTCAACGCCGCACCGTCAAGGTAATAACTGGACTTAAGGTAATCCGCATACGAAACGTGCCCCTTATGGCAAATACCTTGGGCAATCGATATGAAGTCGAGTTTCGCATTGAGTTCAACCACCAGTTCAACGTCCGTTACGTTGTAGTGAATAAACTTTTCGAGGTCATTATTATATAAATAATCCAACGAACCCTCATACTGAATCTTACCCCGAGCAAGTTTCAACTTGGCTATCGCCTCAAGTTTGTACGACGACTGCTCACTATAAGTGAACTTCTTGTACAAGTCGAGGTAATCCATACAGTCCACACCGGCTATATCTGCCCCGTAGACGCCACCATAAGCCCCACAATCGACGATCTCCACCTCGCTAAGGGTGTTGGCTGCCTTACGGGATAACACGCGACACATGCGGTTATACAGGTACGGGATGTCATAACCAGCACAGTTCCATCCGGTCACTATGTTTGGACGGATGCGTTTCCATTCTTTGAGAAAATATGTGAGTAGCCCTTCCTCGGTACGGAACACTTGTAGTTGAATGTGTCCGATCTCCTTTGAGTACATCTTACCATCCGGGTCTAACAATAAGCAAACATACTGCTTGGTTATGTTATCGTGGTAGGCTATCGCGGTAATGGGATTTTCCGCGTCTTGAGGTTTGGAGTGTTTTTTTAATTTACTGACCTCGATGTCGAATGTCAATATGACGTGGCCGGTCGACACATCGTCCGTCTGCCAATAACGATCCAACAGAATGCGGGTAGTAGGACGAACGTCGTGTTCGTACATTTCCTCATTTTTGTCCCAGTCAAATACCTTGCTGACCTTGACACCAGTCATAGTAGTGTATTCACCATCATCATCCCGCCGGTAACCGTATTTCTTGTACTGGAAACACGAATACGGCTCGATAGGCTCATCCGTCCACAAGTGGATGAAGTTGGTTTTTCGGTCGTAATATATGGATTTATACACTCTTGGATTTCAGTATTTTGTACGTTTCAATCAAAGTTTTTCGATTCAGGACGGCAAGTAGGCCGATGGCGGTGAAGTCGATCACCAACCAGAAGTAGATGGTTTCATACCAATTCAAGGTCATAACCAAAAAAGTTTAGACTGTAAGAGACGATCACAGAACGAACGCATGTCCGTTATAGGTCGGCCCATGTAGCGATGAAAGGAATTATTGGCCTTAGGGGCAAGTAGGCGTTCAATGATCCGATGACGAACAATAACGCTATCATCTGGACGCGGATTCCATGACCACAAAAAAACGGCTGGATATTCAATTAGCCGTATATTTGTGCCCGGTTCAAAGCCACGACGTTTCATTTCGGCATTTACTTCATCAAGACGTAAGGCAAGATACACTAACTTGTCCTTGAAGAAGTTCACGTGACCAGTACCTAACGTGAATTGTTCTGGTACTTTTCC
>Ga0154020_10003050_pt1 | contig 20313 bp, 16 predicted proteins | sample Klosneuvirus_201_FD_109709 | JGI IMG/M metagenome (GOLD analysis project Ga0154020, IMG submission 109709) | Active sludge microbial communities from wastewater, Klosterneuburg, Austria - Klosneuvirus_20160825_MG | ecosystem: Engineered > WWTP > Aerobic digester > Activated sludge | place... | reverse complement strand
TGGTTACACTTCGACTTGCAATTTAAAATAAAATCAGTATACTTTCCATACTCTTTTATTAATATTAAATAATGCAAATAAGATTATCGCAAAGAAACTTAGATTTACTAGTTGAGTTATGAGCTGAGATGACTAATAAGTGAATCAATGATTTCTTGTTTAGCAAGTTAACTTGAAATAACGACTTGCAAAAAATATTGGATAAGTTGGATTGATTAGGATTAGGTGTAGAATCAACGCCTGTACAACAACCTATAAAAAAGAGTTGTTTTTCAGATGATACAACCATTAGTATTGATACAAAAGACAACTCTCTTAACTTAAGTGAAAAACAACTAAGCTATTGAGATGATTTGATTAAGCAATCTTTATTGAATTTAACTAATGAAGGTTTTAATTGAATATATTATCATTTCGACAGTCTAGGTTATAATATAAGTTGAAATTTGGAAACATACGTTAAAAACGGAGTGAGAGAAGCTCTTGCTAAAAGAGATGATATAGACTTTACATTATTTAAAATTTAATTTTATTTACCTACGATAACATGCCTCGAAAAAAGTATAATGACAAAACTGTATTAGAATGGTTTCAATTAGTAGCTGATTGAAAACTAAGAGAGATTCTTATTAAAGCTTTAAAGGAAAAAAAGAGAAAAAATAAGGTTAGTAGATTGTCTTCAGCTATTTTTGAATTAGATTGGGCGAATACAGAAGAATGAGGTACATACTTTAGTAAATTATATAGTTTAGCTCAGGAAGGTAAAATCAAGTTATTAAATAAACCTTTATCTTATGACTTATAACATGAAAGACTGAACGCAGGTGATGACACAGTACGAACTTATACCATGACTTACATTTACTGTGTGAGAGAATGGTGATGTATGGAGTCCAGATGCCGTATGGAGTCATCCTATGAATTGAGCTGAGTGTAGAAGAGCTTGAGTTAAGATAAGCTTTAGTGACAATTGAGCTTGATATAAGGTGGCAAACATAAGTGCATTAAGATTTGCGTGAAGAGATTGAATTGGTAAGAAAGCTAGGACTATAAGTATTAGTCAGCATAAGTTGGTGTATGTAGCATTTAATGGTATGGATTACTGGTGAGACTTTAAGGTATGACATTTAGATTGAAACCCAAGTAACAATAGCTTATGAAATCTCTACTGTATGTATGATAAGGATAATGTAGATAAAAAGAGTAAGGCATATAAGCTGTTGGAGATGGTTATGAGATGAGAGCTTGAATTAACTGCTGAGCAAAAAGTTTTATTATGATTGTAAACATGAGTAAGTATGATAAAATAATACATATTACAAATATGGATGATTATAAAAAGGTTTGTGATAAGCTAGATAAGATGTGATATATGTGGAATTGAGGTAAAGAAAAACTAACTGTTTACAAAAACTATTGTTTAGCAGAATGAACTGTTACTTTATATACATATATTGGTGAGAAGTGAGTATGTTATTGAGGTAATAATAAAGAAGCTATATCCGCTAAGAGATTTTTACTTGCTTATGATTTGTAATCGCCATCACCTTCGTTTACATCACCTTCGTTTATTACGCTCAATTAATTTATTTAAAATTATTATATGAAAAATTGTTTAGAATGGTTTAAAATGGTTAAAGATAATGACTTAAGAAAAAAGCTATTAGCTAACTATGATGAAAAATACTGCACTGATTATAAAATGTGTGGTAATATTAATTGGGCTATAAACTATTGATTTGGGTGGAGAGCTACTCCAGAGTGACAAAGTTTTTGGTCAAAAATTTATAGAGGTAAAATAGAACTTAGAAATCATTTATCTTATGATTTATAATCGCATACGCTCACATCACTTTCGTTCAGATTTTACTTAAAATTATTGTATGAAACTACCAAAAGAAAATGAAATTCTTAAATTAGAATGAAAAGAAAATATATTAAGATATATGGAAAACTTTCCTTTCCCAGATATTTATAGAAAATTGGATTATATTAAATGGATAAAAGCTTTTAAACACGAACAGTTAAATATAAAACATGATGTAACTAGTGATACTAAATGTAGTATATATTCATGATTTACAAATACTAGAGATATAGAAAATTTAAGACAAATATTTTATAATCCTCTTACATATGATTTATAAAAAACCTTGAAATAAAGAACAAGTACATTTGCCTTCAAAAAAGATAGCAAGTGATTTTGTTAAAAAATATGTAGAATTACAAGATAGAGAATATGAATTAGATTATATTAATATTCACACAGAACAAGAGTTTTGGTGAAGATTAATTGACTGAAATTTAGTTATATTTGCACGACCTAATATAGCATACAAAACTATAAATAATGTTTTAATATATAACCTTTAGGGATGATTTATAAAAAACGAGATATATGTGAATTTAAAGATGGTTGAAAAGAATTGATTTATACATGAATAAGAAATATTTTTGAGTGTAAAATGTGACGAGATAGAGAATGTGAAACACTTCTTAATGATTATGTATTTTTAAAGTATGATAAATATTTCTTTATATGAATGGAATGATTGAAAATTAAAAAAAGATATTTATGATACGATTTATAATGGAATATGTACAATATTACTGCAAAAATTATAAGGAACTTTGTGAATGCTACGAAAAGTATTTTTTATGAATTACTACCAATGACCCAAGACGTTGGTATGAAGTAACAAAAGACAAAGTTAATGAAAAATGAATCTACATTTTTTATGCATTAAATGTAATAATGTTTAACTGGTGAGAAGTTGATGGTGTAAAAACTATTTTTAAAGCAAAAGTATACGACCTATAAGTCTACAAACTATACTACAAAATCAAAGCCTCTTTTAGAGGTTTTTTTGTTTATTATACTATATAAATCATTTTACTGAGCGTAGGCGATAATGAGACTGCAAATATACTTGAATAAAAAAATGAAAGAAGAGATGTTGGAAAGGTATTGAAAGATACTTGAGCCAGATGAGATTTTTAAAAGATGTTTGGAAGCAAATGATTTAAAATGACTTGAGGAGAGATTAAAAGATTTTTTATTATCTATTATAAAATAATGAACTGTGAAGAAAGATGTAGTACAGCATGAGTACGACCAAAAGAAATGAGAATGAGTTTTCCTGCAAGAGCATGAGAGATGCCTATTTTTACACCATGTGACGGTAAGTGAAGATGTTACTCTGAAACTACTGGTTGTTGAATGTGAGAATGTAAAATTGAAGAGATTTGTAAATGAATAAAAGATGTGAGCGTTAGGTCAAGATTAGAAGATTTGGTTTCATATATGTCTGACAGATTACAAAAACAAAGACAAATTAATTCAGATTTAGATTCTAAATTAAATGGTGTTGCTTGACAAGAAACAAATGCAGATGGTTGAGCAAGATGTAACAGTGTTAATTGATTTATATCTGAGCTTGAAGAACAAGTAAGACTATTATGAAAACTACAAGAAGAAACTAAAGAATTTGTAAATTACCTTTAAAATAAATATTAAATATGTATTGATTTGTTTTTCGTGAGTTTACGCCTTGAAGATGACTATTTTATGACTGAAATACAGCTAATCTTAAGTTTTGTTATGACCAAAAAGAGGCAAGAGCATGGTGGGAACAAGTAAAAGAAGATATTGTTGAAGAAAAGATTAAAAGACCACCAAACAAACTTATTAAAGTCAGCTTTCCACAAGCTGATGAATGAGTTCCTGATAAATGATTCGATGAATGGGTAGCAACTACTAGAATGAGCTTGAGACTACAAGCTGTATTGGTACAGTTTTTGCAACAATATTACTACAATTGAACACATTTTGTAAAGAAAAAACTTGACAAAGAGATTAAAAAAGAAGATTTCTGAGTATTAATTAATATGAAAGACATTTTAATGGGTATGTTTAGAGTAACACCTGTTAAAATTAAGAGTTCTTTTGATAAAATAGCTAATAAACAGACTTATTCTGATTGGGAGTTCTCACAAGATGCTGATAAAGTGACTTATCAAGTAGATTGAAAGGATTATAAGACAAATATGTATGGAATTTACACTCCACAGTTAAAAAGAGCTATGTTATGAGAGAAATATGATGGTTCTCCTATGCAAAAATGGCAAAATGATGCTTGGTTTAAGATGTGAAGAATTAATTTCATCATTGGTTCAAGAGAATTGGGTAAATCTTTCTTAATGACAGCTTTTGCAGGTAACTTTCTTATGAAAGAGCTTGCATCAGACCTTGAAGTAGAGAGACCGTTCATGATTCATTATTTCTGATTGTCAAAAGAAGCTAATACTACGGTTGCGATGTATATCAAGAAGATGATGATGAATCTTATTGAAGACGATAAGGTTATTAAGCGGTATAAATCAGAACAAAAGCTTGTATTCTTCGATGGGAAGAAGGAAAGAATGATAATGTTTAAATCACAACATGATGAAGACGTTGGTAAGTGACACAGGCCTCATTTAGTTATTATTGATGAGGCTTCACGTATGGATGAGGAGATATATAAGACAGCAATCAATACAATGAACGCTCAAATCATTTGTATATCAACAATTAACTACGATTCGGTTAAAAACTGGTTCTGGGATAAATATCAACAAGCAGTTATTAGACAAAGAGACTATAGACCTATTGATGAGCTTATCCATGACTTGCGAACAAAACATTGATTACATAAAGTTAAGTCAAGAGAAGATTTGTTAGAGCTTATTAAACAAGATACATTTTGAAAAATAAAAGATGAATACTTTCTTGAAAGACCTATGGTTTGATTGAAGTATACAATTGATGATGACCAAAACAAGTCTGAAGCACAGAAGAATATGCTTATTGAAAATGCTTTGTCAATTGGCGAAGATTATTGTTTGGCAGAGTTCTTTTGAGAAATACAAGATAACCAAGTGATATTTAATTACGAATGATTAGTAGAGGCTGTTATCCCTGATAAGTTTGATTATGGTATTGTATCATTTGATGAAGCAGAATCATTTGATAATGCTGCATTGGTATGTATATGAGTATTAAATAAAATGGCTTGGGTAATTAAGAGTGAGATTCTCAGTAAGGATATGATAGATAGGTATTGACAAATCAACAAAACAATTACAATTATGAAATCAAGATGTCATTGAGAAGTAATATTCTCAGCTGATATTACAAGATGAGATGCATATTATCGTGAGATGAGTGAAAAGATATGATTTATAGACTGCCCTGTATACTATACTAAAGGCACAGATGCTAAATATAAAGTTCCATATTGGTATGCTTGAAAAAAGTATCTTGTAGACTTAGCTAGAAATGATTTCTTCTATAAAGCTAATATTAGAATAGCAAACGAACTAAGTAATGAGTGATGATTGATTGATGAAATGGCAGAGTTTAAACAAACTGAGAAATGAAGGTTTGAGGCTAAGAAATGAAAGGATGACCAAGTAAACGCCATGATGGTTTGATTGTTCGCAGCCTATATAAACTTTCTTAAAGATGATTTTATAAATCAAGATAAAAAAGCTTCATTCAATAGAGATGATTACATATCAATTAAAATAGAAGAACAAGAATTAAAAGTAGAGCAAGATTACGAGGATATGGTCAACGCTTACATAGTAGCAGAGTTCTGGTAATTGTTTATTATATCATAGAATTTACCTAAATATTATATATGGCGACTATAGCAGAACAGATTATAAAACAAGCAGGTAAACAGGCAATACAGGAAGTAAAACCTATTCAACAAACTACAACTACAACTACAACTACAACACAAACAATTGATAAAGAAGAAGATAAATGATGGTTTAGTTCAGTAACTGGTCTTGTAAAAGATTTAGTATCATGAGCAAAAGCTTATATAACTAAGCCATCTTTATCAAATGCTGTTGACCCATATGGTCGATGGCAAGAAACTTGATTCAAGAGTGATACAAGTGCTTGAGATATAGATTATATACAACAAACTGCTAGAGATAAAAATGAGGCATACTCAATTATGAAGCAGAGATGATATATAACTGATGAAACGAAAGCCAATGATACTCTTGACAAGTTCTATAAGAAACAAGAAAATTGGGCAACTAAAAATGTACCTGAAGTTGAAACAAAACCTGCAACAGCTCTTGATAAATATAGAGAACAAAAAGAACTTGAAAGACAAACAATATTAGATTCGATTCAAAAAAAATCTTATGATGTTGCTAGTAAAAACATCTGAGATTTTTCTGCGTTAAGAGCTGCACAAGAACAAAAAGATGCTCTGAACAAACTTACCTGAACAACACTTGATACAGTAGTTGATATTAAAAAGAAACAAATAAAATTACAGGAACAATGAATCACTAACCCAGAATTAGATAAAGACTTAGAAGAAGCTGAGAAGATTCAATCTTATACAACTAAAAGACTTGCTGAAATAGCTGATATGCAAGCTAAGTTTTGAGGCACTGTTACAGATAGTCAAAACAGAGTGAAAGAAGAAGTTAAAGCTAAATGATTTAGCAATCTTAATGAGTATATCTTACAAGATGTACATAAAGAGATGTGAGTCTGAAACTCATTTCAATCTTACCAAGATTTATTATTGACAAGATGAGCTAAAGCTGATTTTGAATACCAGAAATCAAGAAAGATTGAGGATGCTTGAGATTTATTTAGTGTAGTATTTAATTCAATTTGAGATTGAGTAAAGGTACTTGAAACATCTTATGTTAATCCTGCTTTAGCACAAACTATTGGTAACACAGTAGATTTTGTATGACAAGTATTATGAGTAGAGTGAGCATGAACATTTGCAGAAGCTGATGTATCAAGTTTATCTACATATGCGTTCACAGACGAGTGAGCGTGAGTTTTTGAAAAATACATGAATAAAATATTGTGAGCATCTCCAGAAGTTCTCACATTTTGATTGTCAATAGCTGCTTGAGACAAATGAATTTCAAAAGTAGCTAAACTAACTTGAGTTTGAGCATTAGCTTGAAACGTAACAGTTGGTTCTAGTTATTCATACAAACTATTTAAATGAATGAATCTTACAGACCAAACTGCAATGAGAGCTGCAAGAGCTCTTGACAATGTTGCATATACGGTTTGAAATTTAGTTCCAAAAGAAGTTGCAGCATGATTTGTTTGAAACTCATTTGACCCAGAGTCTTGAAGTAAATTACAAGAACATTTCTGAATGCTTGATGTAGCATTTGGTGGTATATGAGGTGTTATGAGACAAGTTTGATTGTTTTGATGAGCTGCAATAAAGAATTTAGATAGAGTATTGCAAACACCTGAAGATTGAGCAAAGTATCTTGAGAAATGGGGAATGACTGCCGAAAGAACTTCTCTTACACCACAAGAGGTACAAGTATTTAATCAAACATATAAACAATTATTTGAGGCTAATAAGAAATTATTTTGAGTAACAAAAGCTGTAGAAAGATGAGATATGTGAATAGATTCACAAATAGTAGGTCTTACGTCAGAACAATTTAATACTGAAACAAAGAAAGCTCTAGCGAGAAGTTCTCTTAGAGATTTATATATTAAAAATGAATGACAATTAACTGATGCAGATAGACTTGTATTGTGAGGTTTACAAAAATTAGTAGCAGACCCTAAAACAAATGTAGCTGATGTTCTTAAAATTAGTTACAATATACCTTGAAAACTACAGTTTATGTGATTTGAAAGCTCAGCTCTTACAAAAGCTGATGAGATGTTAAGACAATTAGATTTTAAATACAATAAAGCTGTTGATGAAGTTTTTACAACAGAATGATGGAAACCAGATAACGTACTCACAACAACAGACATTGAACTAGCTCATTCAAATTCAAAAAGAAAAGAGTTGTATAAAAATCTTTTTATAGAGAGTGCTAATGATACATTCAGACCTAATCCAAAATACTTTGATGAGATTGAGGATTGATTTCAATTAAATTCAGAATGATATACATATTTATGAATAGCTGATTTGAGAAAAGATGCTTGACAAATACTCTCTACAAATAAAGAAATGACTGTAACAGAAGCTATTAGAGAGTCTGCTACAAGAACATGAGATACTGTTCCAGAAAGTTTCTTACAATCATTAGAAAAAACAAACCTAGTAGAAAAACTTATTTCTTTATCTTGATGTTAATATGGTAGATTGCAAAGATGCTGCTAAAGTGCTAATAACAAAAAAACTTATATCTAATCCTTGATTTAGAGATACTGTAGAATCTATTTCAAGGCAATATGAAGAGCTTGCTGATTATCCAGTAAGTGCTGAAGTAATTAAAAGACAAAACTTCTTAGACGAAGCATTGGAAATTGCTTATGAAACAACATTGTTAGACTTACCTAGATGAGATTTGCAAAAGGTAAGAGTATTAAATAAATTTAAAAAACTTTGATTTGAAAAGAAAAAACAGTTATTTGATTTAGTTGATGATTTAAAATATGGTACAGTTGATTTACCTGAAGGTGAGATTGATGATATTTTAGCAAAGTTTAATGTTTCTAAAGAACAGTTTGAAGTATTTGTTGATGACTTAAGTAGAGTAAGTAACAAGAAGATTGTAACAGAATTTGTAAGAAATGAGAAGTTTAAACTAAATGATATTTTAGAATGAGCTACTAAAGAAGACATACTTGAATTTAAAAACAATGATGAGTTTAAAAAATCTATGCTAGAATCTATTGAGGAGTCTATGGATTGATTTATGAAAATAGTTGACAAAGAGTTTAAAACAAACTTAGTTTCAACAGAAGGTTTAAAATGAGTTGAATTAAAAGATACTGTTAAAATTAATGATGATATTATTAAAGAAAGAGATGATTTATTTGAAAACTATCTTTTAAGCAAAGCTATATTAAACGAAACATTGACTCCTGCTGAGTATTCTAAGGTGTTATCTTTAGTTAAATGAACTCCAACCTGAGCTGTAAATGCTTCTACAATTAATTCTCTTACAACAATTGAGGATTTAAGAAACCTATTAATGTTACATTTAAAAGAGTTTAAAGATAAAGAATTATTAACAGCATTCAAGACTCGTATGGATGAACTTAGTTATGGGAAAGATTCAAAACTTGTTACTTTATTAAAATCTTTTGAAGACTACGCAGACAATAAAAAACATGTTGTAGAAAAACTTGCAGAGAACGCTAGTACAAAAACTCAAAACAATATATTGAATTCTGCTATTAAAGACGAAATCATTGACAAAAAAAATCTAATTAAGAAACTGGAAGAGGATTTGAAATTAGAACCAGAAAATAGAAAATTAAATAAATTTTTTGTTTATAAAATACCATGAGAAGAGCAATGAACAAAACTTTCATATGCTAATAAAAAATTCAGACCGTTATGATGAGATGAAAATGTTATTAGAAACGATTGAGGTAAAATGTCTTTAGTAACAAAAGAACAACAGAGTATTTTAAAAGAACATTATTCTAGCAAAAAAAGTTGAACAATTCCTAATTTTTCTAATATTCTTAAAGAAGACCCTACTTGAAAAAAAGCATACACACGAATTCAAAATACATATATTAAAAACATAGAAAATATTAATAAATGAGAATTTATAGATTTTGTAAATAAAGAATTAATAAGTGATGTTGATATGATTAAAAAAGAAATAAAAACATATCAACAAGATATTAAAGAACTAGAAAAGAATATTAATATTATAAAACAACCTGTAAAAAAACATGTGAAAAAAATTGATACAACTTCTTATAAACATTCTCTTTTAAGTTTCCTTTCAAAGAAACCTGTATGAGAATGAGAAATATATTTTTATGAAAAAGATTTTAGTTGATATAGTGAGGAAACATTAGCTTGGTCTAATGCTTTTCAACAAGCAAATAAAAAACATGCAATTAAAATTTGAAATGCAAAAGCTATTAAAAAAGCTGATATAAAAGACTGAATGAATGTTGTGGTTGAAAACATTAATTGAGCAAAAGAACTTGAGAGATTAGGTATAGAAGCTATTCAACCTAATCTTGTTTCAGAATGACAAGCGTTCAACTTCTTCATGGAAGACTGAGTGTTATATCTTTGAACAAAAACAGAAGCTGATTACGAAATGATGAAATCAATTCTTGATTGAGCTGATATTAAACGAGAATGAGCAGATATGTCACAATGAATTGATTGATATATGGATGCAATGAAGGTTAGATACTGAGATGATTTAGCTTGAGCAGTTGCTGAGGCGAGAGAAAGATTCACGTGATTTGATAATATTCCTGAACAAGAAGCTTATATAGAAGATATTTTAAAAGCTAGTCCATACTTTTCTTTAAGAGAAGTTGATAAGAAAGCTTTTGTAGAATCTCTTCCAGATTGAGTTGAAAACTACAAATGAGCAATTGATTTCTATTACAAGAAAGCATTGCAATTAGCAGAGAGATTTAATGTAACAATTCAACCTAAAGAGGTATGAGATATTAAGAAGTTGAGAAAGTTGTATTGAGATATAGCTTTCATTGAACCTAATAAATTAGAACAGTGGTCAGATAATGTTCAAGAATTCTTGGATGCGTTTGGTGCTACTGGTTGAGTGATAGAGGATTCAACTTTTATTGCAACACAAATGAAAGCTGTAAATGCTATTCTTAAAGATTGATTTGCAATACCATGAAGTCAATACAATACTACGTTTCAAAAACTTAGAAGATGAGAAAGAATTGATGACGAGCATTTTGTAAATACATTTATAAATAAAAATAAAGATAAATTAGCTGAGAGACAATGATTTACACTTTTTGATAAAGCTAAATCATATTTAACAGAAAAATTAGAAGAAGCAAAGACTAGTGTAATGCAAGATGTTACAGTAGATTGAACTGAATGATGATTCTGAACATATTTTGTAAGAGATGATAATCCTTATATGGATATGTTGTCAGACACTGATTGGAGTTTATACACATGAGATTCAAAAGATATTGAAAAAGACTTCTGAAGACTATTTGAAGTATTTGAAGATTACTATAAAGATGTAGAAGCTATGATTAAAGATTGAGCTTCAGAATTAGAACATTACTACAACAGCAGAAAAGCAAGAAGTGCTATAGCTGAATACGAAGAGAACTTCTTACTTAAAAAATATAGATGAGTCTTGAATAATAAAGACATTCTTACAAAAAGATATGATGTATTTAAGATTACTAAAGCAGAAGAGTTACCATTACTTAGAGAAAGAATTGACCAAATCAAGGCTTCTTTTGAGCCAGTAATTAAACCTGAAGTTGATTTGAAAGATGCTAAGAAATCTTTTGTAAAGAGATGATTCGCATTTGTTTGAGAAACTTCTGTAACATTAGATGATGCAATAGCTATTGAATTAAAGAAATCTAAATGAGAAATATCTAATATTAGAAATAGAGATTTAAGTTGATTTAGTAATTCTGATAAGTATAAAATTCTTGAAAACTTGAGAGCAGCAAGAATCGCTGAGTCTCTATGAAACACAGCTTCAAGAATCTATGAGAGATTATTTCCTTCTTTGAAATGATTTTTCAATGATTACGAATTAATAAAAGCAGCTAACGGAGCAGAACTACCAAAGATGCTTGCAAGAACAAATGCTACAGGTAACATGGATGTAAAGTATGTATTAAACAATACTACTGATTTGGACATAAAAGCAGCTATTATGGATAAGATTTCTCCTTTAGTTAAAGAATGAAAACTTACAAGTACCAAATTAACAGAGATTGTTACATCACAATTAAAGCTTTCAGATATACCAGAGTGAATTGAGTCTGCTACATACATTAAAAACTATGTAAGAGTATTTAGACCATATGAGTTGTTAGTTAAGATTCCAGATTCAGCTTTGAAAGATTTTTCTGAAAAAGTTATGAAGGATTTATGAACCATTGATAAAGATTTAATTGATGATGTTCCAGTAACTATTGATTGAAGACAAACATCTTTAAGAGATATTTTAAATGCTCCTGAAACAAGTTTCCCTAAAGTAATCTATGGTGAACAAAAGTTTGCAAAAGTAGAAATGGATGCAGCTTGAGAAGAGTTTGTAAAAAATACTGAGAAGAATATGAGTCTATTAAAAGATGAAATTGATTTTGCTCAAGATGCTTTGGATTGAATACAAACAAACATATTTAAAGAAAGTAAATTGATACTAGATAAAGCTCCTAGACTTAAAAGATTAAAAGATATTTTATTTACAACAGCAGACAGTGCACAAGCTGCGTGAAATGTTATTTGAAGAATATCTAATAAAGAAGAGTTAGTTTGAATACAACAATTTGTAAGTCAATATATAAATCTTTCTGATGAACAATTCTTTGCATTAAAAACTTCTGAAAAAGTTCAATTTGCATGAGAAGCTTGGATTGTAACTGATTACTACAGAAGATTAAATAGATTACTACCTGATACTGCAAGTGATGCTTGAGTTAAAGAGGTATTTAAGAATAGTGAAAAGAAATTCTTGTCAATGAAATTTAATGATATTCAATTGAAATCAATGTGAGTATCAACAAAGAGATGACAAATATTTGCATATATTCCTTATAAGAAGTTAGATTTAGCTCAAGAGAAAAAATGGTGAGGTCTTGTTAATATCATTAACGACCCAGTAGAATTGGCTGAGTTCAATAGAATATTTGCATCAGAACTTACTATGGATGATTTCCAAAGAGTTATGATATGATTAGCTGATTGGGAACTCACATGATTTTTACAAAAGACTGTAAACTACTATAAAAGGTTTATGTGATTAAAACTTCTATGAGGTAAATATGCAAGAATACTAACGTCACGACCATACGCTATGCTTACTTTGCATCAACAAATCTTTGGTTATAAAACAATGGAATATTGATTAAACAATATGATTGGTAATATGGATTATAAAAAGGTTGGTCAAGTAAGAAGATGATTATGAATTCTTTCTTGAGAGATTCCAGAATTATCTAATGTAAAAACCTTATTGAAAAATACAATAGCAGATGCTATATGAACAAGATGAGCTCAATCTATATGAGATGCTATTAATGAAATTAAGAATGCTAATACATGATTCATATTCGATTCTGTAAAAGATAATGCTAATAACTTAGTCGATGTAGTTTATTCTGGTTCTATTAAAAACAGAGTATTTATGGATTCAGTATTAACTAATAAAGTAAAATCATTTTCTAACTTTGAAGATTTTGAGAATTGGTTATCAAAAGCTCCTGTATCAGAAAGAGAATATGTATTAGAAGCTATTCAAAGACAATCTGTAGAGCAATTTGAAAACTTAATGTGATTTAACAACCTTGCAATATTAGAGTGAACTTGAACATGAGTAAGAGCTAGTCTATGGAAAATATTTGAAATAACAACTTGATTTAGATCATGATGGTGATTAAATGTTGCAAAGAGAGCTTTTAAGAAGTTATCTAAATTCTGAGAGATTTCTCATTACTTAGTAAAGAACTGATTCTCGCCAGAAGCTAGAGAAAATGCTGTGCAATATTTCTTGAAAGATAGAGATATGCAAATGTTCATGAATCAAGTTATGTATGATATTTATTATGCAACAAAACTTAAAAGATTCATTGAAACAAGAACTTGAGATGATACAGAAGATGAAACATTCTTTGAATTCATTTGAAACGAATTAACTGATTATAAATGATGGACTGAAGCATTTGCTACTATGTCACAAGGGTATCAATGATTATATTCAGCTTGACCATTAAGACCATTCTTATTTTCTATGGAAGCCTTTATCTGAGAGAGAGACTGAGGTATAGCGTGAGCATTTGTTGAATGACTCAGAGGTTCAGCGTTTAGACAATTTAAATTATTAAATAATTTATCCGTAGCGTGAATGAAGATTGCTTGAGAATCTCAATTAGATTGAGTACAACGAGACGAGACTCAAGATATATTCTGGACTTTCTTAAGAGAAACTTCAGCATGAACTCTAAGATATGTTATGAACGATAAAGACTACCAAAAGAGTTTGTTTTATGTACCAGATGCACACGACCCTAAGGAAGTATTACTTGGTATTAACACAAACCCATATATCGAAGCTGAAGCAAGAATGCAAAGAATAGCTGCTGAACAAACACTTGAAAATGATTTGCCAAGAGCTATGAGAGATTTACTATATTGAACTTATGCTTGAAAACTTTTTAACACAATTAAGTGAGGTATTCAATACTGACTTGGTTCATATAATCTTAGAGATAAGACTGATATGAAGCAAATTATAGAAGACAATCCTGTATATCAAGATTATATTAATAACTGAACAATCAATCTTAATTTACTTCCAGAACAATATAGAAGTCAAGTATATAAGAATGTAGAAAAGAAGTTTACAAATTCTGGTTACATGCCTTGAAGTTACAAACAAATTGATTCTATGGAAGAATATTTGAAGAATGCTTGAGATGAAAAATGGATTGAAGATAAGACTAAATACTGATGACCACAAGCTGCTGCTATAAGTATATATCAATTCTTATGAACAGAAGATGTACAAACTCTTGTTAATTTGGTTAAATCAGATAAGACAAAAAAGAATGCAGATGATGTTAAAGAAGACTTAGTATATAACTTTATTAAAGATAAAATGGATAAAGTGCCATTAGAAAAGAAACCTTATGGTTATTTCTATATGGATTTAGCATATTATCTTACAAGAGATATAGCTAGTAAGTGAAAAAGTAAATTAGAGTTAGAATACTTACAACAATCAAAAGTAGATAGAGTATTGAATACATTTATGAACAGAGACACATTTGAACTTGAGCAAGGTATATACAAAGACACTAGAGATGACATCTTATTAGAAGCATTGTATTATTCAGATAAAGAAGCTTTTGCACCATACTTTACAGTTACTGAATGAGAGTATGATAAAGAGTTTGTTAGATTTGATTCTCAATACAAATGATTTATTGACTGAATGAATCAAGTATTAATGTCAGCTAAAGACGATGATTTAAATGCATATGAAGTAGCTTTCTCATCATTAGTCAAGACTTATAAAGATAAACCTGAAGCAGCTGTTGCTGTGTATAATGAACTAAATAAGTTTCTTGTAAACAATAAAGATATTGAGAATAGAGAAGAGATGTTAGACTGGTTTCTTATTAAAAACTCTGAGTTACTAGAAGACCCTGAATTACTAAAAACAAAGATTTGAGAAGACCAATACAATGAACTATTGTTTAATATAAAGAGAAGAGAAGAAGAAATCAACGAAAAATTATTAGCTCAAAAAGACCCTTTTGGTAAATGAAGTTGACTTAAAAAGTCTGATGGTAAGTTTAAAGCTATACCTGCTATTAAGAAGATTGCTTGAGACTTTAAATGATGAGCTCCTAAATACACATGAAGTCCAGTATCATACGCAAAACCAAAGTCTTATTTAAATTGAACATGAGTAAATAGTGGTAAGAAATGAACAGATTTTGGAAGATATAATGCTGAATCTGTAAGTATATTCTGAGAACAGAAAGCTAAAAAAGATATTAAAAGAAGTATTAAATCAATTAAAAGAAAACTTTTAACGTGAAAACAATTATGAATACAGAAGAAAAAGGTTTAGTAAGTATACAAGAGGTTAAGGCAGATGATATTGACTACATCGAGATTATCGAAGAAGATGATACATCTGCCAAACAAAGGATTAGAAAAGCTATGACTGACCAAGCTTATGTTGAATGATACACTTCTCTTGAAGAATACGCTGCACAGAAACTATTTGAATGAATGAATAAAGAGTGAGGTATGGGTAGAAGTGAAGATATAATGTTAAAGTATTTAAGGTTTATGGCTGAATCACAATGATGGACTTCATGAACAAAAGAGTTTACAGTTAAAAGTAATATACCTGTATTAAACAGGAAATCTTTATTTACAGCCTAATATGGAAAAAGAAGAAATTGAATTAGATGATTTAGATACTCCAATAGAGGAAGAAGATGATAATTCAGAACATGAGAGAAAAGAGCATGAAGATAAGTTGGTAAGACTTGTTAAAAACACAATAGAGTATTATGAGAAATATATATTCCCAGAAGCTTATGAGATTATCAAATCGAAAGTTCTGTTTAGTTGAGACCTAAAAGCTTTGCTTATATCAACTTGAAACGAACATAGGTCTTGTAACGTATATCCATTAATAGCTTCTGTTCATGATACATTTTTCTCAAATACTTTCGATATTTTGCCTGTGATGAGAGCAGTAGCTCAGAATCCTGAAGATATAGACAAGACAGAGAAAGCTCAAGACTTTATTGATTGGGCTCGACATGCTTGAAACGCCACATACTCAAATGAAGAAATGCTTTCTGAAGCAACCTTACTGTGATGTTCATCTGGGCAAGTATCGTTTAATAAAGACGATTGTACAATTACTTATATGAAGTGAGAAACAGAAGTAGAAGAAACAAATGAAAATGCTATTCCTTGATTGGAGCATGTTCCATTCTTTGAAATGTTTATTGATTATAACTGAAACGATTTCTACAAGAATAGATATAAATTCAGACGTAAAATTAAATCTTGGGATTCTATTACAAGTACATATACATTTATTGATGATTTAGAGAATAAAGCAAAAGCTATATTAGAATGAAAGAAATATATTTCACAATGCGACTATAATAAGATTTGGGAAATTAAACATTATACAACTCAATATACAGAAGCTATTAAAAAGTCTCTTAAGTGAGTTTGAACAGACAGTTCTACAATCAATATTGATTCTATTGTTTATAACAACATGTTTCAAATTGATTTTAAAGATGAGCTTGTAGAAGTTATTGAACATTGGTCTAACAATGAATTGAGTATATTAATGAACTGAAATTTGGTTTATAAATGAAAATCTCCATATCCTATTAGTAAAGACCCTTTTGTACACTTGTATTTAGAAAAACTCCCATGAAGTATTAGATGTAGAGGTATCTGACATAAACTTATGTCACATCAAAAACAAGTTAATACTCACTGGAATGCTTGTCAAGATGCTATTAACATGCATTTGAGACCTATGTATATTGTAGAAAAGGATATATTAGTATGACATGATTGAAAATCACCTAAAAAGATTACTTGGAAAGATTGAGCTACATTAGTTTCTAAACAACCATGAATACAAAATGGTGGTATTAGAGCATTAGAGTTTGTAGACTTTAATATGGTTCAGATTTCAAGAGATATGATTAAGAATCTTCTTATGGAAGCTCAGGAAATAGTCTGAACGAATTCATACACACAATGAGGTCAGTGAAAAGTCGAGAGGTCGCCTACAGCTGTTAGAGCTCGTACTGCTATTACTTCATCAAGACTACAACAACTAATAAGCTCTATGAACAAACTACATCAGAAGACATTTGAATTCTGGTTAGCTATGGCTACTACATTTAAAGACGAAGAGTTTAACGTAAGAATATACAAGGAAGATACATGAGAAGTATTTCATAATACAGTTAAACCGACAGATATTATAAATAAGTTTGATATATTAGTTGAAAATGAGAATGACAGATTAGCTACTAAACAAGAAAGATTGTGACAAGTTATTCAATTATTACAAATTCTTACTCCATATATTACTGAACAAGTAGCTGAAGGTGTAATTGTAAGTAAGATTGATATTAATGATTTGATTCTACAAGTTCTTAATAGTCTTGATTATAAATGATTGAAACAAGAAGATATGGAATGAATGAAAGAACAAATAAAAGAGAAAGTTGACTTAGCATTATATCATCAGTCTCTGATTTGATGACAAGCTCCTGTAGAATGAGAACCAACTGGAATGCCTTCTGCTGAGTGAATGCCTACAGAATGACTTACACAAGCTCCTTGAGAGGATATTGGAACATTCGTAGATAAATGATGAGTACCTAATTTTGACTATACAATGCCAGAGCTGTAAACTTTGGCTTGTATATTATATTATATATAAGTCATGGAAGACTTATTTAAAATAGTGTATATTGCAATATGGATGTTGCTTTTTAAAAAACTATTTACACATGGAAAAATGAATTGAAGAATTAGCAGGTACTAGTGAAGAAGTTATTGAAACTGTAGTTGAAGAAGTCGTAGAACAAGTTGTAGAAGAAGTTATTACAGAGCAATCTGAAAAAACACTTGCTGAAACAATCTATGATGGAAAACAATCTGAACAAATTGCAGCTATTCAGAAAGAAATTGAAGAAGAAGTTGCTCAATACCAGATTCCAGAACCTGAAACCAAAACTGTATCTGAAGTTATCGAAGAGAAGGTTGAAGAAGTAATTGATAATACATCTGCTGATATCGAACAGAAGACTGTCGAAGAGGATGTTAAGGAAGTTATTGCTGAAATCAGAAAAGAAGATGACGTAGAGAAACAGAATAAACAATGGGAACAACTTTTACTCACTTTAAGAGAAGATTATCTTTGATTACAGAGAGACTTAAAGGAAAGAGATATTGAAATAAAAACATTAAACAAAAAAAATGAAGAACTAATTGAACAAAACAAAGACTTAAAGTATTCTGATAAAGTCAAGCTTGATGATGATATGGCTTACCAACATCACCTGAGAGAAAAATTAAAAAGAAATCCAGAAGATGCTGAAACAAAGAAACAGTTAGCATGATATTATTCTAAAGCTGTGTCTGGAATTTATCCAGAACGAGACCCTAAAGTAATGTTTGATGAAATTAGAACTAAAAGACAAAATGGTATAGCTGCTCTTACATCTGGCAGTGAAAGCGTTATTAAAAGCGAACCAAAAGAAGATGTAAATCCAAAAATTCAGATGGCTGCTCGTGGAGTGCCTGTGAAGAAAAAATAAAACTTTTTATATTAAATTTTAATTATGACTTGTTTAGAAGGAAACTGTAATGAGGGATTTCAAGGTGATGTCGTATCAAATGTGATTGACTTGCTTGCCCAACTTACGAATGAAGGTAAATTTATTATCCACGTGTTCAACAAAAGATGGACTAGAATGGGTAGACTTTTCTTTGAAGAGGAAGAAGTTTACGATGAAAAAACACAAACACAATTTTTAAATTACAAATTTAAAGACCCTTCAGAAATGAAGTTCTCTGGATATGTAAGAACAAATACAAACTGTGCGTTTGAATGGAGAGAAGAAGTTCTCTGTACTCCTCACACTACTGTAGCAGCTATTAGTGCAGCTGAAGACACAACTATCGTTGTTGCTGATGTTACTAAGCTTATGGGTATTGGTGATGGTTCAGAACTTATTGTCTACAAAGCAGACGGTAAAACAGCAAGAGGGTTAGTAGCATCTGTTAATACAGGTACTGACACAATTACTCTTGATGCTCCTGGTATTTCACTTTCTCTTGCAATAGGTGATGTTGTTTACAGAGGTGCATACAACAGAAGTTGGTCTTGTGATACTACTATCGCAAACGTATACTCTTACAGAGATGCAAGAAAATACGAATCTTTCTTTAGAAAAATTAGTGGTTCTCTTGATTTCGCTGCATGTGACTTGTCTCTCGATAGAGAAGTAGGTATGAATGCTGCTGAAACTTTCATTAAAATTAAAGAAAGAGCACTCTACGAAGGTCTTATTAACGAAATGTTGCAAGCTTTCTTCTTAGATAGAAACTACGCTGATACAGGTGCAGGTTCAGAAACTATGGGTCTTTTGCCTGCTATTGAAGCAGCTCAAACTGATGGTACTGTAAATCTTATCCTTAATTACTCAGCTTGTTGTACTGGTGCAAATACTGACACTGAAAAAGAAGTAGCTACACAAAAAATGCTTGGAGCTTGGTTTGATTCAATCATGAGAGCTTATGATTCAGGTATGTATGATAATGACGAAGTAACAGTTGTTGTAAACCATGAACAAGTAAAAGCATTCATCAAATTGATGCCTGCAATTAGAGATTACATGGGAGTAACATTGTTCCAAGATGTTGGAAGTAACGAAATCTCAGGTCTCGATATTCCAGTATTGTCATACGGTGGTTTGAAAATTCAATTTATGTACGAAAAATTCCTAGATAGATATAATTTCCCTTTCCATATCGTATTGCCTAAGAATGCAGTTGGTGTTTTCCAAAGAGATTTCCCAATGCTTCTTACAAACGGTAAGGATATTACTACTACTAAGAAATTGAACAGTCTTATTGCAAACGGATACCCAGTATTCAAAGTTGTAGATAGAACTGCATTCGATACTAATGGTATGGGTGATTGTTTCAAATTCAAATATGAAGCTGAATTCGCAATTGCTTGGGCAGGTATTGATAAAGGAGCTTACTTAGTAGGTCTCAATTT
>Ga0154020_10003049_pt1 | contig 20320 bp, 11 predicted proteins | sample Klosneuvirus_201_FD_109709 | JGI IMG/M metagenome (GOLD analysis project Ga0154020, IMG submission 109709) | Active sludge microbial communities from wastewater, Klosterneuburg, Austria - Klosneuvirus_20160825_MG | ecosystem: Engineered > WWTP > Aerobic digester > Activated sludge | place... | reverse complement strand
GATTTAGAAGGTTGCGAAGGATTGACACTACCAACAACAAAAACAGCATTAAACCTATTTCAATATTTAATTGACAGAGATTGCGCCCAAAAAGAATTAATAGCAACAATGCAACTAACGATAGAAACAATGCAAGAACAAATAACTGATTTACAAAATTCAAACTGTCCATAATTATGAGTGATATATGCAACAATGGCACTTCTGTGCCTGAATTAATTACAGAATCATGTAATGGAGAGTATAAATCAACACAATGTATTATACACCCAACAGCAATAAGTTATTTGAATTTACCAATAAATTCATCTCAACAATCGATAAACAATGCCTTTATTCTTGCTTTACAATATAAGGATGAACAAATAGCTCAATTAATAGAAAAAATAGAAACTTTAGAAACACCATAATAATTATGAGTTGCACTAAATGCCAACAAAAAAAACCTTGCACAACTACAAATGATTGTGCTTGTGAAGTATATTTAACATCAGACTGCGTAAACAATGTAAAAACAGAGTTTGAATGTTTAGAAATAGCTACAGGGCTTTCTTTAACAGAAACTTTGAAAGCTATGGACGAACAGTTTTGTGTTAAATTTGATACAATAACAAATTATTTTACTTTAATCAATTTAGGCACAGGAGAAGAAGTTTATAAAGGCGTTAATAATCTCGGTCAAAAAGAATTTAAAACACTTGTAAAAACAGGTAATTTAATTACTATAACCTCAGATGCCAATACAGTTATCATAGGATTAGATGAAGAAGTTTTAAACACATTCATAGAAGCTAATCAAAAACTAACAGTTGTAGATAACGCAGGTACAACAGGAGAATCATTAGTAAAAACAGCAGTTGTATCAGGAGACACCACAACTTACCCTATTAAAAGATTAATTCATTCAGACCAAGATGGAAGCGGAAAATCTGTTGTAAGAGATTTACAAGTAAATACAGATGATTTAACTTTGCGCACAAAAAAGATAAATTCAAGTACTTTATCTATAACAGCAACAGAAAAAGAAATAACAATAGACACACCAATGTCTGCTCAGATACCTGCATTATATGTAAATGATTTATACGAACCAACTTATGAAGAGTGGTTAGCAGAAAATAAAGCACAAAATTCAGGAGTGGCTGTATCAGGATTTGAATTTATAGGTAAAGGGACTTTAGCACAACCATTTACAGATACAAGAGTTTATCCTTTGTTGGGAGGTTCACCAACAAAAACTTCTAATTCTGCTATCCAAAACGCATTAGATGGAGATGATATATATAGCTATGTTGGAGATTCAGGAACATACGATAGATTAAACCCTGATAAAGCTGGACAAAAAATAATTATTCAAAATAATAATTCAAATTATACGTTTACTTCAAACTTAAATTATTCTGATTTATACGTAGTTCACGAAAACGGTGTTGATTATACTACAACAGGATATTTAATAGATATGGACGACACTGGTGCATTTGATTCCGAAAATAGTATAATAACCTTAGAAATAAAAGAGGGTGTTACAATAAGAGTTAATGGTGCAGGATTTAGAAATTCAGGGAACACTTCAACAACACCTCCATCTTATACAACTGGTAGAATATGTAGGTTCTTAGGAGATGGAGAAATATATAATGATTATAATGGAGTAAATAACCTTACAAAATATTTATTTAATGGAGATGGTAATAATAATGATGATGGATTACATTTTGATGTAAGATGTAAAGTAAGAGCTTTATATCAAGGTATTTACAAAACAGTAAATAAAATGAGAATTGATTTTTTCAATCAATTAACTTCGGGTAGTCTTTTAGGTGTAATAGACACAGATATTCAAGCTTTCCACATGGAAGGTGGGCAAGTAAGATTTTATGAAAAAGGTGCTATAGCAATTTCTTCTGAAACAAACGGTAGACTTTATGGAATAACTTTTAATCCTATTGGAGATTGTAACTTCCAATTAAATTCCGCAAAAGTAACAGGAACTTCTGAAAATTGTTTTGTAAAACTAGCAGATGGGAATGTGTCATTTTTAGCATTTAACTCTCCTAGCGGTGATAGGTTTTCAACAACTCTTATGGGTACAAACACTATTATACAAGGATTATTTGAAAATTTAGGAAGTTCGCCGTGGGGAATTGATTTTAAAAATAATGTGTTTTCTTATACAGGAATAGACCTAAGTAAAGTAGATTTAACGCAAGGTAATAATACATCTTCTATAAATTTTATAGGTGGTAATGTTTTAGAAACATTAATAACACACAATAGTAAAGAAAACGCAAGAGCATTTTTACCAATGAATAGCGCATTTTTACTACAAAGAGATGTTAATGCAAGTGATTTAGTGGCAGGTACAGAGTACAAAATAAAAGTAGCAGGTACAGGAACACCACTAGGAACAGTAGGTACATACTTTATAGCCACAGGATTGGAATCAGCAATAGGAGGGGTAGCAACATTAATTGAGAGGGCTATAGTTTTATGATAACAGAAATAGGAAAACATTATCCAAATATTTAAGAGGTATTTACCCTAATAAGTCCGACTTAATATTATTAAAATAACGCAATAAAAAACAGGGGGTGGTTTTCCTGTCATTTTTCTTTAGTTTTTGAATGGTGTAGAGAGTAACTTCTTTACACCATTTTATTTTTACAAACATTTTTAATCTTTTTGTCATTATAAAAATAAACATTAAATTTGCAAATTAAGAATATTAAAATGAAACCCCACAGCACAAAAAAACATACAATTGATAGTTTTATAGATAAGGCAAATAAAATTCATAATGGATATTATAGTTACGAGAAAGTAAAATATGTTAATAACAAAACAAAAGTAATAATTGTTTGTAGTAAACATGGAGATTTTGAACAAGTACCGTGTAGTCATTTAAGAGGTAATGGTTGTAATTTTTGTGGTATAGAAGATAAAATAACGACAAAAAATAGATTTATAGAAAAAGCAGAAGAATTGCATGGAAAAAGATACGATTATTCAAAATCTAATTATGTAGATAGTCGTATAAAAATCACTATATCTTGTAAGATACACGGAGATTTTGAACAAAAACCTACCAATCATTTACAGGGTAATGGTTGTCCTAAATGTGGTAGAAAAAGAAGGGCAGATGGAATGAGAAAAACACAAAAGGAATTTTTAGACAAAGCTAAAAAACTACATAATAATTTTTATTCCTATGAAAAAACTAATTACTTTGACACAAGAGATAAAATTATAATAACTTGTCCGATTCATGGAGATTTTAAACAACAAGCAGGCGGACATTTACAAGGTTTTGGTTGTGTGAGATGTGCATCAAAAGGAAAAGGGGGGTTTAATAGAGAGGCGTTTATAAAGACAGCTAAAGGAAGGCTGTGTACATTTTATATAATAAGATGTTTTAACGAAAACGAAGAGTTTTATAAAATAGGGATAACTACAAGAACTATTGAAGAACGATATAAAACAATAAAAGAAATGCCCTATAACTATGAAATAGTCTCAGAAATTTTTGGAGAAGCAGGAGAGATATGGGATATGGAAAGAAAAAAGATAAAAAAATTAAAAGACTTTCATTACCAACCTAAAATTGATTTTGGAGGAGCTATAACTGAATGTTTTAATCAATATTAAATATAAAAAATGACTTATAGAGAAATAACTTCAAAAGTAATTAATTTACTTAAACTTAATACCCGTGATGGGCATGTAAGCAGAAGATTTATATTAAGGTTGTTACAAGATTCTGCTCAATTTTTACTTGCACAAAAATTAGGAGAACGTTCTATTATAAATGAAACTAATCTTTTTACATATATACCATGCTTTTCTTTTGAAAAAATAGATGCAAGAAAGTGTAACATCATTGAATTTAAAATGTGTACAGTATTAATGAAATCTAAAAAACCCCTTCCAAAATTAGTTTTCAGTAGATTAGGCAGTTCAATAAGAGAAATCAATTCATTAGATGGGGATTTCAGATTTACGTTTATTGATGAAAATACTTATCGACGAAATAAAAAAAGACGATACTCTTTAAAAAATGAAGTTTATATCTACTTAGGCACAGACAATCATCTGTATATAATGGAAGAACCCATACAAACAGTAGATTTGACAGTTTTAACTACAAGACGAGAAGATGTAGAAAAAACTTCAGATTGTATAGAAAAAAGTAGATGTACAAGTCTATGGGAAACAGAATTTGTATGCTCTGATAAGCTTTTAGATGCTGTTGTAAATATGACAATACAAAAGATGTCTATAAATAGACAAATTATAGAAGACCAAAACCCAAATAACATTGAAGGAGCTTAGTACATCAAAAGAATTAATCAACAGAGATATGTATGATTATTATAGAGCTAACAGAAAAAAAGTAGCAAAAGAAATTGACCAATATAAACTATGGGTTAAAGCTATGAATGGACTTTTAATTGTTTTAAAAAGAATGGTATGTGAAAACGAAAATGGAGTTTACATACAAGGATTTGGATACATAAGAGCTGAAAAAAACTCGAAATTTAAAAAAAGAATTTCTATTTTAAAAAAAGAAGAAAGAAACAGATATAGAATTTTATTCACCGCCGACAATAAAGCAGTACAAAAGAGATTTAAGTTTACGGTAGGTAGATGTAGTTATGTCCTAGACAACACTAAAAATTATGAGAATAAAATAGATACTATACTCTATAAAGTAAATTTAACAAAGACAAAATGGAAAAAATAACCTTCTCGGAATTTCTAGCAGAGATTCAAACTATCTTTGCAAACTACACAGACAGTAATGATTTAGACACAGTTTCCATAAAAGGTTGGGTTATTGATAGACTTAGAGTTTTTGGTAAGAATATTTGCGACCATAGAGAATTGATTGTAGGTGTAGAAAATTCAAAAGCACTGCTACCTGAAAATTTTAAGTCATTAATTTTAGCTTTAAAAATAAACACAGAAGGATTGTTTTCTAATAACACACCATACAGAGAAGTGCCTACTAAAAGATATATTACAAATGACGTACAATGGGACTCGATTTCACAAAGCTACGTCAAGAATAATTGTCAAAGTCAAGAAGTTATTGAAAGCCTAATTATATTACAAGAACCTATTGAAAAGTATGCTAGTGTATCACCATTATCTTTAGTGAAAGGAATTCAAAAAAGTGCTTTAGACGCAAATTGTTATAATTTACACCCAAGCATAAGAAATGCTTATGAGCACCAAATTTCAATAACTAATAGAAGCCTCTCAACAAATTTTAAAAAAGGTTTAATTTACTTACAGTATAATAGTCTACCTGAACAAGATGGTGAAATTGCGATTCCTGTAATAACTACTTCAGATATTTTAAAGTATATAACCAACTATGTTAAAATTAAGATAGCTGAAAGTATAATACTTAATAATAGAAATCCTAATCCTGGCTTACAAGGTCTTATGCAACTTTGGCTTCAACAAGATAGACAGTTTTTTAATGAAGCAAAAAGCGAATCTAATTATTATGGTCTAGGGAATAATTGGAAAAACAGAATATACCAAAAACGCCAAGAAAATATGAATAGGTTTAATTTACCTAAATAAAAACAATGAAAAACAAGAAAACAACAGAGCAATTTATAAAAGAGGCTAAAGAAGTCCACAATGAAAAATATGATTATTCTGCCGTTGATTATCAAGGAGGAAAAGTAAAAGTAAGCATTATATGTAACACACATGGAATGTTTGAACAATTAAGTGCAAACCACTTAAAAGGTCACGGCTGTTCTAAATGTGCCACAAGTAAGAGTAAAAAAACACAACCTTGTACACTTGAAAATTTTATTAAAAAAGTTGAAAAAATACATAATAAAAAATATGATTACAGTAAAACAAATTATATCAATAGTAGGACTAAAGTAATTATAATTTGCCCAATACATGGAGAATTTACTAAAACTCCATCTGCACATATAAATAATCATGGTTGTACAACTTGTAGAAAAAATGAGAGCATTTTAGATAAAAAAAGATTGTTTATAAAAAATGCAAAAATTAAACACGGAGATACTTTTGATTACTCAGATATAGATTATAAAAACACCAGGACAAAAATCAACTTTACTTGCAAAAAACATGGTTTATTTTTACAAAGCCCTAAAAGTCATTTAATAACAAAAATTTCATGTCCTAACTGTGAAAGTGAAATACAATCTAATAGTAGGACGTATACTAAAGAAATTTTTATAGAAAAAGCTGTTAGTAAACATAATAATTCATACAATTACGATAAAGTAATTTATGAGAAATCAACTAAAGAAGTAACTATATCATGTACTATACATGGAGATTTTACTCAAACCCCTAAAAATCATTTAGAAGGTAAAGGTTGCACTAAGTGTGGTTATAATTCACATTGGAGTAGGGATAAGTATATTAAAAAAGCTAAAGGTAGAATTTGCACTTTTTATAAATTAAAGTGTTTTAATGAAAATGAGGAATTTTATAAAATTGGGATTACAATGAACACTATTAGCGATAGATATAGAAATTCAAAAGAAATGCCTTATAACTACGAAATAATTTTAGAAGTATTCGGAGAAGCAGGAGAGATATGGGACATGGAAAGAAAAGAAATAAAAAAACTAAAAGACTTTCACTATACCCCTGAAATTAAATTTGGAGGTTCTACACAAGAATGTTTTACTAAATACTTTACAAATGAAGAATAAAAAATCTATATCAATTCCTATTAAAGGGATGAATTTGGATAGTATCGATTTAAAAAATACAGAGTATAGAATAGCCATAAATGCAAATACTGAAAACGAAGTTAGCGGATTAGCTATACAAAACGAATCGTCTAACACATTAGGTATAAATTTTCCAAATGGTTATAAAGTAATTGGGTTCAAAAATGATTTAACACTTCCTAGAACTTATTACTTTTTAACTAATCCCACAACTAAAAAATCATCAATAGGGTATGTAGACAACATTGTAGAAGACAATTTTAATCAGGACGAAGAGAGCACTTGTGATGATTGTACTGATTATAATGAATTAGGAGTACCTTTAGAAGTACAAGAACAAACACCTTCTTTACAATATATAGAATTACTTTCAGATAGTTGTCACCAAGTAGAGGAAGGATTTAATTTTGACATTAATTTTCCCATAAATAAGATTGAAATAAAACAAGAAAAATTAGGGACTTTTTTGTATTGGACTGATAATTTAAACCCATTCAGATACTTAAATGTAAGTGATGTATCTTATCTATTTATACAGGAAGTGCCTTGTGACGACGATATAGAAGTAGATTGTCCTTTGATAGATAAGTTATTAATATTTCCAAAACATAATAGACTTCAAATAGAAGCAGAAAAAATACAAGTTGGTGGTAATCTAAAAATAGGAACTTACGAGTTTTATGTAGCTTATTGTGATTTATTGGGCAACGAGATGACTAATTACTCTACACCAACTAACCCAATATCTATTTTTGATGAAAATAACAATATTCTATCACAAACAGACTTAGACGTATTTACAAATTTTGCTATAAAATTAAAAGTAAATAATTTAAACACAGAATACTTTAAATATTATAAAGTTGTGTGTGTAGAAAGAAACAACGTTAATAACACTCAATCTGCTTTTATAGAAGGGATACATCCAACAACAGATGATACAGTTGTTTACACAAGCTCGGGAAGCTCTTCTGATGATTTTATAACAACAGGTAATGTAAGTATTAAAAGAAGAGTAGACTTTAATACTCTAAGTTTGATAAGACCTACTTATGACAAGATAGAATCTACTATGGTTAGTGGTGGCAGACTTTGGGGGAAAAGCTTAACTAAAAGAGAAGAAATAAATTTACAACCTGTAGTCAATCTATTTGGTTCATTAATGGAATGGCAAACTTCCGCCGCAAAACAAGATTTATATAAATCAGCAATAGCTACGTCTAAATACAAAGGCTACCAAAGAGATGAAGTACAGCCATTTGGACTAAGATTCTTTTTCAAAGATGGTGATTATTCAGCAGTATTTCCTATTGTAGGGAGACCCGCACTAGAAGAAGATTTAGAATTAGTAGAAGAAAACACTAATTTAGATTCTATTAATGCCAATACGCCAAATTGCGTAGAGGAAGTTAGAAATAAAAAGTGGCAAATATATAACACAGCAGAAGTAAAAGAGAGTTGTACAACCTTAGACACAGGAACAGAAATACAAGAACCTGTAAAAAAAGTGTGTATAATAGAAAATGTATTTACAATACCATCAGGTTCAACTACAATAGAATTAGACCAAGAGTTTACAGACCTGCTTTCATATATTGAAGATAATCCTGATGAAACTATAACAGGAATAACAGAATATTTAGAAGATGAATACCCTGATGACCATTGCACACCTTTATTTGAGGGTAATTGTGAAGAGGCGGAATTAGATAGTTTTGTTAATTCTATAAACACTATAACAGGAGAAGTCGTTACAAAGACAGAAGCTGATTTTCCAGATGACTATCAACCTTTAAAATCACCTGAATATTGTAATATATACAGACAAGATTATACTTCAGGCAATATGGATTTAATTGACGATGATAAGTTTCGTTACGAATTTATGTATAAAGAAGAAGTTTTAGGAGAAATCAGAGTATTTTATAACGTAAAAGAAAGAAACTACTCATTCACTAATGAAAGTTGTAATTTTGCAGAAGATTTGGTTAACATAAACTCTCCATCGGAAACAGTTGGTAGCTATTTTCATAATTACAGAGGAGAAACAGATTTAGCAGACTTACAAACTACAAAAACAACAGTGGAATCTTTACCTGAATTTACAAATAAAGTTCACAAAGGAGGGTTGTGGTATAAAGGTATTGTAGACCAAAGAGATAAGTTTGTACTAGAAATAAGTAAGTTGAAAGACCAAAAAAGCAAAGACGATATTATAAGGAGTAACTTTAATCCTGATAAAAAAGTAAGATTGTCTTTATTTAATAAATGTTCGTCAACTACTGCTTTTTATTCTGAAATAGTAGAGTTAAGAAACGAAGGGTTACAGTTAAAAATAGAAGTAAACTACGAAGATGAAGAAGTAGTAATTAATGGAGGAGCACCTATATCAGTCCCTGATGTATTTTCTAACGGCAGTTTTTTAGTTGCTGTTGATGACCCTATTTATGAATGTCGAGGTATTGAGAATTGGGTATCTGATGGGGATGAACAATCAGAGCCTTTGATTGATAGGTATAGAACAGCACCTGCTGATGGTTGTTATTCAATAGTTACAAGAGACATTATTTATACAAATGCGGTGGTAAGTTGGGATTCTATAACAATAGACAAAACTGAAACCTATGTTTCAACTTGTAATTTTATAATTCCTGATGTCAGCAGTTGTGAATTACAACCTTATGAAAAAGGGAGGTTTGCCTATTGGCAAAGCACGGAAAACTATCCTGATAACAATGAGCTTTACAATTCTTCAACTTTAAGAATAAAACCCTCTGATTTAGAGGAATTATCAATAGATAAAAAAACAGATTTTATAAATTACTATTCTGTTTTTAATAATATTTTAATAGGAAACAGTTTAACTCAAGGAAAATACTATCTTATTGATTTAAAAGGAAGTGATAATTTTTCAAATATAGGAGGTTTTATAGAAAACACAATATTCTTATGTACAGTTGGGGGTTTACCAAATACTTGGTTAAATGTAAATACAAGTGTAAAGGAGATAAGCGTAATAAATGGAAATATAGTTTTAAAACCAAATACAAATCTAACTTGTCAACCTATAAGACATCCTAAGATGCCTGATAATATAATAGCTCCATTTATGTATGATAGTGGTACACTACAAAGATTTGCAGAAACAGTAATATTTCCTTTAGGTGTTAATTTAGATTCTAGCGTTGTGGTTTCAATGTTAAATGTTGCTTTAGAAAACGAACTTATAACTCAAAAAGAGTTTGACAATATAGAGGGTTATGAAGTATTAAGAGGGGATAATTCAATTCACAAAAGTATTATAGCTAGTGGGTTGGGATATGATATGTATAATTACCAAAAAGAAGACGACGAAAAATGGTGGTACGCTAATTTCCCATTTAACGATTTAGGTAAAGATAAATACCACACAACAGATAAAACAAGGGAGGAGCTAATACCACACCCTTACGATTCTGAAGGAAATCACTTATTTTCTTTTTTAAGCCCTGATGTATTTTTAACAAAACCTACTTTACCTACGGAAGTAAGTTTGTCAGGATTTCAATTTGGCAATTCTTCTCAAACTTTTGTAAATGTAGAAGACCACCCAAAATACACAATATTAGGGGCTAGGGCTAGAAACTTAGCCACAACTTTAGCAATTGCGGAGCTAACCTTAGAGACACTGATTAAGGCAGGGGAAATGACATCAAGACAGTGGTTTACTTTTGGGGTAAGTAGTGGCTCAAGCCTAGGTTTTGTAGGAACAGCAATTGTATCAGGAGCTTATGCTGTACAAGGTTTTATGAAAATAGGACAATATAGGTATGACTGGTTAAAAATATTTAGAGATTTAGGAACTTCCTATAACTTTGCTTCTATGAATGTAGGAGTAGGAAATTACAACAGATTTTTAAAAACAGAAGTAGACTCGGATAATTATTTAAGAGGGTTAACAGTTAAAAAGTATCTGAAAGATGGTTTGTTTAACATTGTAGATGAAAATGACGCTAGTAGACTAAATGTGAATAACTGGTTAAGAGAGGAATCGGTTTTACTTTCCGTGGGAGAAAATTTTAAATTTGAATATCCTTTAGAATATATCACTTTTGATAATAATCAAGTTAATTCTAATTCAAGTAAAGTTTTAGCATCTGAAATTGATTGTGAATCTAATCTAAACGTAGCAAGAGATATAGCAAGTCCATATTTAACTTTAAAGAATTATATCCCTGACCAATGGGGTACAATTGACTCTATAAAATGGTTAACAACAAACTACATTTTTAAAATAACGGAAGATACAAGTTGTACACCCATATTAGGAGGTACTGTTTGCATTTCGCCTTTTTCTTGGCGCAGAAAAACACCTCTATTTAGAACAACAGGATTTAATTTACCTGATAGGTTGCTATTTAATTATTCAGAGTACAGTAATATAGCAACACCTCGATTTTACATAGACTATGAAGTAGATACAGAATATAGCGGATTAGTGTTACCATTTCCTGATATAGATAGTAATTACAATTTTGATTGTTCCACAGGTAATAGAAAATTTTATGTAAAACCACCAAGTAAATTTTATTTATATTCTTATGGTATAGTTAATTTTTTAGTAGAGAGTGAAATAAATTGTCACTTTAGATATGCAAGAAAAGATTCAAGAGATTGGTTTTATCCACAAGTTTCAAATGTAGAGGATTGGGTACAAGAAAAAAATATGTCAATAAAAGAACCTAACACATTCTTTTATAACAATACATACTCTTTTCCCGTTTCCAACACACCATATAAATTTTTAGATTACACTTACAGTAAAGAAATTTGGCAAAAAAGAAATCTACAACCAAATGCTGTAATATATTCCGAAATTGATAATAACAAAAACAGTTTAACCGACCCTTGGAGAGTATTTAAACCTTTAAATTGGTATGAGTATAAAACATCTTTAGGTAAGCTAATAGACTTAAAAGATATTGAATCTATGCAATTTTTATCTCGTTTTGAAAATGGGTTAATATTGAACAATGCAATAGATAATTTGGCTGATAGAATAACCCCACAAAATAGAGAGTTAGGAACAGCAGGAATATTTGCAGAAAGACCTTTAGAATTTAAAACAACAGATTTAGGTTTTGCAGGTACACAACACCAAGAAATTTGTTCGACACCATTTGGGCATTTTTGGGTTGACGCTAAAAGAGGTAAAATATTTCAATTAGACCAAAACGGAAAAAATCTTGAAATAATTTCAGAAGTTGTTCAAGGTAAACCAACTAATATGAAACAGTGGTTTAGAGAGCACTTACCATTTAAAATATTAAAGTACATACCAAACTTAGAAATAGATAACAAGTTTAATGGTATAGGATTAAATATGTGGTATGATGACAGAAAAACAAGGGTGTTTTTTACTAAGAGAGATTATGTCTTACAGTCAGGGGTAAATAAAAATGACTTATTTTATGATGAATTATCTAAAAAATTATACTATCAAGAACAAGAAATACATTTCAGCGATACAGAAGTGTTTAAAGATGTAAGTTGGACAATAGCTTTTAAACCACAAGAAGGTGTTTGGAATAGTTATTTCAGCTTTTATCCTGACTATTCACCATTTCATAATGGATTTTTTCAAGTGGGGTATAATTGGGGGCAAGACCAAGGAACACTATGGAATCATTTAATGAATAATAGCAGTTTTCAAGTATTTCAAGGAAGATTAAATCCATTTATAGTTGAGTATCCAATACAAAATGAAAATGCCTTTAAACAGTTCAATTCTATATCTCTAAAGGTAGAAACTAGAAGGTATCAAAATAATTGGGATTTTTCTATTTGGAAAGATAAAGGATTTAACAAGTTTAGTGCTTTTAATGCTACACAACATACAGGAGTATTAAATTTATTTCCTCAAAAAACATTAGCCGATAACAGAAAATATCCTAAAACAAATTTAGATGGTACACAAGATATTTTATTTACAGCAGTTAATGAAAAGCAAAATATAAATTATTTCTTTAATCGTACAGTAAATTCCGATAGAAATATTCCTATTCTTTTAAAAGATGAAAATAATATTTTTAGCGAGGTTAATCCAAAAGCTGTGAGTTTTACAGGTAAAAGAAATTTAGAAAGACTAAAAGGTGAAGCAGTAACAGTACAGCTAACTAACGATAGCGAATCAAGATTTAATATTATTTTGAAAAATTCTATAAATAATGAGACAATATTAGAATAATTTTTGTACATTTGTAAAAAATGAAAAACATGGAAGGAAAAAGGCAAGTAAAAAACAGAATAGGAGAAAAATGGAATAGTAATGAAGGATATGAAATGGAAATTATTGAGTATTTTGGTACTTATGATTGTACTATTAAGTTTAATGAAGGTACTATCGTATCAGGGCTAAAGTACTCTGCTGTTAAAAGTGGGGAAGTAAAAAACCCTAATCATAAATCAATACACAATATTGGTTTTTTAGGACAAGGTCTTTATACGTCAAGAGATATTATTTTAAAACGTTTAAAAAACTATACCGCTTGGATAAATTTAATTGGTAGATGTTACAACGAAAGATTAAAAGAGAACTTACCAACCTACAAAGATGTAACAGTTTGCGAAGAGTGGCATAATTTTCAAGTTTTTGCTGAGTGGTTTGAAGAAAACTACAATCCTGAAACAATGGAGGGATGGCACTTAGATAAAGACATCTTATTTAAAGGTAATAAAATTTACAGTCCTGAAACTTGTACGTTTGTCCCTATGGAAATCAATAAATTGTTTATAAGATGTCAAAATTGTAGAGGTGAATTACCTATTGGTGTATATAAATTTAAAAATAAATTTAAAGCACAAATAAACATAAATGGTAAAAGAGCAGGGTTGGGGATATTTAAAACATCCGAAGAAGCATTCCAAGTATATAAAACAGCTAAAGAAGAATACATAAAAGAAATCGCCAATAAGTGGCGAGGTCAAATAACAGAAGAAGTGTATAATACGTTGTACAAATACCAAGTTGAAATAACAGACTAATGGCAACAATTAAAAAATACCAAGAAAATAATAAAAATGCAGAATATGCATATAAATACTATTTAAATATAGGTTATACACCTGAACAATCTTCTGCTATTGTAGGCAATTTACTTAGAGAAAGCAACCTAAACCCAACTGCGGTAGGAGATAATGGTAAAGCATTTGGTTTAGCACAGTGGCATCCCGATAGACAAGCAAAAGCAAAAGAATTATATGGAGAAAATTGGAAAGACTTTGATAAACAGTTAGCTTTTGTTGATTGGGAGTTAAACAATACTGAAAAATCCGCAGGAGATAAGTTAAAAAAATCAAAATCTGTTTGGGAAGCGGGTAAAGTCTTTACAGATGAATATGAAAGACCTAAGGTAAAATTTAATGCCGACGATAAAAGACAGCAATATGTAACAGATGTTTACAGAAAGCATGGTAAAATGGAATTAACACCACAAGATAAAAGTATGTTTAGACAAGCTATTTTTAATAGTCAGGTAGCTCCTTACATGAATCAAAATCAACAAAGTACAACGCCTTTAACAAATTTTGATATTAAAATAGATAATAGTAAATTTGCATCTGTACCTGATGTTCCGCAAAAAGAAGAACAAACTAAAACACAAGAAGCTCTAAACACACTAAAAGAAACAGAGTTTATAAAGGAATACAAATCCTTTTTTGAAGAGCAACAACCAATAGTACAAGAAGAACAGCAAGTACAATATATGCAATCAACAGATGTGCAAGGCATATTTAATCAAGTTAGCCAATTTGTCGATTCAGGTTTAGCTCAACAAGGCGGAGAAAAAAACTCTCTTTGGAAAAATATTAGAGCTAATAGAGGTTCGGGTAAAAAACCTACAAAAGAGATGTTAGAGCAAGAAGCTAAAATAAAAAGAAATGCTCAACAAGGAGTAGTTAAGGATAATAATGGTTATTGGAATCCCAACAATTGGGGTAAACAAGTTGAAATATCAGGTGAAAATATTACAGTGAAAGGAGTCGGTCAGCCTTTGGTAGGTACAGCAGATACAGGAGAACAGAAGTTACTATTACCAAATATGGACTACACTTTTCCAAACGCAACAAAAGTGATTGAAAGACCATTAAAACAAAACGAATTAGAATTTTTAAAAGCATTTATATAATGACTAAAGAAGAGTTTATATCAAATAAAATGAAAATCCTTGTAGGTAAAGAAGGATATAATAGAAGTCAAGCTTATGCCGTGGCTTTAAATTATTGGGATAAGGAAAACAAACAAAAAGCTCAACAAGGAACTTCTTGGTACGACAATAACCCTTATTTTGGAAACAACTTTAACCCCACTAATTCAATAACTATTGAAGGAACACCACAGGAAGAAAATACAGGATATATACCTTCTTACGGAACTAACCAAAGAGCTTTTGAAAATAGAGAAATGAACAGTAGAGAAATGTTTAATCCTGAAACAGGCAACTACTTTGACAACTATGACGAAAATGGAAATGCAATGTTTCGTCAACCTTCCCAACAAACTTCGCAACAAGTGGGGACACCAAATCCTTTCTCAGGAGTTTCGTTTGAAAACGCTTTAAACTATGCAGGAAGAGGTTTCGGGGAAAAAGATGCTTACAAAGCTACCGTGGGTACGGGGTTGTTAGCTTTAAAAGGGGCTAGAAACTTTTTATCAGGATTCGCCACAGGAAAAAGGGGTAGAGAAAATACAGAAGATTATTTTAAAAACTTATACGAAGACCAAAGAATACCAACAGCTTTACAACAAGGTGGAAAATACAAAAACAGTGAGGTTTTAGCCATGAACGCTGTTACCGATAATCCTAATGGAAACGTAAATGTCGAATCAGAAGAGTTTATAAAAAGAACTAATGGAATGGTACAACCTGTTGTAGGAGAAAAACATGTAAAAAACGGTAAATTAGCAGATGGGGTAGATGTAGAACTGAACAATGGAGATAAGGTACTCTCTAACTATATTAAACTAAGACCTAATGATATTAAAGAATTAAAAGAGAGGTATAAGATTTCTTTGAAAAAAGGAGATACTCCTGCAAAAGCTTTACAAAAAATTGAAGCTAAAATAGGATTAAAAAAAGAAACTGGCAAGTTAGCCGAATCCGCAGAAAAACTAGAAAAAGCTTTAAAAATAAAAGATGAAACAACTAGAGAACTTTCTATTAACACTTTAAAAACAATCATAGCTACTCAAAACGAGAAGATAAATAATTTAAAAGAAGTTAGCGCAGTAGCTTTTGACGAACTTTTTGAAGCACAAGAGAAAGTGGAAAAGAAAGGTGATGGCACTCAAATTTTTGACAAAAACGGCAAAGAAGTAACAGAAACAGAAGAAACTGTTGCTCAACAAGGAGGGATTAATATGATGGGTTATGATAATTATGAAGACGAATTAAAATCAAGAGCACCTCAAAAACCTGTAAAGAGAGTTTTATACAATGTAGGAACTAATGAAGTCAAAGAAGGGAGTTTACCCCCAGGTCAGTATACAAAAGTAGAATACGCGGACAACTCTGTAGACTATTTAGATGATGCGGGATATGAAAATTTTAAAAGAATGAATAATTTTAGAATTTATCAAGAGCAACAAAATAGACCTAAAACAAATGCAATAGCTTCGATGCAAGAAGGTGGAGTATACGATTTAGCCAATAAATATGGAATTTCTCCTGAAAGAGCGAATCAATTAATATCTATGCAAATGGGTGGAGAAATGGAACAACAACCCTCACAAGAAGAACAGATTGTGCAAGCAGTGATGCAAATGCTACAAGAGGGGGCAACCCCTGAACAAATTGTAGAGCAATTAATACAAAGTGGTGTTCCTGAAGAATTTGCTGTACAAGCTGTAGAGATGGTTATACAACAAGAAGGTGAAACGGTAAACCAACAAGGTGAAGCACCACAACAAAGCATGGAAATGGCTCAACAAGGTGGGGAGAAAATATACGCACAAGAAGGGATACCATCAAACTATACTTTTTCAACAAGGTACACCCCTAAAGTTGCAGGATATGATGTTAACGGTATAAGTATAATTCCACAAGACACTCTTTCAGATGTAGAATCTACTCAAAAGTTTACAGGGCAAGGATACGGTCAAAAAATGGCGGATGTAAACAAATTTGTTGACACACATAGTTGGTATTTCGACACAGAAGAAAAGAAAAACAAGTTTAAAGAAGCCGTAAAAAAAGAAGGACAACAACAAGAAATAGTAAGTTTTCAAAATGCATACAATAATGAATTAAGAAAAAGAGCACAAAAAGTAGGAATTCCAAAAGAAGAGGAAAATCGATTAATAAATGAATTAGGATTTAGTGGTAAAGGTGTTCAAAAATATGATGGATTATACGGGGCTTTTACTTCAACAAGACCATTGGTAGATTTCAAAAAAACAGATGGTGAAGTTAAAGTAGAGGTAAAACCTGTAGAAGAACAAACAGTTCAAGAGGAAACAATACAACCGCAGATAAAAGCTAGAAACTCTTTTCCAATGTTACCACAGGATTTAAGACTTCCTCCAAGTGGAATACCACCTCTATTAAAATCTGAAATAGCTTTAGGCAGAATAGAGCCTATTAAAATGACACCTGAACCTATGTTAGCTGAACAAGCACGCCAACAATTAACCGCAAATGAACAATTACAAGCAACAGGACTTCCACCACAAATACAACAAGCATTACAAGCTCAAAATTTAGCAAGTGGTCAGATGGCTTCAAATGATGCTATTGCAAAAGTAGAACAGTTTAATACAGGACAGCAGTTTACCACAGACCAATTTAACATAGGACAACGTGCAAAAGAAGATATTTCAAATCAACAGTTTGCCCAGTCGTATCAGGACAAGATGTTGTCTAGTATGGCGAACACAGAAAGAGATTATAGAGCTTATTTGACAGAAGGTAATCTCCAAAACAAAGCGAATTGGAAATCAATTGAGAATGCTAACCTATTAAATAGAATAAGTGAGAATTATAAGTATACTCCTGGACAAGGTGTAGAATACATTCCTAGTGTTTCATCAAATATAGGAAATAAGTATAATCTTACACCTGAACAGTTAGCCAATATGACACCTGAACAGTTGAATAATTATATGCGAAATTATACTAACATGCAGAAAAAAGCAACATACACTCAAAATCAACAAACAATCTAACAAATTTTCGTAATAAAAAAACAATCACTATCTTTGCCTGTCTATTAATTAGATGGGCATTTTTACTTTAAATTTAAAAATAAATGAGTAACTATCTTTCTCAAGAATACAGAATCCAAACGCCTCAAGAATCAACCAATGTTCAGTTGGTTGGAGCAGTTTTAAATACGCTACAAACACGTTATGATTCGACGAAAGCATTGATTGACAGCACTTTAGCTAAGTATGAAGGACTAAAAGGATTAGGGGATATTAATAATGAATATCTTGCTTATAAAGTCAAGGAAGCAGAATCGGCAATAGAAAATTATAAAAGAGGTGGAGCTGATTTATCTCTAGGAAGTTCAAGAGATACAATGCTTTCAGCTTTTGAAGGAGTGACAAAAGACCCTATTGTACAAAGTATTATAGAAAACAGAGCAATTTATGATAACTTTAATGCGGAGGTAAGTAAACTAAAAGAGAAGCACCCTGATAAATACAGCAATGCCAATTACCAAGATGCATTAGACTTAGCAGGGGTTCAAGATTATATACAAGGAAAAACAAAAAAGCTTGGAGCTTTGAAGTACAATGAATATGTAAATGCCCCAAAAGAAATTAACGATGCTGTAGCAAAATGGGCAAAAGACAATGGTTATCAAACTGAAATAAGTTCAGAGGATAAAGGATTATACTTTATAAATACAAAAAGAGAAATACTAACTAAGGATGAAATTCTTAATTATATAGATGTCATTGTAGACCCAAAGATTAAATCTCAAATGGATATTAATACAAGACAAAGTTATGGTAAGTTAAGTGATGAAAAGTTTAAAGAAATTGCAAAAAACAGATATGAATTTAAAAACACAGTGGATTCTGCAAAATTAGCAGAACTTCAAGCAAAAAAGAAAACATTATCAGGTGACGAACTAAAAAAAACAGAAGATGCAATCACCAACATAGAAAGTAGAAAAAAAACAAGGCTTGAAAAAATCAATAGTGGTAATTATGATAGAAATGACCAATATGATTTTTACAAAGATGATTTATATGGAAATATTGCAGAAGCCTATGATAGAAACAATATAGTAGACATAGACTATAACACAACTGCATTAGAGATAGCAAAATTTAAATTTGATGTAGAATATAAAACCAAAGATTTAGCTTTAAAAGAAAAAGCGAATAAAATAGCACAAGGAGAGTCATTAGGGACAGCTATACCTGTCATACCTGAGGATGAACCTACGCCAAAATCAAATATTCAAATAATAAAAGATAACGTTGTCCAAACGGAAGCAGATTTAAAAAATATACTATCTAAGGAAGACCCTGAATATAGAAAACTAAAAACTTTAGAGGAAAGAAATAGTTATGTCAGAGAGCTAATGAAAAACGAAGGTGTTGTAAATTTAAAATCTAAATCCCCACTGTCAAATAATATAATTACAGCTATTAATAACCACAAGAACAATTATAAAGCTTATGGCACATATATTAACACAACAAAAACTAATCTTGACAATTTAGCGGTAGACCAATATAACGATATGTTAGGAGCAAAAGGATTAGACTTAAATAATTTAGGAAGTTCTATGCCATTTACAGCATCTTTTTTGAAAAGTAAAAAGACTTTTGATAAGCTATCCTCGGAAGAACAAGATATGGTTAAATATGAAAGGGCTTTGGGGCAATTACAATTTGACAGTGGATTATCTGATGACGAAAGAGCTACTATCAAAACTTACACTAATAGGTTAAAAGTTAAAAACACGAATAACAAATGGTTTCAGCAGAATATAAAAGCATTAGGTGACCCAGAAGAAATTGGAGGTTCGACAAAGAATTTTTGGACAAGTGGTGTATATGGAGTTGCTATAAAAGGAGCTAAAAATGTATTTGATGATATAATAAGTACAGTAAAATATGGGTATGAGTCAACTTTTGGTAGCACAACAGAAGCACAAAAAGAACTAGTAAAAGACAGAGAAGAAGCAAAAAAAGATTGGGAAGATATATCTAAAAACTATAAAAACCTTAAAAAATCAGTTCTTGATTCCAATATTATAGGAGCTTTTTATGAAGACACTAATATAACAGAAGTAGATACTTCAAAAGACACAAAGTCAGGTAATAGCTTATCTGATGTTTATAAAAAAGCTGTAGGCTCTACTGTGGATATAAATAATAAAACACTGGCTTCGTATCTTCCAAATATTGCAGAAAAACAATCATTTAGTTTTTCAACAGAAAGTAAAGCACAAGAACCCACAGCAATAGCATTACGTCAAATAGTAGAAAAACATGGTGAAGGTGTACCAGGAAAAGGAGCAAATAATTTTAATTTAGAGTATTTTGCACAAACAAACTCTTTCAAAATATCTTATTT
>Ga0154020_10003047_pt1 | contig 20327 bp, 18 predicted proteins | sample Klosneuvirus_201_FD_109709 | JGI IMG/M metagenome (GOLD analysis project Ga0154020, IMG submission 109709) | Active sludge microbial communities from wastewater, Klosterneuburg, Austria - Klosneuvirus_20160825_MG | ecosystem: Engineered > WWTP > Aerobic digester > Activated sludge | place... | reverse complement strand
TTTGCTATGGAATGCAGCTTTTATCCTATGAGTTGGGTGGGAAAGTAGAAAAAGCCAGTCATCGGGAGTATGGTTTGATGCCAGTGAGCTGGAAAAATCATTGGGGAACCATGAATTTAGTGCAACAAAAGTGCTGGATGTCCCACGGTGATATTGTAAAAGAAGTACCTCCTGGCTTTAAGATTGCTGCCTTATCGAGCACTGGTCATATTGCTGCGATGGAGAGTGAACGTGTGTGGGCCGTTCAGTTTCACCCAGAGGTGAGTCATACAGAGCAAGGTGTTCAAATCTTAAAAAACTTTGCCACAGTTCTTTGTAAGGCCGAAGCCGATTGGGATGCACCCCATATGTTAGAGCATTTAAAAAATGAGGTTTTGCAAAAAGTGGGATCAACAGGACAAGTGCTCTGCGCCTTGAGTGGAGGCGTTGATTCGACAGTGGTGGCTACATTGCTGACACGAACTCTGGGTAAAAATCGAGTTCATTGTGTCTTTGTTGATAATGGACTTTTGCGAAAAAATGAATACGAAACCGTTTTAAAAAATTATCAGCAATTGGATTTAAATATTCATGGAGTCAATGCTGTAAGCGAGTTTATGGGTGCTTTGAAGGGCGTGTATGATCCAGAACAAAAGCGAAAAACTATTGGTCGACTTTTTATTGAAGTATTTGAAAAGAGTCTAAAGAATTTAAAGTTACCGCCCATTCAATTTTTGGCTCAAGGAACGCTTTACCCAGATGTGATTGAAAGTGTGTCTTCAGTGGGAGGCTCTGTTACGATTAAGTCTCATCACAATGTGGGAGGACTACCAGAGAAAATGAATTTAAAATTGGCGGAGCCCGTGCGAGAACTTTTTAAAGATGAAGTGCGACGATTGGGAGAACAACTGGGAATTCCTCATTCCTTGCTTTGGCGCCATCCTTTTCCGGGGCCAGGCTTAGCCATTCGAGTGATCGGGGAGTTAAACGAAGAAAATCTCACGCTTTTGCGTGAAGCGGATGATATCTACATTAATTATTTATATGAAAAGAAAATTTATGAAAAAATCTGGCAAGCTTTTTGTGTGCTCTTGCCTGTGAGTTCCGTGGGAGTGCAAGGTGATGCAAGAACCTACGATAAAGTCTTGGCTTTGAGAGCAGTGACTTCGCTGGATGGGATGACAGCAGATTGGTATCCCTTTGCTTTTGAAGATTTGCGCGAAATTTCTAATCGCATCACCAACAAAGTAAAGGGTATTAATCGTGTGGTCTATGATGTGACCAGCAAACCTCCGGCTACAATTGAGTGGGAATAAAAAGTGATGCAAACAGGAGTTTATCTTTGCGATGCGCATTTAAAAAATTTAGTAATATTTAAAATTATGGATCGAGTTTAAAATGTCTTCTTTTGTTCACTTACATACTCATAGCGAATATTCTCTGCTTGAGGCCAGTATCAAGGTTAAAGCACTTGTGAAGAAGGCCGCCTATTTTCAAATGCCAGCGGTAGCACTCACTGATCATGGCAATATGTTTGGAGCCATTGAGTTTTACTTTGCAGCCAAAGATGCGGGAATCACTCCTATCTTGGGTTGTGAGGTTTACTTAGCTCCAAAGGATCGCCATCAGAAATCTCAAGATCGAGAGAGTGCCAAGTTTCCACTACGTCGCTTGGTCTTGCTAGCTCAAAATGAACGGGGATATCGTAACCTTTGTCAGCTTAGTACGATAGGGTACCAGCAGGGTTTTTATTATAAACCGCGCATCGACTACGAAGTGCTCGCCGAGTTTTCTTCTGATATTCTCTGTCTCACGGGAGGTTTAACGGGAGAAGTTCCTCAAGTTTTCTTGCATGAGGGCCCGGAAAAAGCGCTAGAAAAAATAAAACAACTGAAAGATATTTTTTCTGATCGACTTTATTTAGAAATCAATCGCACGGGTTTACGTGATTGGTTGCAAATCAATCCATTCTTAGTGGAGGCTTCAAAGATCACCGGAGTTCCACTCGTTGCTGCAAACGATGTTCACTATCTTGTAAAAGATGATCAAATGGCACAAGAGGTGATGATTTGTATTGGTACAAACCGCACGATTCAAGATGAAGCGCGCTCGCGTCTTGGTAGCGATCAATTTTACCTTAAAAGCTCCGAAGAAATGCGCAGTCTGTTTCATGATCAAATTGAAGCTTGTGATAACTCGCTTGAAATTGCGTCTCGTTGTAAAGTGAATTTTAAATTAAAAGATGATCAGGGAAAACCTATTTATCACTTACCGAGTTTTCCTACGCAAGGTGGAGTGCCACTCAGTGAAGAAATTCGTCGTCTTTCTTATGAGGGTTTAGGTCAGAGAATGAATGAAGCGGATGCGCGAGGAGAAGCCGTTCCCGCTGAAGAGCTTCCCACCTATCATAAGCGCCTCGACTATGAATTACAGATTATTGATCGTATGGGTTTCAATGGATATTTTTTAATTGTTCAAGATTTTATTAACTGGGCAAAGGCACAAGACATTCCCGTGGGACCTGGGCGAGGATCGGGAGCAGGAAGTCTCGTGGCTTTTTGTTTACGTATTACAGATTTGGACCCGATAGTTCATAAACTTCTCTTTGAACGATTTTTAAATCCCGAGCGGATATCGATGCCAGATTTTGATATTGATTTCTGTCAGGATCGACGCGGTGAAGTGATTCAGTATGTGGTTAAAGAGTATGGTGTCGATAGTGTGAGTCAAATCATCACTTACGGAAAACTTCAAGCCCGTGCAGCTCTTCGCGACGTGGGACGTGTTCTGGGGATGACTTTTTCTGAGGTGGATGTCGTTGCGAAATTAATGCCTGACAAATTAGGTATCACTCTAAAAGAAGCTCTGGAGATGGAACCACGTTTTCGCGAAATGATGGAGATGAATCCGCAGGTGGCCACCATGATGGATCTCGCTCAACGCATTGAGGGCTTAGCACGTCATGCAGGAATTCACGCCGCAGGAGTGATCATTGCCGATGGAAAGCTTGTTGCCCACGCGCCTCTTTACCGGGGAGCTGAAGGTGAGAATGTCGTTCAGTATGATATGAAGCATGCTGAAAAGATTGGTCTTATTAAATTCGACTTTTTGGGATTAAAAACACTCACACATATTCATAATGCCCTGACAATGATTGAGCAAAATCAAGGTAAAAAAATCAAGCCTCAAGATATTCCACTCAGTGATCCAGGAATTTATGCCATTATGTCTAAAGGGGATACGGCGGGGATATTCCAGTTTGAAGGAGAGGGGATCAGTGATGCCATTAGACAGATTCGCCCTTCGAGCTTTGGTGATATAACGGCGATCAATGCTCTTTATCGTCCAGGCCCGATGGCTATGATTCCTGAATTTGCCAAAAGAAAAAATGGGGAATCCAAGGTTGAATATCTCTTTCCTGAGCTGCGAGACGTTTTAGAAGAAACCTATGGTATTATTGTTTACCAAGAGCAAGTTATGGCCATCGCTTCTATCATTGGGGGTTATAGTCTTGGAGAGGCGGATATGCTTCGTCGAGCCATGGGTAAAAAAATTAAAGAAGAAATGGATCAGCAGCGAGAGCGTTTTTTACGTGGAGCTAAAGAGCGTGGCTACGATGAAAAAAAATCGGATGAGCTTTTTGATTTAATGTATAAATTTGCGGATTACGGTTTTAACAAATCCCATGCTGCTGCCTATTGTGTGGTAGCCGCTCACACGGCTTGGTTGAAAAACTACTATCCAGCAGAATTTTTTGCAGCACTTCTTTCGACGGAAATGAGCGATACGGATAAAGTTGTTAAATATTCGAAAGATGCCCAACGTCACGGACTAGAGGTCGTGCCCCCTCATGTTAATTACTCAAATTATCAATTTGCAGTCCATGGAAATAAAATTTATTTTGGATTGGGAGCGATTAAAGGCGTGGGAGAGGCTGCGGTGGATTCCATCGTTGAAACGAGAGCCCTTTTGCCGCATAAAAAATTTGAAACCATTGAAGAGTTTTTTGCCACTGTGGATTTAAGAAGAATTAATAAAAAAGTGATTGAGTGCTTAATTAAAGCAGGAGCCCTGGATCAGTTTGGTCCTCATCGAGCGCAGCTTTATGCTCAGTACACAAAATTTATAGAGCATTCTGAAAGAAAAAAGCGTGAGTCAGAGTTTGGTCAATCCAGTCTCTTTGAAATGATGGGCGAAGAAAACGACGATGTTAGCGTGGTGCTCGATCCGGTCAAACCTTGGGGACGTCTCGGGCGATTAGCTCTTGAAAAAGAAGTTTTGGGTTTTTATTTATCAGATCACCCTTTACAGGGGTCTGCTTCTCTGAGTGCCCTCTGGAAAACCTGTGATATCGGGGAGCTTGTAACTTATTGGGCTCAGCGTGGCGAAAAACTACCCCCTACCCCCCAAGAGGGCGTTCGGCATAAAGATCAAGGAAAACCTCGAGTGACCCTCATTGGAATTATCAGTGAGTTTCGTGATTTGATTACGAAAAAAGGAATTTGAATGGCCTTTGGTCGTTTAGAAGATTTATCGGGTAGTGTGGAACTTGTTATTTTTCCTGATGTGTTTGCAAAAACAGAACCTCTTTTTAAAGGTGAGCGCCCTTTGTTGGTGGGTGGATTTTTAGAAGTAGAAAATCAAGTGCCAAAAATTATTGTAGATACCGTTGCCACTTTAGAAGAAATGCTGATGAAGATTCGAACGATGACTTTTAAGTTAAAAAATTGGTCGGAGACAGAGTTGCAGCAACTCCATCAAATTTTGCTTGAGAATCCGGGCTCGACGGAAGTATTGTTTCAAATTGAATTACCAGATTTGAAAAAAACAGTTACCATGAATACTGGTGACTCCTTAAAAATTAAACTCGATAATGAATTCATAGAGGGAATTCGTCAGCAGTTTGGACGAACCGATTTTATTGAACTCAAAGGATGGTAAATAATGGATTATTTAAACCAGAGTCATTTATTTTCTACATCAACCAAGTTAATACTTAGTTTAGTTCTCTTTTTGTCCTTAAAATGTTTGGCTCAAGAAGGAGAATCGTATCCTTTGATTTCAGATATTTCAAAAGATGAAGAGGTGCGAGTGCAAGAGACGATTTTGACTCAACAAGATGAGGATTCTCGTTCACCTGATTCAGTCTCTAACTCATCTCTCAATCCGGCATTAAATAAAGTCGTGATTCTACCTCCTGGAGTCGAAGAAAAAAATTATGAAGGTGTATCAAAAGTTGACGGAACAAGTTTAGCACGACGAAAAATTATAGAAGAAGCAACCTTAAAAATCTCAGAAGAGATGGTTCTATCCATTATTGGCGAAGTTCGATATAAAAAAAATAAATCGATTATTGCTGATAAAATTTTTAAACGTTCCAGTCGGTTTATACCAGTTATTAAAACGGGTGATTTATTAAAGACACCTGAAGGTCAAAAACTAACAGTCACACTTCAAGTAAATTCAAAGGTGTTGGAGACGATGTTACAAGAGCAAGGCTTGCTCTATGATAATGAAACATCTCCAATGATGATGCCATTTTTGGTCATCGATGACCAGATCACTAGAGATGGATTTAAATGGTGGCGCAATTCCAACTCATTACGTATGCACGCCATGAATGAGTATTTAGAAAAGCAAATGCAAAATGCTTTTTTTGGATCTGGCTTTTTTATTCAAAGACCAGAAGCATCTCAATTGCAAATGATGATTCCGTCCTCTTATCAACAAGATTTTTTATCTCCAGAACAAATTCAAAGCTTAGCCAAGCGTTGGAGTGTTCCGATCACTTTAATCGGAGATATCACAATGAAAAAAGAGGTCTCTGGTTTAGAAGAAAATGTTGTTATTGAGTTACGATTAATGGTCAATCAAGTAAGTTCTGGGCGTGTTTTGGCTCAACTCAGTCGACAAAGTAAACTGCCTAAAACTGAGAGTTTAGAATCTTTTAATTTGAAAAAGAATTTCAGTTTTATTGTTCAATCATTCAAAGATTTAACACTTCAAATGCAAGAAGCATGGCAAAAGGGTTTTCTCTCTTCTACTTTGGTAAAATTGGAAGTTCAAGGTCCTTTGGGATTAAGTAAATATGATTTATTTAAGAATGCTTTAAAAACATCAAATAGATCCATTCGGCAAGTGAAGGAACGACTTATTACTAGCCAAAGTGTTTGCTTTGAATTAGAAATTAATGGATCGGTCAAAGATCTTATCTCTGGCTTCAAACCAGTAAGTACAGGTGAACGGACCTATAAGTTTAAAGGAGTCGATGCCGATGGGAACTTACTCCTTGTTCCAGAATAAAACCCTATTTTCGGCGTTTCTAGTTAAGTAGTTTTACCTTTGATTTAGCTTGTGATTTTTAGAACTGGTGAGTTACTCGAGATCTTTGTCAAAGCGAAGAGGTAGAAGAGTCGAAACTTTCTGTCCTTGAAAAGGTTGAAAATCCGTTCGGTTGATAACTTGTATTAAACAAGATTGAAATTTTTTATCATTTATTTCAGAGTTAAGCACCATAAGATCTTCAACTTTACCCTGATTATTGACGGTGAAATGAAGATTGATTTTACCATGTGGAGCATCTTCTACTGAGTTTTTCTTTTGCATTAAAGATGAATAACAGCGGAAGAGATGATTTTTTTGACGTGATATTCGGTCGGAAATCATGGCGCGGATTTGACTTTCAAAATCTTTTACTTGTTTATCAGACATAGATAATAGCGGATCATTGGAAAAGTTAATGGGAGATTTTTCATTACGAGCAACAGATTTAAAATTAGAATTGAGGATTGGAGCCGCCATTCCTTCGCCTTCTAAGGCTGCGTTGACGGTGTTTGTAGGTGGAGTTATTGGGGTAACAGACTTCATGGTATCCAAAGTTTGAGAGTCAATCCAGAGTGATGATTCAAAGTTTGGAGAATGGTATTCTTGAAGAGGCTTGTCTTGTCCACCTTGTGAAATTAAAACAGAGTTGGTTTCTCCTTCTCTAATCACTTCAATTTCGCCTTTACGAAGTGCAATGAGGGTCGAGTTTGCTTTACGAATTAAAGTGATAAAGGTACTTGGAAGAATTCTGATTTCAGCACCACGTTTGAATCTCAAAATCATCTCACCATCTGTACCGGTAGCAATAGACTCATTCATTCGAAGGGAGAGAGCTTTTTGGGGAGTTTGATGCGAGAGAGATTTTTTAGAAATCCATTCGTTACTGCCCTTGCTTGAAAAGACAGTAGCGAGGACATCAGCTTGTCTCATTTTTAATGATACAAAGTATTTCGGCCAATAAAAAGCCAGTCCAAGTGTAATTAATCCGCCAAGCACAAAGTATCTCATGCTTAGATTATGGACTGGATTTTATATCCTTGTCACGATTCCTATTTTTTAGAAGTAGACTCCTGATCGGAAGTCTTGTTGTTAGAAGTGGGTGTCCCAGTTCCAGTCGCTGTAGCCGTTGGTTTAGAGTCTTGAGCTTTTGTGTCAGCAGCAGCTCCATTTGCTTTAGTTGCTGAGGCTTCAGGAGGAGTGGGAGGTGTTGCTCCTGGACTAACTTGAGCAGGAGGTGGTACGGGTGCCATTTCATCAACAACAGATTTTTTCGAACGACCTGTTGTCATCGCTAAAGTAATGCAACTAATAGCAAAAGCAATGGCAAACCATTGAGTAAGCTTTGCAGCTAAACTCGTCGCACCAGTGGCTCCCAAGACGGAATTAGAATTGCCTCCGCCGCCAAAAGCGCCCATGCCTCCACCTTTAGCATCTTGAATTAGAACAAGGGTAATAAGAGAAATTGTTATAATAATGTGCAATATTGTAAGAAAAGTTACCATGTGATTCATGCCTCCAAACAGCAATCCAATCAACCCTAATAGCTTAGGCTAGTCAACGGTTTAATTAAGCCAAATTCAAATAATAAAGAATATAAATATCAGTTTAGAATAAAAGGTATACTCCGTATTTAAAGTGAATTCGGCGATGTCAGAAATAACTCAGATTTTACACAAATAACTTGGAATTAGCGGAAATAACTGACCATGATTAAAAAATTATATCATGGTCAGTTATTTTTTCTGTTAGTTTGGGGTGATTTTCAATCACCAAGTATTATGAAAAACTTCCCTTTGGTTAGTATTTTCATAATAAGCGAAATGGAATGAAGCTTAACCAATTAAAGTATGAAGTTGCACCAGTGCTTTTTGTCTCTGTTCTATAGGCAACAAAAGAGTGCAGCTCATGCCAGACATCCAAAGTCGGTGCGGTTGAAGTGAAATCTCGCTCATTTTACGGGTGATTTGGTTGGCGATTTCTGGAGTTGAGGCGCCGGTGCAAGTTGCTGTAACTGAACAATAGCGTTCTTTTGAAATAGAAAAATTTTTAATCTCTTTACTGATGGAATTTAATACTTCTTGCGAACCTGTAAGATAGAGATGAGAAGTCTCCATACTGAGGAGTTGGGGAAACGGAATTTCTTTTGAATTTAATTCTTCTTTTAATTTTTCAAGCCCTTCGGAGAGGTTTCTTCCTTCCAGCGATACTTTTAAAACTTCAGCGTGAGAATTAAGTGATAAAATTTGAGTGGTTTCATACATAGAACTCTCCTTGGTTTTGGTCTTTTGTACATTGAAATCCTGATCAAAACTATTTGGTCCTAAATTATTCTGAGTTAAAGTATTTATATTTAGAATCCAGGTTCCTGATTGTGAATCATGAGCCGGGCCAATATAAAGCGGAATTTGTTTTTGATTGGCTAGTTCAACGGAACGATAGTGTAAGACCTTTGCTCCCCAAAATGTCATATCTAATAATTGTTGGTAAGTAAGTGAATTGAGAACTTTAGCTGTGGAACATAACTTCGGATCTGCTGTAAAAACACCTGGCACATCTTTTAAAATTTCACAATGATCGGCTTTGAGAGCTGCAGCCATGGCAACGGCTGTGGTGTCAGTTCCTCCACGTCCGAGTGTCGTTACTTCTTTTGTATGAGGTGAAACGCCTTGAAATCCAGCTAAAATGACCACTTGATTTCGATCCAGAGCTTCAATCACTCGCGGGCATTTTATTTCAATAATTAAAGCATTGGAATGTGAATCATCGGTGAGTACGCCTGCTTGTGAACCTGTAAAACTAATAGCAGAACAATTGAGATCATTGAGAGCGAGGCTGAGCAAAGCCATACTCACTCGTTCTCCAGTTGATAGTAACATGTCAAGTTCACGTCGTTTGGGTTTGGAGCTGACCTGTTGAGCGAGTTGAATGAGTTCATTCGTAGTTTGGCCCATGGCGCTGACGGCGACGACCAATCTTTCACCACGCTGATGACATAAGCTTAAAGATTTGGCTACTTGTTTGATTTTTTCAGGATCAGCAAGTGTCGCCCCACCATATTTTTTAACGATCGTTTTCATTTCTAATCCATTGCCACATTTTTTGTTGATTGGGCAATAAATTGTTTAGCTAAAGTCAGCGCTCCGTGTGGAATATGAATCGGATGGTTTTGCGCCTCTTTGGGAATAAATCCAACTTTGAGTTCTGTATTGAGCTCTCTTAAGGATTGTCGTGTGACACCTAGAAAATCAGCGAGCTCATCAAGTTTAATCCCTGCAGGGGCATTGATAACTTGATATTCGAGGGGTTCAGGAGTTCGCAGAGAACGAAAACCATAAAGACTTGGGGCTTTAGCCACCAGCATAGCGGCTAATAATTTTGGAACATATTCAGCGGTTTCTGTTGGAAGTGCACGAAGTTCAATGAGTTTCCAATAATCTTTAGTTCGATATTTTTGAATAATTCTACGAAGACCATTTTCACCCATATTATAGCTAGCTGCAACCAGATACCAAGATTCAAATTCATTGTACAAATCACTCACATATCGAATGGCGGCTAATGTGCTTTTTTTAAAATCACGTCTTTCATCAAGCCACCAAAGAGTACGAAGTCCATAGCGATTAGCTGTTGATTCAATAAATTGCCAAGGACCGACTGCTTCGGCAGTGCTGGTTGCGTGTGGTGCAAAACCACTTTCAATCATAACCATATAAGCTAAATCTTTTGGTAATTTATTGCGCTCTAACTCTCTTTTAATCATGGGAAAAAATTTATATGATCGTTCTAACCATTTTTTAAAAGTTGATTGACCAGATGTTTGATAATATTTAATCCAACGAGCAACTTGCGAATTATAAGTGACAGGAATATCAAAAATTGGTGGTGGTGGTTCGCTTCGAATAATTTCTGACAAGGAAGACTTTTCTGCAACCAAAGTTTTGGGAGTGGGTATTGCAAAAGATACGGAGCTCAATATCATAATAACTGAAATTAACTTCATAAAATTAGTATTAGTTATAAATGAATAAGGGGTCGAGGGAATTGTTTTATTTTTAAAATTCGTAGACCTATGACTACTAGACTTAAATCCTTATAATCAAAAAAATGTAATTAAAATGGGGGGGATATAGTTTTGACATGAGATGTTTAAAAATTGACGTTCACTTTTAATAAAACAATACTTAAGGATTGTAAATAATATTACTTTAGTCTTAATGCATGGAGTGATCAATTATGCCTTGGGCTTGTTTTGAGCTGACATATTATAAAATCAGTCGCTGGATCAATGGCATTGATGTTGCTTTGTATGGAACTGATAGGACACCTCCAAGTGAATTAAGAATGATCTAAAGACTTAAGAGCAGAGAGTCTTGATTAAAGGATAGGTATGAGTATCAAGGGAATATATACAGCAGTCAGTGGATCTATGGCTCAAAACCTAAGGTTAGAGACAACGGCCAATAATTTGAGTAATGTCAATACTCCAGGATTTAAAAAAGACACTCAAGTTTTTCAAGAATATCTTACGACTAACGAGAAGCCGCCATCTGTTATTCAAGTTCCTAAGATTCCAGCTTCGATCGAAAGCTTCTATGATATGCAGGGAATAGACAAAAGTTTTGTTGATTCGAATGGGACTTACTCTGATTTTACCCAAGGTGGATTAAAGCAAACAGGAAACAATCTTGATTTAGCAATTGATGGATCTGGATTTTTTGAAATCGCAACGCCAAAGGGGGTTCGATTCTCTCGAAATGGTTCTTTTAGTCTCGATGGTCAGGGGCAATTGGTGACCAAAGAAGGCTGGCCTGTGTTGAAAAAATCAGATCCAGGAATCCCTCCTGAACAGCGTCTTATCAAAGTACCAAGTGTCGGATCCATTTCAATTTCAGAAACAGGTGATATGAGCGTGGATGGAGAAAGTCTTGGACAAATATCTTTAGTGGAGTTTGCAGACCGTCAGGCTCTTAACAAAGAGGGCGCTTCTGTTTATGGTCTAAAACCAAATAAAAATCCGCAATTCTCTGCCGTAGCTAGACCGAATTTAAAACAAGGCTTTCTAGAAACAAGTAATGTCAATATTGTTCAGGAGATGACAGATATGATCAGTGCCACAAGGCTTTTCGATAGTACTCAAAAAGCCATTCAAGCTTTTGACAATATGGCAGATAAATTGGTCAATGTGGTTCCTAAATAAATTTTAATTATTAAAAGGTCATTAACCTTATAGATGAGGATCAATTATGTTAAAAAGCTTAAATACAGCAGCAACAGGGATGCAGGCGCAACAAAACAATCTTGATGTCATCGCCAACAATATGGCTAACGTCAATACTGCAGGTTTTAAAAAATCACGCGCTGAATTTGAAGATTTAATGTATCATACCGAAAAAGAACCAGGTGCTGCCACAGGTATGACATCTGTGACGCCTACGGGGGTTCAAACAGGTTTGGGCGTTCGAACAGCTGCCATTCAAAAAGATTTTGATACTGGTTCGACATTAGTTACTAAAAACCCTCTTGATCTGCAAATTGAAGGTGGAGGTTTTTTTCAAGTGATGACCTCAGATGGGCAAGTCGCTTACACTCGTGATGGATCATTTAAAAAAGATCCAACAGGCAAAATTGTTGATAAAAACGGAAACACTTTACAACCAGAAATAACCATTCCATCGAATGCAAGTGGAGTAGAAATCTCCGCATCAGGAGAAGTGAGTGTATCATTAAATCAACAAACAACGCCACAACAAATTGGGCAAATTGATATCGTTACATTTATAAATCCTTCTGGATTAAAATCAGTTGGTAAAAATCTATTTACGCAAACAGGAGCCAGTGGTCTTCCAACAAGTGTACGACCAGGACTGAATGGATCAGGGTATTTAGCGCAAGGACAATTAGAGGGAAGTAATGTGAATATTGTTGATGAAATGGTTAATATGATTACCGCACAAAGAGCCTACGAGACGAATTCCAAAGTGATTCAATCAGCGGATCAAATGCTTCAATCTGTTAATAATTTGAGGTAATGGAATGATTTTATGGTTATTACTTTTTCATACTCTCTTTGGTTGGTCTAAAGAAATCAGATCACTTCCTTTTACGGAGTCTGAAATAAAAGTTTGTGGTGATCATGTTTCCTGGTCGAGTTTGATGCCTGAATTGAGCCAAACAGAAAGTGAATGTCTGGATTCCAATGAGCCATTAAATATGAATAATTTACTTACTGATAACCAAGACGTTTCGAAAGTGATAGCGAGTCCCACAGTTTTTTCTGTTAAGAGAGAACAATTAGTAAAAATTTTAAAGTCAGTTAAATTAATGTGTCTCGAGCATGCGGAGCTTAAGATTCCATCACAAATACAAATGAATTTTGTTTCAAAATTAAGTACTGAGTTTTTTCAAATCTGGCTTGAGTCCGAATTGAAAAAAAATTATCCAAACAAAAATACAAAGATCACTCAAGTGACAGTTCCTAAAATCGAATGCGGATCGTCACATTTAGTGCAGTGGGGTTCTTTTACAATTGAGTCCAAAAGCACGTTTCGATTTTTAATGGTGGTCGATGAAAAAAAATTAGGTGTGAGTGGAGAGTTTCGTCTGTATCAGAAAATTCCTATAGCAAAACGAAATATCAATGCCTTGGAAAAAATTGCTGAAACGGATTTTGAGATTCAAGACAAAGATGTTACCTTTTCTCCAGGATATGTTTCAAAAATTGAAGAAATGAGTGGAAAAACCTTATTAAGTCCTGTGTCACAGGGGTCACCAGTCGAATTAAAGGCATTAAAGCAAGAGTATCAAGTTGAAAAAGGACAAATCGTTCAGATTCAATTTCAAGGACCCAATTTTTTGGTTTCAGCGACGGCGCTTGCAGAACAAAATGGGATATTGGGCGAATTTATAAAAATTAAAAATACAGAAACTCAGAAGATTCTCTCTGGTGTTGTTACGGGAAAAGGATTGGTGGAGGTTAAATGAAATTAAAAATTGGTTTTGCAATAAACAAAAGTTATTTTAATAAATTACTTAAAAATATGAGTGTGATGCGTGGGAATCAACATGAAAATCTTTTATTATCAATTTCTACAATTTTGATTCTATTAAATTTTAGCATTGGGTGTACAACATTGAAAAAATGGATGGGAGACGATGATGAGACTACACCTGTAGCTCAAATTCCCGTTGCTCCAGTTGTAGATGAAACGATTCGTTTTTCTGAAAATCCTAATATTGGCACGTTTAATGATCGTCGTTATAAACGAGCTACGAGAAAAACAATTGAAGAAGACAGCGATGTCGGCAGTCGAGCCGGATCTCTTTGGAATACAGAAGGTCCCTCTTCTTATTTATTTACTCAAAATAAATTACATCGTGAGGGGGATCTTCTTAATATAAAATTAGAAGGAAATGCAAAAACCCAAATGGAAACAAAAATACAAGTCGTCAAAAAATTATTAGCAAGACTTGAAATCGTTCCAACAGTTTCTCCGACGTCATCTCCAAATGGGGGACCTCTTGCCGAAGGTGGTGCCGGTGATGCGCGAGCTCCGGCTAGTGTTTCGAACACAGATAGTGGTCAGTCCTCAGGCAAAAGTGAAGTGAGTGGGACAGCGACTGGAAAATCTAATCCGGCTGCGGGTTCAATTAATCCACTCCCAAATGCCAATTCGGAGACTGCAAACTCATCAGAGTTAAATGCGCCGATTCAAGTAGATTCGATTCCAACACGAGTCACGGAGCGTATGGCGGATGGAAATTATAGAGTGAAAGGTCAACAGTCATTTATGATCGGTAAAAAGGAATTTAGAGTTATTATTATAGGCTTGGTACGTCCCGAGGATTTTACAGATGAGGGAATGGGATCGAATAAATTATTAGATCCCCAATTGGATATCGTCAGTTTAAGAAGGAGTTTACAATGAGATTGATAGCCTTAGTACTAACTCTTGTTTTTTCAACAAATTATGTTTATGGATCTCGGCTTAAGGATATAGCAAATATCCGTGGAGTGAGAGAAAATCAACTTATAGGTTATGGTTTAGTGATTGGACTTAAGGGAACTGGCGATACCAAAGATGAATTCACCAAAAAGAGTTTTTCTAGAATGTTAGATAAGCTTGGAATGAAGCTTGAAAGTCAGGATTTAGAAAGTAAAAATATAGCTGCGGTGGTCGTGACGGCAACTTTGCCCGCTTTCGGTAAGGCTGGAAATACCATTGATGTTATGGTGAATTCGATTGGGAGTTCAACGAGTTTAGTTGGAGGAACTCTAATCATGACTCCCATGAGAGCTGCCAATGAAGAAGTTTATGGTGTGGCACAAGGGCCAATTTTTATTGGTGGTGATAAAGATGCACACACTACAGTGGGCCGAATTCCTAATGGTGGAATGATCGAAAAAGATATCAGCAGTGATTTTAATTCTAAAAAAATGTTTCGTCTCACTTTGCATAATCCTGATTTTACGACAGCGGCACGTGCTGTTTTAACAATTAATAAGGAGCTAGGAGGACTATATGCATCAGCTAAAGATCCGGCGACCATAGATATTATTGTTCCACCTCCTTTTGAAGGACGCGGAGTGGATTTTTTAGCAACTATTGAAACTATCGAAGTGAATCCAGATATGCAGGCGAAGGTTGTTATTAATGAAAAAACAGGAACGGTGGTGATCGGTGACAAGGTTAGAATTTCAAAAGTAATTTTAAGTCATGGATCAATTTCCATTAAAGTTCCAGGTAGCTCAGACAACAAAAAGGATAAGTCAATGACTGAAGAAAAAATGGCAATTATTGGCGGAGCTGCTAACGTAGGGGAGCTGGTCCAGGGACTGAACAAGCTCGGAATCTCTCCAAAAGACCTGATAACTATACTTCAGTCCATAAAGTCAGCTGGAGCTTTGCACGGGGAATTACAAATTTTATAAAAAGTTGTACATGATTTTGACAATTTTATTTACACTAAAAGTGTAAAGCTGTTTTTATACCTAAGACACATGGATGTGTTTTGGGTTCGGGGAGGGTGAGTAAGAGTCACGAACCATGGAAGGTTAGAGCAAAAAAGTTTCTTTGCAGGAAACAAAGCATTAGGTCAGCACACCAAGGAATGGTGATAATAGGCCGAAGCTTAAAGAGTCAGTGCAGGATGCACGAGATTCAAACCTTAACCTCCCCACTTTTTTCTTTCTTTACGTCAAAGTGTAAATAAAATTTAACTAGTCACATAAATTTTTAATTCAATACAGAGTTTGTATAAAAATGAACTCGTTAAAGACACGTTTTTTGTGACTGTGTAGTTATTGATGGAAAGATTAAAAAAATAAAAAATGGAAATTAAAAATCGTCAAAACAAATTGATCACTCCTGAAGAGCGCTCCGCAGCCTCAGAAAAACAATTACGTGGTGTTGCTGAGCTTTATGAAAAGCAATTCTTACGTGAAATGGTCAAGCAGATGCGAACGACCGTAGGAGAAAGCACCTTGATGCCCGCTAGCTTTGCAGAAAAATATTATCGAGAACAACTTGATGAGCAATATGTTGAGTCCTGGGGTGATCGTGGGGGAATTGGGTTAGGAAAATTAATCTATGATCAATTGATCTTCAGGTACGGAGAAATGATGGGGATTAAGGTTCCTCAGGGAAAGCCGTCTGGCCCCCTGCCGATGAGTCAAAAAGACCAATGGGGAACGAGAATTGAAGCTAAGGATAAATCAATTGTATTTACAAAAAAAGAAGTTATATCAGAAGCAGCAAGTAAAGAACTTAAGGACTCTAACTTAGAAATGAAAACTTTAGAGCCGACTAATATTGCGGATCGTTTGGGTTTTGATGAGTCAGTTAATACTAAAAATAGTTCATTTAATTTAGAAAGTCCTTGGACTGGACGGTGGTTGGGAAGTTTTGAGCTTGAAAATGGATTAAAGGTTGCTAAAATTCAACATGATGGATTTCAATCGGTTCTCGTTGGAAACTTTCAGACTTCTCATTTAAAAGTAGGAGATGTTTTAACGGAGGGTGAAAAAATTGGAGTTTTAGCTCCTGATGCTAAGCAGTTGAATTGGAAACTTATTAAAACAGAAAATAGATCTTATTAAGAATATGATTTTGATTTAAATTTATGATTATAAATTAAGTTGTAAAGTAGAATTAAGTAGTGAAAGTGCCTAAGAACGAGAGGATGTTGCGATGAATTTGAAGTTTAGTTTAATGGCAAAGTCAAAGATTAGATGGATTAAACATTTATTGTTTTCAATAGGGTTTATGTTTCTTATAACTACCTATCCCTTAGCTCATGCCTCAGCGTCCTCTGGATGGTCATGGGGGATTGGTTATCACAACCCTCCGAATGCAACGATTGGACTTAATTTTATGCATCTTTGGAGTAATTGGGCTTTTGAAGTAGGACTAGGTTATATTAATTCAACAGAAAGTAATTCATCGAACTCTACTAATTCATCATCGAATAACAAAAACCTAAATTTAGCTATCGCTGGCGATATGAATTTAAAATATTTATTTGGTTCTGGTGGATTCAGACCTTACCTTCAAGGTGGTACTTACGCTGGTGTTGCTGCTCAAACTGGTAACTCATCAGGTGCCAGTGCCTCTCTTAGTAGTGGTTTTGCTGGTTTAGGATTTTTTATTATGGCGAGTAGTTTTGATTTTTACATTTCCTATGTAACAGCAGGAAATGGATCTTTGCAGTTAGGTTTTAACTTTTAATCAATATTTAATTTAGTTAGTTTAAATACAAATAAATTCTTGATGCTATTTATTTGTATTTTCATTGCACGGAGCGATTGAAAATCTCTCCCCAACTAAATAGAACAATAACTAGAGATAATATAATTTCAATCATGACTAGTGTATTAATATTAGGAATTAATAAATATTGACGGAGTTGAGTTCTCTAAAGGCTTGCTCTAAGCGTTCTACCATACTTGTTTGTGCAGAGCGAATCCACACTCTTGGATCGTAGAATTTTTTGTTAGGTTTTGTTTCGCCTTCGGGGTTGCCAATTTGACCTTGTAAATAAGCTTGGTTTTTTAAATAATACTGTCTAATACCATTCCAAGTGGCCCATTGAGTATCCGTATCAATATTCATTTTAACCACACCGTAGCTGATAGATTCCGATATTTCGCTAGCACTGGAGCCAGATCCACCATGAAAAACAAAATCGATTGAATTTTTTGGAAGTTTGAATTTATCAGAAACATATTTTTGAGAATTATCTAAGATTTTAGGAGTGAGTTTAACATTTCCTGGTGAATAAACACCATGCACATTTCCAAATGAAGCGGCAATAGTAAATCGTGGACTAATTTCACTTAAAATACGGTAGGCATAACCCACATCTTCGGGTTGAGTGTAAAGTGCTGAGTGGTCTTTACCAGAATTATCGACACCATCCTCCTCTCCTCCTGTGCAACCGAGTTCGATTTCGAGTGTCATTCCGATTTTGGACATACGCTTGAGATATTGGGCACAGATTTCAATATTTTCTTCTAAACTTTCTTCTGAAAGATCTAACATATGGGAGCTAAAAAGTGGTTTACCAGTTTTATCGAAGTATTTTTCGCCAAACTCAAGCATCCGATCAATCCAAGGGAGAAGAGTCTTTGCGGCATGATCTGTATGAATTAAAACTGGAATACCATAATGAACAGCAAGATTATGTATGTGTTGGGCGCCACTAATAGCACCCAGTGCTTGGGCCTCTTGTCCTGGTAATTTGAGTCCTTTTCCCGCAATAAACTGTGCTCCACCATTAGAGAACTGAATAATGACGGGAGATTTAACTTTAGCGGCAGCCTCCATGATGGAATTAATAGAGTCAGAGCTAATCGCATTGACCGCGGGAAGTGCACAATGATGTGTTTTACAAAAGGAAAATATTTTTTGGACATCGTCTCCAGTAACAACTCCAGGCTTTACTATTTCAGAAATTTTTTGCATTTTGTAATCCTTTCAATTTTTCTCGAGTACTAAAATTTAAAACTAAAATTTATCTATAAGCTGGAATTCCAGTAATGAATTCGCCCAAAATTAAACGATGAATATCTTCTGTTCCTTCGTAAGTATTAACACTTTCTAAGTTCATCATATGTCGTCCACATTGATATTCATGAGTAATACCTGAAGCTCCAAGAATATCACGAGCCATTCTTGCTGTTTTAAGTGCATTAGAAACATTATTCATTTTGGCCATTGAAATTTGCTGAGGAATAGCCTGACCTTTTTCTTTCAGTCGGCCGAGTTGTAAAACTAAAAGTTGATCTTTAGTAATATTCGTAAACATCTCAACCAATTTTGCTTGTACGAGTTGAAAAGAGGCAATGGGTTTATCAAATTGAATCCGTGTTTTAGCATAACTGAGGGCTTCATCATAGCAAGCCATTGCAGCTCCAATGACACCCCAAGAAATTCCATATCGTGCGTGGTTAAGACATGAAAAAGGACCCTTCATACCTTTTACTTGTAGCTTTTGTTTTGCAGGGATTCGACAAGAATCAAAAAATAGTTCTGAAGTTACAGAAGCTCTTAAGCTAAATTTTTTATGAATATCTTTGACACTAAAACCAGGGGTATCTCGATCAACAATGAAGCCTACAATTTTATTATCTTCTTGCGGACACTTTGCCCAAACTATGGCCAGATCAGAAATCCCACCGTTGGTGATCCACATTTTGGATCCATTAAGGACATAATGATCACCATCTTTATCAGCACGTGTGATCATTCCATTGGGGTTAGAGCCATAATCAGGTTCTGTTAACCCAAAACATCCAATGAGTTTTCCCTTAGCCATTAAAGGTAAATATTTTTGTTTTTGTTCTTCTGTTCCGAATTGAGAAATGGGATACATACAAAGAGCCCCTTGTACACTGACAAAACTTCTGAGACCGCTGTCTCCGCGCTCTAATTCTTGCATGATTAATCCATAGCTGGTGTAATTGAGCCCAGCACATTCATAACCTTGAATGGTGGCACCAAATACTCCTAATTCTCCGAGAAGAGGAATCCAACTTTTTGGAAACTCATCTTTCATAAAACAATCTGAGATGATTGGCATCACCTCACTTGAAACAAAATTTCTGATTGTTTGTCGAACCATTAATTCTTCTGAATCGAGAAGGGCATCAATATGATAAAAATCGGGTGATTGAAATGTTTTCATGATTTTTGTTACCATGGAAAATATTTTTTTAGGAGGAGAGTCTTGAAAAGCAATGCATAGTGGCATTAATCATGATCAGTGAGTTTAATTTTTATTGCTTTGTATCCATAGTTTTATTGATACATAGATCAATAATAAGGCGAACCCTCGAGTAATAATCTTTGTTGGGAGGATAATAGAAAGTTTCGACCCCAATAGGGCTCCAATAAATAATCCTACGCTAACAAGAAGACCCATTTTTATATGAGTTTGATTGATAAGACCTACTTTGTAATACTCCCAGGCCCCAAGAATTCCAACAGGTAGGATCATCGCTACAAGTGATGTAGCACTGGCCGTTTTTTGCTGAAGATTGAAGAAGAACATGAGTAGAGGCACAATGATGACTCCACCACCAATTCCAAAAAGTCCGGAAGCTATACCCGCGATGAGGCCTGTAATACTAAGAGAGATAAATTCCACAGTTGTCATATAGAAAAGAGTAGGGATTAAATTTATATGGGTCAAGATGAGAATGAACCTATATTACAATAATGAATAACCTTATAGTTAAATAAAAAAACTGGAAGCTATTCATCCTGATTAGCTCCCAGTCATTAAATTTTTCAATTAAAGAAATATTTTAAAAAATTGGTTCTCCTGTAATGTCATCGATTCCATCATGATTATCATCAACAACTCCGGGAGGTAATGGAACATCTGTTGGTGTAGGTGTAGGAGTTGGTGTTGGTGTTGGTGTTGGTGTTGGTGTTGGTGTTGGTGTTGGTGTTGGTGTTGGTGTTGGTGTTGGTGTTGGTGTTGGTGTTGGTGTTGGTGTTGGTGTTGGTGTTGGTGTTGGTGTT
>Ga0154020_10003046_pt1 | contig 20331 bp, 17 predicted proteins | sample Klosneuvirus_201_FD_109709 | JGI IMG/M metagenome (GOLD analysis project Ga0154020, IMG submission 109709) | Active sludge microbial communities from wastewater, Klosterneuburg, Austria - Klosneuvirus_20160825_MG | ecosystem: Engineered > WWTP > Aerobic digester > Activated sludge | place... | reverse complement strand
ACGCCTGGCTCACCAAAATGTACGTCGCTCACACCATGGGCATGTTCACCAGCGCCACCATGAGGTTCGGCCACATCGAGGGCCTCGCCGACCGAATCGACCACATGCGGTTGGTGCGGAAGTGGCAAGACAAGGCTCTCCGCGAGGTCTCGATCTCCGATTCGCTCGAGCGTAACTCGTCCGCAACCGGCCACTACAAAGCCTTCATCGCCTGGCCATTCCAACGCGAAAACACACCCCTCGGCCGCATCCCCGACTGGGGCGCCGACCCCGCCGAACTCGCGATGGAGTTCCCCGGCGACGCCATCGCCCGGGCTGTCGCTGATCCCACCGCAAACCTGCCCAAAGGCACCCGCGCCGCCGACTACCTCGACTACGACGCCCTCGACCGCGCCACCTACCCGACCGCCCACCTGTTCGGCAAACGAGTCCGCATGTCCGGCTCGATCGACTACCTCCGCACCCAAGCCATCTCCCGCCTCTTCCTGGACAACATCTATTCCATCGGCGCAAGCTGGGTCACCATGGGCCCGCACATCGGCCAGGTCGCCCTCGCCTTCGGCGCCAGCGACATGGGCAGCGTCATGATGGAAGAAAACGTCGTCTCCTCCGCCGGCACCACCTACTGCCTGGATGAAGCCCTCCTCTGCCGCCTCATCCGCGGCGCCGGCTTCATCCCCGCCCAACGCAACAACGTCTACGACATCCTGAAAGCCCACACCAGCCCCGACTCCCCCGATCTCTCCGTCACCGACTGGTCCGAGCACCGCGTCAAGCACCTGCACATCCAAGCCCCCAAACAACCCAAAGCGAAACTCACCGTCAGCGCCAAGCCCTAAACCAAAACAGAGGCCCAAGCGCCGGGCAATCCTCCCAAAAAGATAAAGGCCCCGCTCACGCAGGGCCCTTGTGCTCGTTCTTCATCCCTCTTACTTCGTCATATCCGGCTGACGAGTCGGCGTGCCATCCGCCGAAGGCGATGCCTTTAAGTGCTCCGAAGGAGCATTCACCGGCACCGGCGTTCCCGTCGGACGCGTCAGGAAAATCTCAACCCGGCGATTCTGCTGCGTATTGCCCCGCGGTCCATTCGGAACCAGCGGCCGCTCCTCGCCCCAACCGCTGGCAAACATCTTGTTCTTCGGCACGCCCTGCGCGGCCAGTGCGTTCCGCACCGAGATCGCCCGATGGCAAGACAGGTGCAAGTTGGTCGGGTGGTTCTTCGCCGTGTTCGCGCTAATCGGCTGAGCATCCGTATGCCCAACCACCATCACCTCGTACGCCGACGCCGCGCCGCTGCTCAGGATCTTCGCCAACGCCGTCAGGCTCGCCCCGGCGCCTTCCTTCACGCGGTCCTGACCCGAATCAAACGTCAGGTCCGACGCAAACCGCAGCATGCCGTGCGCCGCGTCATACTTGATCAAGTCCGGATACTGGGCCGCCAATGCCGCCAACGCCGAATCCGTATCGCTGTCCAGCGGTCCAAGCTGGAGGCTGCCCAGCCGCTTGTTCAGCTCATTCAGGTCGATCCCCGCGGCCGCCAGCTTCTTGGCCAGCTCATCGTTGATCTGCTTGTACTGCGCCAGGGCCGCCTCATTGCTGATCCGGCTCCGCTGCAACAGCTCATTCTCGTTCTTGAGCTGCGAGTTCACCGACTGCATCTCATTCATGCTGTTCTTCAGGCTGCGGTTCTCATCCAGCGCCTGATCCAGCGACTGCTGATTCGCGCAACCGCCCAGCCCCAGTCCCGTCACCAACACGGCCAAACCCACGCGAACGATCCGGCGCATTGAGACTACTCCATTGTTCATACCATGCACTCCATGACTTTCGATCGCGGAAGTCGCCGCGGCCCCTACATGAGCCAGGGAACCCCCGCAGGATAACGATGCTTCTCTACACCCTGCAACCCCTCAGCCGCGACAGGGCCCCAACAATAGACATCGGGACCGGTGATCTGCAAACATGAATCCAGATCCAACAACCACAACCGACAGCTACCGACAGCCTGGCGCGATCGTCCGCTTCGACGCCCTCGCTGCCTGCGACGGCACGGGCCTGGTCATCCAAAACGCCTCTGCCCTCGTTCAGTTCAACGGCAACGGGCCTTTCGTCAAACTCCTCGCCCTCGATATCTGGCACGAAATCGACTCTCATCCCGCGGCCAAGCACGCCAAACGCATCCGCCTCCACAACTCTGTGGTCATCCCGGGAATGGTCAACGCCCATACCCACCTCGACCTCACCCACATCGGCCCACAGCCCCACGATTCGACGCAAGGCCACGGTGCCTTTGTCCGCTGGATCGACATGATCCGCGCCGCACGCCACTCCGACCCCACCGAGATCGCCAACTCCGTCCGCCAAGGCATCGCCCTCTCCCTCGCCGCCGGCGTCGTCGCCGTCGGCGACATCGCCGGTGCACCCAAGGGCTTCCCCACCCTTACTCCCTACGAAACCCTCGCCGCATCCCACCTCCAAGGCGTTTCTTTCCTCGAGTTCTTCGCCATCGGCACCGGCCGATCCCGCGGCCGCGAACGAATCGAATCCATCCTCGCCGACCTCCGCTCCCCCAACCCGAACGTCAAATTCGGCCTCCAACCCCACGCCCCCAACACCGTCGATGCCCGCGAATACCGCTGGGCCGCCGAACTCGCCGAACGCACCGGCCTCCCCCTCTCCACCCATCTAGCCGAAACCCCCGAAGAACACCAGTTCATCGCCGAAGCCAAGGGCCCCCAGCGCGAACTCCTCGAACGCCTCGGCGTCTGGGACAACTCCATCCTCGAACAGATCGGCCACGGCCGCACCCCCACCCGCCACCTCCAGGAAGCCCTCTCCGTCGCCCGCTTCGCCGCGGCCCACGTCAACGATGCCGACGACATCGCCCTCACCATCCTCGCCCAAACCCAAACCTCCGTCATCTACTGCCCCCGAGCCTCCGAGTACTTCGGCGCCGCCACCCACTTCGGCCCACACCGCTACCAAGAAATGATCAACGCCGGCATCAACGTCGCGCTCGGCACCGACTCGATCGTCAACCTGCCATCGTCGAACTCCGACCGTGCCATCGAAGTCGGTTCCTCCCCCGTGCCATCGAAGTCGGTTCCTCCGACTTCGATGCCGACCACCCCAACCGACCAATCCCTCCCCCTCCTCTCCACCCTCGACGAAGCCCGCCTCCTACACACTCGCGACAACACCAACCCCCTCCAACTCCTCCGCATGCTCACCCTCAACGGAGCCGCGGCCCTCCAACTCAACCCTACCGCTTTCCAGTTCCTCCCCAACCAACAACTCGCGGGCCTGGTCGCCATCCAAGTCGATTCCCTCCAACCACCAGAGCATCCCTTCACCGCCTGCCTGCGATCCCCGCACCCGCTCCGGCTTCTCTGATCTCAACTCGTGGAACGGGTTGGCCCGACCGTCAATGCGTCGTGCCTTGCTCGATGCCCCTCGACAACCTACGGTGATGACCGGCATGAACACCGCCCCCCCCGTGCTACCGCCGCACCCGCTCATGCCCGAGCGCTACCGCGACAACGCCGAGAAGCACGAGTGGCTGCGCAGGATCTTCGACGACACCGCGGGCGACTACGATCGCGTGGAATCGTGGCTTTCTTTCGGTACAGGCAGCCGAAACCGGCGTGAGGCTCTGGAGCGCGCCGGGCTCGCCCCGGGGATGAGCGTCGCGGATGTCGCCTGCGGCACCGGACTCGTGGCCCGCGAGGCCGTCAAGCTCATCGGCGTGCAGGGAACCCTTGTCGGCATCGACCCGAGCGAAGGAATGCTCGCTCAGGCCAAGGCAAAACTGGGGATCCAGACTTTGGTCGGCGTCGCGGAGGCCCTCCCGTTTGATCCGGGCCGCTTTGACTTCGTTTCCATGGGCTACGCGATGCGCCACGTTGAGGATCTGGCCGCGGCCTTCGGCGAGTTCTTCCGCGTGCTCAAACCGGGCGGACGGGTGTGCATCCTTGAAATCTCGCGCCCATCCGGTCGTCTCACGCGGGCGTTGCTCCGCATCTACATGGGCATCCTGTCCGGAATCCTCTGCCGCTGGAAGCCGGTTTCCGCCCGCACTCCGGAGCTCTGGAAGTATTATTGGGAAACCATCGACCAATGCGTCCCCCCCGATCGCGTGGTCGCGGCCCTCAAAACCGCCGGATTCGCGGAAGTAGAGCACCGAGCCCAGTTCGGGATGCTCTCGGAATACACAGCGCGGAAGGTTTGACCCAAGACCGGACCCGCGCAGGGTTGTCAAGACTTTCATTCCTTGCCTGCATTCCACACCCCACGGCTGCTGCCCTGCGCGGCGAACCCCGTGCCACCGGCTTTCAAGCCGTCAACCACCTAAACCGTCCCCACTCCCCAACTCAAGCTAGAACGCCCGTGACCCTGCTGGTCAAATAACGAGACCACACGCGCCATTGGCCTTGAAAGGGGTTGTTATCGCAGATCATTTGACTTGATCGTATTTTGATTGTATTATTTAACCGACATATTGCCATGCCTCACCGAATGAACTCCTCGACCGTCGAAACGGCCTTTCGCCGACTGGGCGAACTGGTCGAGTACCCCACGGACATCGAGTTGTTCCTCGTCGGTGGCGCCGCCGCCATGCTCACCGGCGTGCTTCCTCCTCGGCGAACTACAACTGATTGCGATGTGATGAACTACGCACCCGAACGCGCGATGAGTGTTGTTGAGTCTGCCGCCGACAAAGTCGCGGCAGAGCTTGACCTCGCGCCGGGATGGCTTAACAGCGATGTGCAGATGCGGATAGACACTCTCCCCGATGGCTGGCAGAGTCGGCGTGTGACAATCGACACCTCTGGAACGCTGCGTGTGTTTGCTGCCAGTCGACCAGACCTGATCGCGATGAAGGTCATTGCAGGTCGGCCGCAGGATATTGAAGACTTGCAGGCGATGAAAGTTCGGCGTGATGAAGTTGAGTTCGTTCGTTCGCACCTGTCAACGCTGAACAAGTAAGGAACAACGCGGCCCCAGATCGAAGATGCATTTGCGATTCTGGATTCCCATCAGGTGCACGATGACTGACCCACTCGACACCCTGATTGCCCAGTGGACCCGCTTGGGTGCCGGATTCAACGCCAAACCGTCCGCGAAGACCCCGGACCTCGAGCGACTCCTTCTAGACACCGCCCGTCACGCGGCCCAGATGTCCCGTCTCTTCATCATGGCCGCAACATGGCTCAATCGCTACGGCGATCTCATCGCCAAAAACCGACTCAAACGACTCATCCGTGACGAACTAGCCCCGGAGCACCGCCCCACTCTTGGCCTGTTGTTGGATACCGCCCAGCAAGGCACCCGCCGGTTCCAAACGATCATCGCCAACCTATCGCCAGCCCCAACCGCTAAACCGCTCTTCAATATCGAAGCGTCCAATGAAGGCTTATCCGCGCGAGCGCAGCGGCATGCCTCATCCCTCTCTAAGAAATGGGGCTTGTGGTGTGCGCCAATCGAGTTCAAAAACGATGCACTCCGTCCACCGCAATGGCTCATGACTCACAACCGAACATTTCGCAGCCGCGCCGACTTCCGCGGCGACCTTCGCTCTTCAATCCTCGCATCGTTGCAGTACGACAGTGACGCCGGCAAGAGCGAGTTGCGCCTCGCCCGTTCATCCGGCGGCTCACGAGCCCAGGTGAGAAACTCGCTGGACAATCTGGAGTTGACCGGACGCGTCGCGAGGACGCCAGATCCTTTCATGAGGAGCATCCGAATCTCGTTGCTGCAAGAGGCGTAGGCTGTCCGCCTTGTCGAGCTTCCTGAAGCGGTCCCACCATGCCAGTGTAAAGCCACAGATACGCAACACCAGAAACAGGTAGGCCGCCCGCCGTTTGCTTGCAATCAATTCACACCCCGCGGCTCCTGTAACCTGAGCCCGAAACAGACTGTGGTTGGTGGCTTCGCCGGTCCACCGAACAAGAAACTTCCCGGCTGGAAAGCGAAAGAAAAAGGACTAGGTTCCAGCCATGGCAAGTGAACCATTTACCCTTTCAGGCCACATGGGCGGTGAAGATGTTGATGATGCGCTCTTGCCCCACTTTCAGTCGCTCAAACGCCACCTTCGACTCCTGACGTCAAATGGATTCGGTGTAGGTATCCAGGAACTGGCCTTCATCTTGCGAGGAAGTGGAAGCGTCAGGACTTTTGATCTCGACGGACCCGGCTGTTTCGTTGTCAACAAGAAGGACAAATCAATCAGCATCGACATCGGGGTGCCGATCGCAAGGTGGCGGGGCAAGTCGAACGAGGAGATTGCGATCTTCATTGCTCGGAGCATGATCGCTTCCATCCCCGATGCCGCGAAGGAGTTGGAAAGAAAAGGACTAGCCGTCGAAGTAGAAGTGGTTAATCGGTCTCTGCGAAAGGCACTCGACGGCTATCAGGCGGAGCTTGCGGAGAATGCAAACTGAGTGTCGCCCGAGGACAACGGGTGGCCTACCTGTCCCCCTACCCTATCCCGTGTCCCCCCTCCCCCGCTCCTTCTACCGCACCGACCCCTCCACCCTCTCCCAAAAACTCCTCGGCCAGCGCCTCGTCCGCATCCTTCCCGACCAAACTCGCCTCGCCGGCCTCATCGTCGAAACCGAGGCCTACCTCGGCAAGCCCGACCGCGCCTCCCACGCCTTCAACCTCCGCCGCACACCCCGCAACGAGGCCATGTACTCCCAACCCGGCACCGCCTACATCTACTTCACCTACGGCATGCACTTCTGCTTCAACATCGTCTGCGGCCCCATCAATGATCCCCTTGCCGTCCTCATCCGGGCCCTGGAACCCACCGAAGGCCTCACCCAAATGCGCCTCTCCCGCGGCCCCAAAACCCCCGACACCAACCTCTGCAGCGGCCCCGCCAAACTGTGCCAAGCCCTGCAAATCGACAAATCCCTGAACGCCATCGACCTGGTTTCCGACAAACGTCTCTACCTGGAGCGAGCGCAAAACCGCCTTTTGGACGATGAACTCATCCTGAATACACCCCGGATCGGGATCGATTACGCAGGACTCTGGGCCAAAAAGCCCCTCCGCTGGCTGATCAAGAACAATTCCCACACCAGCAACCCCCGGCGACACCCACGGATAAGACCCTAATGGAATTCCAAACGGATGTGCTAGAATCTTCCCAGTCGATCGGCCATCCATTGAGCTTCGACGGAGTGCAGAGACGTGTCTGAACAACTGTCTCCCAACTGGAAAGTCATCCGGCAAAAAGCCGGCCCCTACCCGCAGGAAGCGTTCCAGTTCGTTCAAGAAGGCCTGACCCACACTTCCAAGGTGATCTACGGCGAAGCCGCCGGCCGCGAAACGGCCACCGGCCACTCGAACGTTGAACGCCACGTCACCGGCCCCCAGCTCTGCCTAGGCCTGCGTGACTTTGCCGTCCAGAAGTACGGCATGCTCGCCCGCACCGTCCTGGAACGCTGGGGCATCCACAAGACCGACGACTTCGGCCGCATCGTCTTCGCCATGATCGATGCCGGTCTCATGCGCAAGTCCGATGAAGACACCGAAGCCGACTTCCAGGGCGTCTTCGAGTTCGATGAAGGCTTCGCCGAACCCGTCTGATCATCGGTTTGGTCGCACGCGACCCCAATCCCCGCTAGCCTTGTCCGCATGAAGGCACCCAAGGGCACGATTCCCGAGTGGCAGCACCTGCGGCTATGGCAAATCCAGCCCATCCGCGATCTCCTGCTCCTGGCCGCCATCTTCGGCATCCTCTACCTCGGCTATCTCCTGAGCATCGTCACGGTCCCCCTCCTTCTGGCCTTGGCCCTGGCCTATCTCTTTGAGCCTCTTGTCCGCAAGGTCACAGCCCACAAGAAAATCATCAGCCGACCCGGAATGGCCATCGCCATCATCGTCGCGGCGGGCGTCGTCATCATCGTCCCCGCGGTCCTGGGCATCGGCTTTGCCGTGGTTCAAGGCACCGCCACCGCCACCAGTGTCGCCCGGAACTCCAACAACCTCATCATCTCCGTCCAAGCAACGGATGAGGCCGCACGCCGCGAAGCCTTCGGGAAGCTCAAGGGTGAGGGTTGGCGATCGTTCAGCGCCTACCTCTCCAATCTGCGACGCGAATCTGAGGGAGAGCACTCCGAGAATCCCGTCACACCCCCACCACCAACAGAACCCTTCGTCGGGCCACCCACCGAGGCCCAGTTCTTCGAGGACATGGCGCCAAGTCCTCCCGCGAGCATACGTCCGCGCGCTAAGCAGAACCTGTACTTCCTCATCGATGCCGCGCTCAAGTCCCTCCGAACCAACGCCGCGGCCATCGGCCAACAAGCTGTCGGCACCGGCACCCAGGCCTTCGGCATCGTGTTCCGAACCATCGGCTCGGTCGGGATGGTCATCTTCCAGGCGTTTCTCACCGCCTTCTTCTTTTACTTCTTCTGCACCGGCTGGGGCAGGGTGCTGGCATTCTGGGAAAGCCTCATCCCCGACCGCAAGAAAGGCCGCGTCTTCGATCTGGTCGACAAGTTCGACCGCGTCATCGCCGGCTTCATCCGCGGCCGCCTCATCATCTGCTTCGTCCTGGGCATCGTGATCACCTCGGCCTACTTCATCATCGGTGTGCCCGTACCGCTAATCCTGGGCCCGATCGTGGCCTTCCTGTTCCTGATCCCCTTCACGCACTGGCTCGGCGCCATCATGGTCATCATCGCGATGGCCCTGGAGCCCAGCGGAATCGCCTGGCAGCAGAAGTGGTGGTGGATCGTCTTCGCACCCATTGGCGTCAACCTGATCGGCCAAGCGCTGGATGACTACCTGCTCACGCCCAGAATCCAAGGGAAGAACACCGACCTCAACATGCCCTCCATCCTGTTCGCGTCCATCGCCGGCGGCGCGCTGGCAGGCGTGTACGGACTACTGATCGCGATCCCAGCGGTAGCCTGCATCAAGATCCTCCTGAAGGAAGTCTTCTGGCCCCGATTCGCCGCGTGGGCCCAGGGCAAGGAAAAGGACCCGCTTCCTATCGCCCACGTAGACCAGCACGGACCCGGCAAGCACTAGGCACGCTGCAACCCGCATTCGGGGCAGACTTGGCTCTCAAGGCCCCGCAAGTCATACCCACACGATGGACACTCGTGGGGTAGCCGCTTAGGGGTAGGTTCCAACTGTTCCAGTTCCCGCTGTCTGGCCGCCACGCGATGCTGCTCAACGAGAATCACGATCGCCCCCAGGATCGCGATCGCACCCGTGCCCCACTGCATCGCCGAGAGATGCTCTTTGAAGATGAACATCGAGGCCACCGAAACGATGAACGGCTGAAGTTGAACGACGCCAGACGACACCGCGAGCCCCAGCCGCCCGATACTGAAGTAGTAGAGCGTGTGGCCGATTCCGATGCCGATCAGCGAAGATAGCAACAGGTACAAGAACTGCCTTTGCTGCAAGTCGATCGCGTCCATCCCAAAGCGCTTGCCCCAGATGAACATGGGGATCAGCACCCCCACCGCCGTGTACTGCGAGATCGCGGCAAACGCCTGCAACGGGTTTGTCCCATGCATGAAGCGGCGCACGCAGAGCGAATAGCCCGAATAGAAGATGCCGGAGGCCAGGGCGAGAATGACGCCGGTGGCTGTTCCCTTTCCCAAGCCGTCGGGCTTGAGAAGGATCGTGGCGACGGTGCCGCCCACGACGCACGGCATGCCCAGGAGGTAGCCGGGTCGGCGGATGACTAGGCGTTCGGCGGGAAACATGAGCGCAGCCCCCAGCGTCACGAACACGATCTGGGCTCGCAGTGAGAAGGTCATTAGGCCCGGCTCGATGAAGTAGGGCGCTTGGGCGAAGCAGATCTGGCCGGCGATGTTGAACACGCTGGGCCACAGCGCAGCCTTCCAGAGCCCCGGCGGCAGGTTCTTCCGCCACACGCCTACCAGCAGTACAGGGGCCCACATCAACGCCGAAAACCCGTACCGCCATCCGTTGGCCGTCCAGGGATCGATCAAGTCCTTGAAGTGACGCAAGAACAGCGGAATGCTCGACCAGCCGATCAGCGTCAGCACGATCGTGACCGCCCCGATGAGCCCGGCGTGGGATTTCTCCGTGGTCTTCAGCTACGCCCCCGTGATCGCCACATGCTGCTTGCGTGGGTCGGTCTTGGAGATGATCTCGCTGACGCCTTGCTGGTTGAATCCCTTGTACCCGTCGTTGCGCTCCAGGTTTTCCAGGTGAGAACCAATCGCCCCCGACGTCTTGAACTGCTTGGCCTGCGCCGGCGTGATCTGTTCCGACTCCAGCAGCTTCTTGATGCGATCCTCCGCGACAGTCCACACCTCGCCTTCGGTGAACGCCTGGCGAAGGTACGGGAACGTCGTGAACGGATCCATGGTCTTGATATGCCCATCCTTGAGCATCTGGTCGCGCAACAGGTTCCAATCGAACACGCACTCCAGGTGGTGCATGCCCGCTTGCAGGATGGCCTCTCCGTGCAGGGCGCACCAAAGGCCCACGGTGCCCAGCTCATCCCGATGCGGCAGTTCATCGTGCGAGAAGTCGCCTAGAACTTCCTCGGGGGACATGTCCACATCGTTGAACGTCGTGATGCCCACCACCGGCTGTTCCATCACCTGTGCGCCCCAGCCGGCTTCCGCGCCCGCATAGAACCGCTCGCGGCACTTGAATCCGAGCTTTTCCCAGATGGCGATCAAGCGAGCGAAATTCTCTCTTGAAGATCGATAGGTGTGGTGGTCGTGGTTAGCCCATCCCAAACCGAGGCGGTCCTGCCGGGCCTTCTGAAACTGGGCCGCGCGGTTGCGGCGTTGCCAGTATTCGCGCTCCCCAGCAAAGAAGAAGTCGCAGGTCATGTCGACACCCAGATCCGCGATGGAGTTATCGATCAGAATTTCCAGGTGGTCAAAGCCCAGTTCTTCTTCGGGGAAGAAACGCTGCCGCCGGCGAAACGCCTCCAGATGCATCGTCGCCAGAAAGGTGCGGCGCGGGTCCGAAGGGACCAGGTCGTAACCACGGTACCCGTGGCGCTCAATCGCCCAGAGTTCCGCACCCTCCGTCCGTGCCGCCATCGCGCGGCGGAGCGGCGCCAGCGGCTCACCCTGGACATCATCGTCCGGGTTCATCGGATTGTCCGCGACATTGCACGCACACAGGAAGTCCAGGACGGAGTCCACCTTGATGCCGATGCGCATGGTGCTGGATCGCGAGAGGACGATGGGCGGCAGCGTGCTTCCCTCGTGGACGTAGCAGTCGGGAGCTCCATTGGTGGGCTTGCGGCGGTAACCAGCCTCCCAAAGGCGATCAACCAGCGCGGTGGTGCGCGGCGATTGAATGTGGTCAATCCAGTCATTGAACCGCGTGCCCGTGTCAGACTTCATCCGTTTGGCGAGAGCCGCGGCTGGCGGGCAACGAAGCCGAAAGTCGGTGGAGAGATCGTCGACGAGCTTCTGGGCCATGGGCTGGGGTTGCCAGCGAAACTCGAGGAGGGCTGACATTTCTTGCGTGGGCATGAAGACACTCCGGGACAGGCTCGAATAGAGGGTTTTGAGGGTATGTGGGCGGGTGCGGGTGTTCCATAAACAAAGGCGGAACCCAAGGGGTTCGGAAGGTCCGGAAATGAACACGCCCCCATCACGTTGTGCAGACAACGGCGGTAACAAGGAGAGCCACGAATGCAACGAATGAACCGCTTTGCGATCGGGTTGGCGACAGGGATTGCCGGTGCGCTAGCGGTTGGGCTGATCATGGGGCAAGGGGCGGCGCCCAAAGGCTTGGAAGCGGTGGTCGGAGTCACGGGATACGACGAGGATGGCTATCACGTCGCGGTGGGATGGGCCCGAAACGGAGATCGTCTGGTTCCAGTAGCTCGGGGCGCTGTGATCCACACGCAGCGATCCGTGACTCTCGTGGATGAACAGAACATCGGGCACATCGCGGTGCGCTCCGAACCGGCGCTTTTCGCGGCCAACGAAGAGAAACAAAAGTCGCTTCTGGAGTTCCTCGACGCCGTCGAGCACGACACAAACATCGTGCACGTCAAAGAGGCCTATGAAAAAGCAATGCGCATCGTCGCGGAGCAGAACGTCTGTCCGGACTGCATCCGCAACTACCAAAGCCTGGCGACCGGGTGCGGCAACATCGCCTGTGTCAGCACGATGTTTGACAGGCTCATCGTGTGCGTCAGGTCGCGGTGCCACTAGCGCGATCTCTAGAGACTGGGCGATGGGTGGTGGATGGACATCCTCGGCGCAAACACCGGCCGCGCGTTTAGCTGCCCTCAATCCGCGAAGGGCCTTTCCTTCAGGCCGCTTCAGCGGCCTTGCTCGCTATTAGGCCACGGCTTCAGCCGTGGTGTGAAGCGTCCCGATCGAGCGTTGACCCCGGAGTGTTCCAGCCCGTTTCAACGGGCTTACCTGGATATCGGCTTCAGCCATGCAGCAAGAAAGTGCACGGCGTTGAGTGGCGCCAACACTCACTTCGCGGGTTGAACCTTCACATTCCGAAACCATCCCTCCTTGCTGTCCACAAACAGGCCGACTTGCCCCTTCTTGTGGTCATCAAATCGATCGACGGTCAGACACGGATCCTTGGCGTCATCGACCCACACGCTGACCTTCGACTTGGTGACTTCGATTCTGGCGTGGAACCACTTCGCAGGGTCAGGGACCGGCTTAACCGCCATCTCGTACTTATTCGGCGTGTCCTTACGGAGCTTCTCCCACCTGTGATCCGGCCATGCCACGTACTGCACCGCATGAGTACGCGCGACCGCGTCATCCCTCATGAAGTTGAACGGGCGAAAGTACACGGCCTCGAAGGTCTTCTCATCAGCAACGCTGAACGCGACACCGACAAAGCTAGCCTCATCCTTGCCCTTGCCTTTGAGGTCAAGCTCGATCGTTCCTTCCGAGAACTCCTGCCCTTCGACCAGAGCAAGCCCGATACTGCTGCCTTTGGCTACCTCGACCTTCGGCTTCAGCCGAACCACATCCTTGTCATCCTCTTTGGAGACCACGCACTCGGCGTTGATCAGCTTCCACGCCTTCGCATCATTCACTTTCGACAAGTCTGCGCCAGCCCGTCACGGAGCAGACTCAAGATCGAAGACCAGTTCCATGGGTGCCCACCAGTCGCCCGGACGAGCCTCAGGCACTCGCTTCTGAAAGCCCCGCATCAGCGTGTCCCAGGCCTGGGCTTTGTGGTTGGCGGCGTACGACTGGTAGTCGCGTTCAGGGATGAAATCGTCGGGGGCTTCGTAGTACATGAAGAGGTGAGTTCCGAGCATGAAGAGCTTCATTCGGGTAATCCCGATCTCACGCAGCGCGGCCGTAACCTCGGGCCAAACAGCCTTGTGGTGCTCTTTGTACGAGCGAATCAAGGCGGGGTCATCCTTGAGGTCCAGGGCCTGGGCGAAGCACTTCATCGGGAGCCTCCTGCGGGGGGGTTCTAGAGCCATTACCATACCGACTCAACGTTCCAAGGAGATTCCATGATTCAGCGTTCTACCCGTAAGTGGGCTCGTGTGTTCGCCGTGGCAGGACTGGTGGCCGCTGCGGCGGTCTTGGGAGCAACGGGTCAGCCCGACAAAAAGGCCGACTCCTCCACTCCCGCGCGCAAACTGCGGATCGCCGTGGTGCCCAAGGGGACGACGCACGACTTCTGGAAGTCGATCCACGCGGGTGCCCTCAAGGCCGGCAAGGAACTGGGGGATGTGGAAATCACATTCCGCGGCCCCGAAAAGGAAGATGACCGCGAGCAGCAAGTGGCCTTGGTGCAAAACCTGATCAGCGCGAAGTACGACGCCATCGTGCTCGCCCCGCTCGATGATCGAGCCCTCGTCGGACCCGTGAAGCAGGCGGCCGCGGCCAAGATCCCCGTGGTCATCATCGACTCCGGACTCCAGGCGAAAGTCGGCGAGGACTTCGTTTCATTCGTGGCCACCGACAATGAAAAAGGTGGAGAACTCGCCGGCAAGCGCCTCGGCGAAGCGATGGGTGGCAAAGGCGCCGCCCTGCTGCTGCGGTATCAGGAAGGCTCGGCGAGCACGGCCCTTCGCGAGAAAGGGTTTGTGAATGCGATCGGCAAGTTCAAGGACATCAAGCTGATTGATCCCAAGCGGTACGCGGGTCCGACGCGGGCCTCGGCTCAGGAGGCTGCGGAGAACCTGCTGCTGGCGAACCCGAAGGTGGATGGAGTCTTCTGCCCCAATGAAAGCTCGACATTCGGAATGCTGCTGGCCATGCGTGGCCGCGGAATGACCAAGAAAGCCAAGTTCGTTGGTTTCGATTCCAGCGATGCCATGGTGGATGCCATGAAGAAAGGCGAGATTGACGGCCTGGTGCTTCAGAGCCCCATCAAGATGGGATACCTGGGCGTGAAAACGGCGGTAGAGGCAATCCGCGGCAAGAAAGTCGAACAGCGGATCGATACCGGCGTGGTCATCGTCACCAAGGAGAACATGGATACGCCGGAGTCCAAGGAACTGCTGTCCCCGGACCTGAAGTCGATGCTGGGTGGAAAATGAGCGCAGGCGCCGGCGCGAAGGGCATTCTGGGGAAGGTGGCGCCGGCGATCAGTCTGGTGGCCGTCGTGGCGTTCTTCTACGCGTACGCCCCCGACCACCCGCTCACCGTGCAGGATGCCCGGATCATCCTGCTCCAGACCGTCATCGTCGGGCTGGTTGCACTGGGCATGACCCTGGTCATCGTCAGCGGCGGAATCGACCTTTCAGTGGGATCCAGCGTCGCCCTGTGCGGCGTAGTGGCGGCCAAAGTGATGAAGTCGGAGGTGATAGGACCGGAGTTGATGCCGCTGCTGGTCTTCGGAGCCGCAGCGTGCATGGGCACGCTTTGCGGGGTCTACAACGGGGTGCTGACGACCGTGCTGCGACTGCCGCCGTTCATCGTGACGCTGGGGACGCTCGGCTTCTTCCGCGGCGCTGCCAAGTGGGTGTCCGGGAGCCAGCCGGTGTACGCGGACCCAGGTTGGATGGCGCTGCTCGTGGAGCCTGAGCCGCAATCGCCACGGACTTCATGGATGATGGTCGCCCCGATGGTGTGGGTGCTCGTGGTGATCGCGGGAGCGGTCGCGATCGTGATGAACCACACCGTCCCCGGGCGGCAGATGGTCGCAATCGGATCCAATCAGGAAGCCGCGCGGCGGGCCGGGGTCAAGATCGCGCGGGTGAAAGTGATCCTCTACGCCGCGTGCGGGATGTTGGCCGGCCTAGCGGGTGTGGTTCAGTATGCGCGGCTCAGCGGATCGGGGGATCCGACCGTGCAAGTAGGCCTGGAACTCAAAGCCGTCGCCGCGGTCGTCATCGGTGGTGCCTCGTTCTCGGGAGGGCACGCATCAGTCATCGGCACGCTGTGCGGTGCGGTCCTGATGGTGCTGCTCGAGAATCGGTGCACGGCGGTCGGCTGGCCGAACTACGTGCAGGAGCTGGTGGTGGGCCACATCATCATCATCGCCGTAGCGGTCGATCAATGGCGGCGGATGCGGGGGAGTGCGCGGGTTTGATAGGGGATGCCGGACAGATCGATTGGCTGGTGTTAACGGCCGCGAACGAGGCGCAAGCGATGGGGTATCGCGCGCAGTTAGCAGCCCGTCATGGGCGGCTGGGATGCAAGAACTGGTTGGTGGTGCCGGATCCGGGAGATCGGCGAGTGGGCTCAGGCGGTTCGACGTTTGTCGTGCTATTTGAGCTGGCACAAAGGTTGTTCAGAGAGCGGCCGGGCACACGGTCCTTTCGAAACCTGTTTGAAGGGCAACGGATTCTGGTGATTCACTCGGGAGGAGACAGTCGAAGACTGCCCGCATACGCGGCGGAGGGAAAGGTGTTCGCGCCCGTGCCGCGGGTTGGAGCGGATGGACGACCGACGACAATGTTTGACCTGGTGTTGGAGGACCTCGCAGGGGTCGTGTTGCCAGGTCGGGTGGTGATCGGAGCAGGAGACGTCTTGTTGGGAGTTGCGCGGCACGCGCCGAACCTGAGCCATGACGGGATGGTCGGCGTTGCGTTTCCCGGTACGCTGGAGCAGGGGAGCCGTCATGGGGTATATGTGGCCTCGAATGGGCAGGTGAAGGACTTCTTGCAGAAGCCGGATGAGCAGACGGCACGCTTGCGTGGAGCGGTCGATGGGCGAGGGCGGGTGCTGATTGATACGGGAATCGTCTCGCTTGATGCGGCGACGACGGAAGATTGGTTGCGAGCTTGCGGGGTCCGGATCGTCGGGGGTCGGGTTGAGATGGGGAAGGGAATCGTTGCGGATGTGGTGCGGGGGCGGCTCAAGCCCGTGGACTTGTATCACGCGGTGTTGACAGCGGCGGGCAGTCGTCGCGAGTTTGGGAAGTTGATCGCTGCGGCCGATGGGCTCGATCGAAGCACGCTGGAGACGATCGGAAACACCGCCCGCCGAACTACGTTTCGGGTTGCCGTAACGCCGCCATGCGATTTTCTGCATGTCGGCAGCACACGGGAGATGGTGCAGCTGGTGTGCGGGAGAGGAGAGTTGGCGGCCAATGGCAAGATCGCGGTTTACAACTCGGTGGTGACGGGGTCGTTTCGAGTGACAGGGCGTGCGATAGTGGAGTCGAGCCGGGTCGACAAGGCGGCGCGGCTGGATGGCGGAAACATGCTGGTGGGCTTTCCGGGCGGGGTGCCCCTTCACCTGAAGAACGGCTGGGGGTTGGTGTGCTTGCCGATCGGCGACCGCGATTGGGCGTGTGTGTGTTTCCACGAGTCTGATGACTTCAAAACCGCGGTGTTTGCAGAAGATGGGACGGCGGCGAGCCGGGTGACCGCGAAGATGCTGTTTGACGGGCCGGAGTGTTCGCTGTGGACGGCCCGGCTGTGGCAGGTAGGGCGGATTGACCGCGTGGTGAAGCGGGCAATGCGCGTGATGAAGTCGCGGGGGATGGATGAGTGGCCGGGCCGCGAGGGCAAAAGCCTGCGCGAACTCATCACGATGGTGAATCATGAGCGGTTGCTGTCCCATCGCGAGGGACTGACGCGGGAAGCGGCGTTGGAGCTCATGCTGCCGCGGATGAGCACGGGGAAGGCGGAGGCGGTTGCACGTTTGATCTGGGCGATCGCATCAAAGGAGGATGCGGGACGCGCTGCGGAGGCGATCGAACGTGGGCTGCGTGTGGCACGGGCGCCGTTTGAGAAGGCCCGTCTGTTTCGGGCCGGGGCGGCGGTGGCGGAGCGCTATCCGGGCGTGCAGGCGGTGGTTGCGGGAGTGGATTGGCGCGATCTGGACTTGGCGGCGTTTGCGTGTGTTGCGGATGGGGTGGCGGGAACGCTGCGATTGCCCGGCAAGCCGCCGCGGGCCGCGGTCGGGATCGGACGCCGCGTGGTTGTGCAGTCGCCTGTGCGGATTGACTTGGCGGGCGGGTGGTCGGATACGCCGCCGATTTGCCATGAGATGGGTGGCGACGTCGTCAATATGGCGATCACGCTGGATGGGCGTCGGCCGATTGAGGTAACGGCGGAAGTGATTGAAGAGCGGTGTGTATGGCTGGAAAGCCTTGATCTTCGCAAGAAAGTGCGATTGTCGGACACGCTAAGTACATCCGAGTTCAACGATCCGCATGATTGGGCCGCCCTGCCGAAAGCGGCCCTGGCGCTGACGGGGATCACGCCGTTGACCGCTTCCCGCAAACTGGAAGTGTGGCTCGGACGGTTTGGGGGAGGGCTCAAGCTGACGATGTCCGCGGCCGTACCGAAGGGGTCGGGCCTGGGGACCAGTTCGATATTGGGTGCGGCCATCTTGGCGTGCCTGGATCGCCTCTGCGGGGTCAAGGCGTCGCGAGCTTCGCTCATGGAGCGGACCAGTGTGCTTGAGCAGATGATGAGCACCGCGGGTGGGTGGCAGGATCAGGCGGGGGGGATCACCCCCGGGATCAAGCTGGTGAGCACGGAGAAGGGGGCGGATCAGGTGCCGCGGGTGAGGCGGATTGCGATGTCACGCGCGGCAATGGAGGAGCTCAAAGCTCGGTCGCTGCTTTTGTATACGGGGCGGCGGCGGCTGGCCCGGGATATTTTGCATGGCGTGGTGAGGCGATACCTCAATCAGGATCCGGCGGTGATTCGGATCGTGGAAGAACTCAAGGATGCGGCTCGCACCATGGCTCGCGATCTGGCTCGGGGAGACATTGACGGCTTTGCCCGCGGGGTGCTGCGGAACTGGGAGCTCAAGAAGGCCATTGATCCGGGCTCTACCAACGCGATGGTGGAGGCGATGCTGCGGCCGCTGGCGCCGCGGTTGAGTGGGTATGAGCTCGCCGGGGCGGGCGGGGGCGGGTTTATTTACATGGTCGCCAAGTCTGCCCGGGAGGCGGCGGGCTTGCGGAACACGTTGGGGCGATCATCTGGAAAGGGGGCGCGGTTGCAGGTGTTTGATGTGGACCTGGAGGGGATGACGGTTGAGGTTGTGTAGGGAGATTCAGGGAGAGAGAGTTGGGGTGCCGTGGAGGTGTTGGCCGGCGATGCAGTTGAAGGTAAGGATGCCGCCGGTTGAGCGGGCGATGGGGAGGTTCCATTCGCCTTTGGAGTCAAAGGGATTGCGGAGAGTCAGGACGCCGTCGCGGGTCGCTTCGATCTCGATGTCGGCGGTGCGGCCGTGTTCGCGTTTGGCGGTGATGATGAAGCCGCCTTCGGCTCGAAGGTTCTCGAAGGAGACGTCGGGCCAGGCGGCGCTGACGGCGGGGAAGATGCGGATGACGCCGCCCCAGCTTTGCAGGAGCATCTCGTGGACGGCCTGCATGGCCAGGAAGTTGCCTTCGAGCGTGAATGGGCGGTACGTGAAGCCGGACATGCCTGTTCCGGATTGGTCGCCATTGCAGTGGAAGCCGTTGCGGAGGATGAAGCCCTGCTGGTAGCGGGTGAGATAGTCCAGGGCCTGCTCGGGGCGGCCGCAGCGGGCGAGGATGCAACTCATCCAACTGAAGCTGTAGCCGCACCAGCCGGAGGTGCCCTTTTGGAGGACCTGATCGAGCGAGGCATCGATGATGGCGCGGTCGCGGGGGATGCCTTCGATGGAGAGAGTGCCCAGCGGATGGATGGCCATCAGGTGCGAGAAGTGGCGGTGGGATTGGGTGTAGGGCTCACCCTGGGCAAACGTGAGGGGACCGGAGGGGCCGTCGGTGTCGAGGGGATCCAGGGAAGAGATCAGACGGCGCCAGGTGCGGGCTCGGTCGGGAAGTTCCGCGGCGGTGGCCATTTCCTCCAGGGCGCCGAAGAGCCACTTCATGAGGGAGAGATCGAAGTTGGAGTTGGGCTTGAGCCAGGCGCGAAAGGAGTTGTCGAAGATCTCGGGGGAACTGGAGAGCGGGAGCTTGAGCTTGCCGTTGGCGTCGGGCTTGGCGAGTTCGGCGAGGGTCTGGCCGATGGCGGCGCAGAAGGGGTAGGCACGTTCCTTGAGGAACTTGTCATCCATGGTGTAGCGCCAGTGGAGATAGAAGGCCTGCGCGACCCAGGCGCCCATCGTTGGGGAGAGCGAGTACATTCCCCACCCGCCCAGAGGTGAACCGTCGAGCCCCATGACGCCGGGGATGGCCGCGCCGCTGACGTCGTAGAAGGAGCGGGCGAACTGTTGATACCTGGGAAGGAGGCTCCAGTTGAAGTCCAGGAAGCTCTGGCCGCTGTCATAGAGACCCGCGGCGGGGTAGGCAAGATAGGTCATCTGGGTATTCAGGTCGTTGTGGTAGTCGCCTTTCCACGGCGGTAGGCCGCCTTCGTCGGCGGTCCAGACTCCCTGAAGGGGCATGGGGGGTGCGCCGGTTCGAGAGGCGGCACCGTAGTAATACCGGCAGAGGTCGTAGTGGGCCTGGAGCTCGGGATCGGGGATGCTGATGGATGATGTCGCGTTGAAGTCTTTCCACCATTGTTCGTGTTCGTGGAACACCGCGGTGTAGCCTGATGCCAAGGCCGCGGCGACTCGGGACTTGGCGATGGTGAGGGGATCCGGACCGTCATTGGTGGAGGCAATCGCGATCGCGAGAGATGTTTCACCCTCGGACGCGTGGGAGGCGACGACTACGGCATACGTGAGTCCTTCTGCGGCTTGCTGGAGCATCCATTGCAGGTCGCCATCGTGACCTTCGGTCGGGGGCGAGTAGCCCAGGCGAGCGAGTCCGGGCGGCCGGATGATCTTGATTGAAGCATCACCCTTGAACTTGAGCATCGCGACGGGTTTGGTGGCGCTGAAGAATGCGCGGGCATCGGCCCCGCCCCATCCGCCCATGTCGATCGTCGCTTCAGCCCGGCGGAGATTCAACCGGAACTCCTTTGCGGAGGTGCCGGTGGGGAGCGTGACTTCAACTCGCCCGCCCGGGAGCTTGGTT
>Ga0154020_10003045_pt1 | contig 20333 bp, 17 predicted proteins | sample Klosneuvirus_201_FD_109709 | JGI IMG/M metagenome (GOLD analysis project Ga0154020, IMG submission 109709) | Active sludge microbial communities from wastewater, Klosterneuburg, Austria - Klosneuvirus_20160825_MG | ecosystem: Engineered > WWTP > Aerobic digester > Activated sludge | place... | reverse complement strand
TCAATGTTCCGCTGCACCACACTGATCGTCCTTGGGTGCCGCGTTAGCTTCCCAGCTGCCAATGTAGGTCAGGTGCGCATTTCCCTGGTGGAATGCTTTGACAAAGTCGGAAGGCATGACTTTACGGCCGGTGATGCGATCAATCCCTGCCAACGCGCTGCCGCGCAAAAAGTTGGTAAAGGAGTTACTCGAATCAGCCAGATACTGCTGAACCGTCGTGTGCATCAGATATTTTTGGGACTTGGAAAGTTTCAGATCAAACTGGCCGAGATATTTCATCAGACTTTCCACGGAAGCATCGGTATCCATCGGGCAGGCGAACTCACCCATCTTACGCACATCTTTGTATTCCGTGACGATGTCGCTGACATATTTGCCGGGAAACAGCGGCGCTTCCGTCATGGTGCTGTGCAGGGTATAAGGAAGCTCCGAGCAATACATTGCAGGAACATTTCCTTCTTTCACCGCTGCGAAGGTCGTTTTATCCAGCGTATTGTTGTTATTAAGGATCTCTGTTGTGAATGAGGCATCGTACTTAACCACATCAATAGTCCGCCCTGCCATCTCGGCCACAGTGGCGGCAGTTTCGGGATCGTTATAATTCACGCGAAAAAAATGCGTGTAGACCCAGATATCGCAATCTGCACCTTGTCCGGCATGTACGAAACAAAGCGCGTCATCTGGCAGACTCTCATCGATTTTCTTCGGAGCCCCAGCGAACGGACGGTTATGAACGACTGTCGCCGCGTGGTACATACCCCATTGAGCGATGTTCATTGGCGTCGAGTTTTTTGTTAGCAAATTATAGTAGATCGCGACGTCACCCGGCTTGATCAATCCACGGATCTGCGCCTCGTTAGCAAAAGGGCGCAATCCATAATCAACGCCATTGCGCTTTTGAACCAGCTCCACCGCCGGTTGACCGGTAACAGTGTTTTGCGTAATCGAGGGCATGGGGAATCGGTTGAGTGGTACCGGCTCCAGATAATGGGCCTTGCCATCCCCAGTTGTTGATACCTCTGATAAGGTACGGGCTCCCTTTGTCATACAGCTGGAAAATGCAGTTGCTAACAATCCAATACAGATCAGCGTCCTCATGACCATTCCTCCAGTAAATTTTTGGGCAAAAAATCTTCGCAAAATGTTTTAGGTTCTGCCTGACAGTTTGCAAGGGCTGGGCCGCAGGGTAACCCGCTGTAATCAGGACTCTGTTGCCATATTTGCTGACTATAATTTTGACGCTCTTCAAGAGCCCAGTCAGAGGGAGGAGGAATATCTTACGGTAATGAGGAAATATGGTCGTCGTTAAACGGACGTGGTGTTAACCCAGAAATCGAGCATATCTTCCGGGAGCGGCGAGACGATGTCCACCTCACGGCCGGTTTCGGGGTGGACAAAAACCAGCCTGGTCGCATGGAGACACATTCTGACAAATCCGGTCTTTTGCTGCACGTTTTCCGTATTGCCCTTGGCAAAATATTCGAGAAACACGTCCTCGTCCGGATGATAAGTTTTGTCGCCCACCAGATGGTGTCCGGAGAAGGCACTGTGAATACGAATCTGATTTGTACGTCCAGTCTTTGGAAAGGCACGGATCAACGAATGCGACACCGAGCGTGCTTCCGTCTGAAAGTGCGTCAATGCTTCAAGACCATCCGGCACCACCCATTTTTTGATGCGAATCCTGCTCGCCTGTAAGTCGCCAATCGGGCCATTCACGTCCCAATGGTCATGAGTCGTTACACCATGAGCTATAGCCAGGTATTCCTTATGGACGCGGCGTGAGGCCCAATCATCACTGAGCCGCTGCCTTGTCGTCAAACCGGCAGAACAAAGAACGATGCCACTCGTCTCACGATCGAGTCGATGCAAGGCGGCCCACTCGGACCCGACTTTTTCCGCCAGCAAAGCCGCAAAGGTGTTTTTCCGATAGGGACCGTTCTCGTGCATCGGCAGATTCCCTGGCTTGTAGACCGCCATGACTCCGCCTTCAGTCCACAAGACTCTAATGCCCCGATCCACTTCTGGTTCCGTGAGTTGGGGGTAATACATGACGATCCGGTCTCCCGGCTGAAGCCGGGTCGCAACCTTGACTGGCGTATCGTTTACCAGCAAGCCCCCCTCGCGGATCCGTCGTTGCCAGGCTGCCCTTGAAAAAAAAGGATACCGCCGCGCCAGATAGCCATCGACGCGCTCCTCCGCAGCGTCAATTTCCACCGGCGCGCCAATGGGGCGGTACTCTTTCGGGGCTTCCCTCCCGGCGCTGGTATCGGTAAAGTCCAAACTGCGTATCCTTTAGGTTCCGCAAAAATCAACAGAATCCAAAACAGTGGACATACCTTAGTTTGAATGGATCGGGAATAAAAGTCGTAGCCAGCAACCGCAAGGCATTTCACGAGTTTACCGTCGGGGAAAGCTGGGAGGCCGGACTGGTTCTGACCGGAACCGAAGTGAAGTCGATCCGGGCGGGCAAAGTCAATCTATCAGAAGGATGGGTCGACATCGATGCCCGCGGCGAAGCCTGGCTGGTTGAAGTTCACATCAGCCCTTACAGCCACGGCAATCTCATGAACCACCCAGAGAAACGCGCGCGCAAATTGCTATTGCAACGCAAGGAAATCATTAAAATTACCCATGCCATCGAGGCCCAGGGTATGTCCCTGGTGCCCATAAAAATCTATATGAAGGGGCAACGGGTCAAGGTTGAAATTGCCCTCGCCCGCGGCAAAAAACTTCACGACAAACGCGACGCTCAGAAGACCAAAGATGCCAACCGCGAGGTTGCCCGCGCCATGCGTCACCGCACAAAATAGCCCGTCATCAAGGCCCGTCACTAAATCTGCGGGGCAGCGAGCGTGATCGTTGATTCTTTCTTCTTTTTCAGGTCGAATTTTCGGACCTCAACAGAGGTGCGATCATTCAGGTCTTTCACCTCGGCCAAAAGAAATTTCCCCTCAGGATCGATGGCAAAGTACTCAAAATACTGGCTGGCAGCACCGGAGACCGTCGCCAGCAACTGCCCGGTTTTCAGGTTAAAAAGGTAAACCTTTTGCCACCGCATGCGGGAAGTGCCGGGAATCGCCGAAACGGCGATCAAAGATTTGGCGAGGTTGATTTCGACATAGGCATCCGCCGTGTTATAGGCTCCCGGCAGCTTCACCGTATATTCGACGTCTTTATCGACTTTGCTCCACTTCGGCAAAAGCCTGACCGTCAGAGTGTTTGCCACACGGTCGGAAGACATCACCGCAAACCGGTCCCGGTCCTGCAATACGCGGTCGCCCGGCTTGAACTGAATTCTTTGCTCAGGCGTCTTCACACCGGATTTGAAGAGTGATATCCCGCGGGCCTTGGTATTCCAGGTGACCATATGATGATCGCCAAGATCGTAAAACACAGGAACTTCGCCTTCCGCAAATTTTGCGGCCACCCGTGTCTGGTAGGACTGCACGTCAGTCTCCAGGATGGCCCGACGGTCCAGGTCCACCATGAGGGTGCCGCGATTGGACCGGACCACGCCATAGCTGCCTTTACCAAGAACCGAAGCCGACCCCTCTTTTTTATCAAATCCCAGATTCACCCCAGAGGCCTTTCCCTCGGAACAAGCACCCGGAACTTGCGCAAAGGCCAAAGCTGACAGTCCCTGAATCGGATCTCCGTGATTGACCAGAATGCTCGCCGGATGCTGCTTGACCGACAGGACCGCCGCCGACTTGTTGGTCGTCAGATCCACCCGGTAGAGGGTAATGCCATTAATCTTGGGTTGAGGTGCCCCTGAACCTGCCTCTTTTGCTCCCGGGGCTGCCGTGGCGACCGGCTTAGCCGCCAGCAGGTAAAGGAGTTTGCCGTCTGCAGAAAGATAGCCATTCGTTCCTGCGGGGTTAGCAAAATCAACGAGGCAGGCAGGACCCCGACCGGCGGACTGCGCCAATGCCGCGGCGGGCGCTGCCGTACCCGGAGTATTTGTCGGCGATACCGGCGTTGTTGTGGTTGCAGGGACTGCCGCCGCCCCTGGGGCACCGGCGGATGCCGCAGCGGGAGCTTTGCCAGCTCCCCCTTTGCCTGCCCCTGACATGGGGAACACCAAAAGAACCAGAAGTATCGACCGAAGGAAAATCATAAAGACCTCAACTAATTTCCAACCCTGCCCACCGGATGCAATCTGTTAAACTGCTCCTGAACATGATACCACGATCATGGTCTTTTGCGGCAAACCCCAAAGACCGTATGTCCCCGTAAACGTGAGAGTTTCGTGCAGAAAGAACCAAAATCGCCTCTAGGTCAGCCCATTTCGGTTGCTTCCATGCAAGCGGCTGACGCTCGCCTTGCCTTTGTCCTTTATGCCGTCTTCTACGGGCTATTGCTCGGAGCTTTAGTCTATATATTTTACTCTTCGCCCTTGCGGGAACGGGTCGAAAATCGTCTTTATGACATCAGAAGCAGACTCGCGCCGCGGGTTGCGGGGTTTGACCAAATTGCCGTCATCGGCATCACTGACGCTACCATTCGGGCCCTTGAGGGAGAGGCGACCAAAGACCTCAGTTACCGCAGTCTGATAAAAATTGTCGAAGCCGCACTGACCTCGCAAGCAAGCTCAGTCGTGGTCCTTCTCACTCCACAGGTATTTCCTTACGATTCTGCCGGACTCGACGACCTCGCCAAACTCGCCTCGCAGGAGCCAAGGTTGATTTTGGGAACCTTTGGAGTTGCGCAGGATTTGACACAACTACCGGAATCGGTTCAGGCGGTACGGAAGCAGGTAGTAGCCGCCGACATCGACCGCACCTACCGGCTCAACGTCATCCGGTCCCTTCAGATTGTCCCGCCTAAATCCGCAGACAGCCTGGTCACCCTGGCCCAGCATTTTTCTGGCATCACCGATGCAGAATTTCGCGTGAATTGGCGTGGGCAATCCTCTTTTCATGAGATTGAGGCAGCAGAACTCGCCGATAAAAAAAATCTTCCTGAATTAAAAGACCGGATTGCCCTGATTGCCTATACCGCTTTCCGACCGTCGATGCTTCGGCACCGGGAAGCCACTTATGTGAATACTCCCTGGCAGGCAGATGGGGACGATGTAAAGAACGGCGTCCCTTTGGTTTATGCCATCGCGACCGGACTCAGCAACGTCCTGGAGAAATCATGGCTCCGCCCGGTCCCTTTAGCTGTCCCTCTCATCCAGACATTCATAGTGTCGGTGGGAGCACTTGCCGTATGGTCCATCGGAAGTGGTATTGCCGCGTTTTTATTCCTTACAGGTTGGGTGGTGCTGATCTTCTTTCAATCCCTCATTTTTTCCTTTGCTAACCTTTACATTCCGCTGGCCGATACACTGCTATTTTCCTGCATTGCAACGACATTTGGCGGACTTTGGCGGATCAGAGTCGAGGCACGGCTTCGTGCGGCAATAGAAGCACAGGAACATTCGGAGCATCAAATCGCTCTGGTTCAGGATCGCTTTCTGGACCGGTTCGCCCACGAACTCTCGGCTCTTAACCTCAAAATTCGCGAACGCCTGGCAAAACACCGCAATCTCGCATCTGGAACCGGCAGTGTGCAAAAGATCTATACCAAAGCCATCGGAAGTTCCGACGAGCTGGCAGAGTATCTGGACGGGATCAGGCAGTTTGCCTCCACACGAACTGACGGAAGCACCAAGCCGCTCCTTCGCCGCGTCGTCATTGCACCGTTGATCACAAAGGTTCTTCGCCAGTTCGAATCCCGCAAGGCTGAAACCGGCGTCGATATCCAGGTCACAAATATGATTCAAACCGAGATTGCCTGCGCCATGGCAGATCCGACACTGACCGGCCAAATTTTGTACAATCTGATTTCCAATGCACTCAAATATTCGCCACGAGGAGCCAAAATTGAAATCTTGTTAAAGTCATGCAGGATCTCCAACGGCGATGCAAATAGCGGCCTGTCTGTCTCCGTGGTCGACAAAGGACCGGGCATCAGCCCCGAATATCACGAACGCATCTTCGAAAAGTTTTACCGGGTTAAAGATGACTACGTATACAAGGTCAAAGGTCACGGGTTAGGGCTCTATTTAAGCCGGTTTTTTGCAGACCAGATGGGTGCTGCATTAACGATAGAATCGGACCCGGGACGAGGCGCAACCTTTACCTTGATTCTCCCGGCAGCACATCCGGCTGCAGGAGAAGATTTATGAGTGAAAGCAACCGCGTAAACGAGTTCGTCAAAAACCTTTCCACGCGCCTTCGTCATCGGATGTGGTGGATTGACGTGGTGTGGCCGCTGCTCCTCGCTGGCTCCATGATTTCTGCTTTGACCCATATCATTTACTCCGGTCAGACCCAGATGCGCCTCGCTAACCTTGCGGAAGATGCATTACTTGAATTCAGCCTGGTACAATCTGGCGGCTGGACAGCTCATGACCCAGGGCGCGTCCTGATCGTCAATGTCACAGATGAGGACAAGCAAACACTCGGAAAAATCTCCGCTCCTGGTGGAGTTGACGTTCGGCTCGATCGCTATGCTGAGTTAGTGCGAAAATTAGCTGAAATGGGCGTTTCTGAAATCTACCTTCGACTGGCCCCTGACATTCACAACATTTATGGTCCCGATTTCCTGCCGCTTCTGGAAGCTGCGGCAGGTTTGCCGCGCGAGACGCAACTCCACCTTGGATATAGCTATCGCGAACGAAAGAACCTCCTTGAGATCGTCGGCCAAAAGATTCATGTGGTCGATGAGGACGTCTGCCGCGAAGGACCTTTCCTGCAGTCGCGCTGCTCCTTCAATCCTGACTGGAACTACTGGGTGATTCAGAACATTTACGCAACCAGCGCACACCACTCCGGACGAGACGGCAATCCCGCCCGATCTCCGAGCTGGGTCGGCACTTCCTTTGCCAGCCGTTATCCGAGTTTTATTATGAACCTTCCTGATCCGAAGTCCATCACCACCGCGTCGATGTCCGAAGTTTTGCAGGGTGCTTTCAAACCAAAGAAACCACCATTGATGGTCTTTATCGGTTCTGCAATTCCGACGGAAGACACCACCGCGGCAAAAGCAAATGGCGTCGTCCAAACCCCTTACGACGTCCTGGCAGGCAAAGAAGCAGCAACTCCCCTGCATGTTTTCTGGGCGCAATTAGGGGAAATGTTTCTGTCGGGTAAGGTCGTCCACATCCCCCCGGTCTGGTTGATAACCGTGGTATCTGCGATATTCTGCCTTTCGATCGCCTGCATGCTTTTTTACTTTCCCGGACCGATGGCTTTGGGGTCTTTTGTTATTTATGCAGCGACGGGGCCATTGATCAATGCCATCTCCATGAAGCATTTTTCTTTCTATATGCCGCTTTTTGAAAGCTTCTATTTCGGTCTGACGACACTGGTCATCGCGGGATTCGGTCAATTGTCGGTTTCCGCTCTGCAAAAATGGCGAAGCGACGAAAAGCGCAAGGTCCATGCCCGGACCTCTGATGTGAAGGGTAACTTCATTTCTCTGTTAAGCCATAATCTGAACACCCCTATTGCCAAAATGCAGGGGACCCTTTCACTCCTTACGAGCTTGCCGGCACAGGGCGACTGGAAGGGAGACGTCCGTGCGGCCGAATCACATGTCGCACAACTTGAACTGGCCGTCAGAGCCGTTTTAACAGCCACTGCCATCGAAGAGGGAGCTGTCAACAGCTCCCCAGTGACCATTAAAAGTCTTGCAGAAGATTTCCACGCAACATCAAACGGGCCATTGAAGCGCCTCGGTATACAACTTTTAACGGGTGAGCCCCGTGGGCACGCGGACTACCTGACTCTGCCATTGCGCTTTGACGTCAAAACGATCAGCGTCGGTCTGTCATCTCTCGCCGCGCTGTTCGCGGACCCAGATGCCTCTCAGACCACTATTCAGGTAAACTTCGAAGTCACCGACGCTCTGCAGGGCATACTGCCGGAGCTGGACCGTGAGGGACCTTTTTTAGTCTGCACGATCGATTCCGAGCAAAGATGGATCAACGGCAATGCGGTTGCCATCTTGCGTTCCGACTCCCGGTCCTCGGTGCGCACCAGGGTGGGCGGCGATTTTCTTACCGATGTCCTGGCCGGGATCGGCATCGAAACAGTGCGTCGGTTTGCGGGCGTCGTTGATTTGACACCAAGAGGGAAAGGTGGTCGGATCCTGTTGATCCTGCGCCCGGAGACCCGATAACGAAAAATGTCACGCGAATGCAGCGATCCTCTGCTGTTTGTGGCATCATTGAGCAGAAAGCTTTGAATCGGGAGGACCCCAATGAATCGGCTACCCATTGGAATGATATGGGCCATCTCAACTTGTTTCGCTGCCTGTAGCTGCATTACCGGCGGTGAGTCCCATGACGACCAGACGCTCCAAAACCCCACGGAACAGTCTCCTCCATCCGGAGCGACCGGGGCAAATGCAGAACAAGCCGCGCCAAGTACTGGAGATAAACCCCGGGTGATGGCAAACTGGCAGCAAACCATGAACGAGCTGCTGCGGGAGCGGCCGGCCGGGGAAGAGGCCTACGGACTTTTCAGCTACGGTGGTTGGGCCAATGCCGGACAATTTATGGTGTTCATCAATCAGGAACGAACGGGCGGGCAACTGGCGCTCGTAGAGCCATCCTCCAAAAAAATCAATAAGGATCGATCATTGACGGGAAAGGAGCTGGAGCGACTACTCACTCACCTAAAAGGTATTGAGAACCTCCAGGACTTTATACCCCAGGGAGCAGTTTTTGATGCGATTGAGTACGAGCTCGTAAAAGTCCGCCTAGAGTCAGGACAGCCGGTCGCGGTTAAGCGAATCTATATGCAAAATCCCGGTGGGACCGGCAAAAATGCCTCTGAACCGCACATGGCATTGATTCAGGCTTTCGAAATGCTGCGAACTCCGGACAAGTAACCGAAGGAAACCCACATGGCTTTTGATATCTCCTCCGAACTCGCGGCATTCAGGCACCTGATGGGTATCGTGCCACGCGAACGATACTCCGTGCGTCGCGTATGCGATGACGCTTTTGTGATTGCGCCAACGGGATTTGGGGCTGCCAAAGTCGCCGGCAAACAGATCGGCGCTACGTTCCTGGCAGTCGTTCACGGCAATGAATGGGCCGGGCTTGGTGCGCTCAACTCCGTCCTTGAACACATCGTCAGCGGCAACATTCAGATTCGCTTTCCTGTTGCGTTTGCCCTGGGAAATCCTACCGCCGCTTTGCAAAACAAGCGTTTTATGGAAAGAGATCTCAACCGATGCTTTGATCGGGAGGCGGCAAAGCTGGCTGAAGAAAAGCGCGCCGACGAGCTTGAATCCATTCTCAGCGAAACCGCTTGGCTTCTTGATTTACACCAGACGCGGGAGATTTCGCCGCACGCGTTCTTTATTTTTCCGCACACGACACGCGGGTTCGCCTTTGCCCGTGCCATCGCCCCCCACCATCCCGTCGTGACCCATTGGGGTGACCCTTTTTCCGCCGAAGGCCGGTGCAGCGACGAATTCGTCAATGCGAAAGGTGGAGTCGGGCTCACTCTGGAACTAGGTAGAAACAGCTTCGACCCCTATCACATGGCCGTTGGCGTTGATGCGGTGTTGTGGACGCTGCGAGTGGTCGGCGAACTTTCAGGTACGGAGCCGGTAGTTCCCCTCAAAAGGGCACTGCGTTCTACCGGCGACATTTTCACCTGGGCCGCAGTCATGCCATGGCCAGCGGAAGGCACTGCCGTGCTGGATCCGGGTTGGACTAATTTCCGTGCTGTCCAGAAAGGTCAGAGGCTGGGAATGTTAAATGACAAGAACGGTGCGACCGAAATCATTGCTCCGGAGTCCGGATATATTTTGTTTCCTAAATATCCGGACCCCGTGAAGGATGCGGGGCTACCCCGACCGACTGAGATCGGTCGCATTATGAAAAAAATCGCACCATCAGAGCTTCCGGACGCCTGAGCGGCTGGCGGCCGATGGAGCGGCCGGTTTCTCAATAAAATCACCGTAAGACTTAGTCATCCGCTCGCCAATCCAGCTCGAAATTTCAAAAGCCCAGGCGCTCATAAGACGGTTCACCTGCTCCGAATTCGCGTCGAGCTTGGCAGTCGACTGTCCCGGCGAAATTTCAAGGTGCACAAAATATTTCGGTTGTGCGCCATCGACTTTACCGACGCGGGCTACGACCACCCGCCCATCAAACAGGTCCACCGTCATGCGCGCCGGTTTGAGCATGGCGGTTTTGGCTTCTTCATTTGAAAGATCATGCCTCCTGACAAAGGACAAATCCGCCAAAACACTGCCAACTGCGGTCACCGCCGCATCGACCACCTTGGGATCGGGCTTGGCCGCCATGATCTCAAGCTTCAGGGGGTCCTCTGGTTTTTCCCGAAAAATCCGCGCCGCCGCCGACTTGTCTGGCGCAGCCGCTGGAGATGGGTGAAATGTCACCGCCTTGATGGCTTCCGCTTTAATATTGACGAGATTTTTCAGCTCCCAGGAGGCCTTTTCCAGATTAAGTGTCACGGGTTCCGAAATCAGATAGGCACGTTCGTCCGTATTGAAACTTACGAACTGCCCTCCGGTTTTTCGATTGTCGCCAAAATATGCGCCAAAGAGTTCTTTGTCTTTTCCTGAAAAAGTTAAGACTTTAGGATGATCCAGCCCCATTCCTTCCCACGACGTTTTTTTTGACGCCAGTAGTTCCTGAACTTTGACCTTCGTCAGCGCATCGACCAGTGAAGCCACCTGCTTGGCGTCGGCCGGGAATGCGGCCTGGCCCTCAACCTGAGGCGCGACCTGCCAGTCGCTATCGCCGACTTTTTCGAGGAGAATTTTCTGCTCTCCCTGCGTGATTGAAATCTTCTCCACTCCGGCAAATTGTTCCGCTGCAAACAGAGTCTGCCGAAGCCTGTTGTCCTTGCCTTTGGTCCCGTCGCGATCAGTCATCATTACAACCGCAGCACCAATCACCAACGCGCCCGTAATCAACAGGTATTGTTTACGCATGGGAAGACCCTCCTCCGCGACGCCGCCGCGAACGATTAATGAAAACGCCAATCCCAAGCCCGGACACCGCCAATGGAACCAGAAGCATATTTGCTACCAGAAGACGTTTACCCAGGGCTTCGATATCTTCACGCAAACTTTTGCGCACCTCACGCCGCCGGCGCCTCACGTCAATCTCCTCGCTGCGGAATCGTTCGATCTCTCGTTGCTGCTCCGGGGTCATGCTCATCCGGCTGCCGTCCGTCCGCTGCGCCTGAAGCTCACTGAGTTTTTTCTGCAGTTCGGTTAGCCGGTTGCTGAGCTTATCCTCTTCCTCTTTCCACCGCGCTTGTGCGTTCCGTTCAATGGCAACCAAACGGGTAAAAGGCCGCGCCAGTCGGCCCTTGGAGCGAATGTTAAGCAAATCCTCGCTGCCACCTAAGACATCCACTGCGTTCAATACAAAGCTAAGATTATCGTTTCGTGGCCTGACCATAATCTGATTGATGAACTGCATTTTATCGACGGCATTCTGGTCATAAATAAAGTCAACGTCCGCGATAATGACGACGGTACCCTCTCCTGCTGCCTCAGCCAAATGAGGTGCGCCAGACTGAGCCGGTTTGCCATCCGGTCCAGGTGCGGCCGGAGGTGCTGCAGTAAAGGCCGACTTGAATTTTCCGCGCACCATAGCGGCAAGGGTTCGCCGCTTGTTCTCGCTTTTCAGATCGCGGATCAGATCCTGTGGCTGCTGGAACATCGCGGTGCCCGCGCTGACGACACCGCTTTCTGCAGAGGTCAGCAGTAAAGATTCGAAGTTGTACGCGCCACCGTCTGCTTTTTCCAGCTCACCCCCTTCTGCATAAAGCATTTGATGGAGAGAACCTCCGATGGACGTCTTGGCAAAAGAATCCCCACCAAGTGCGACGAACAGAGGGTAGTTCAGGGGGCCAGCTCCGGCGTTGATCTGCGTAGGCTGAGCCAGGTCACCCACGATCTGATCGGGGTTGAACTTCACACCCCAGGCCCCGAAAAGTTTGGGCAAATTAGAAGACGACTTGGGCATCTGCCCCATCATCTGGGCCTGACGGCCATTCAAAGCGAGATCCGTTCTGGAAAAGGGGTCTACGGCCACAATGACCCGCCCTCCCCGCAGCACGAACTGGTCAATGGCATACTCAAAGGCCTCTGAAGGCTCTTTGGGGTGTACGACCAGCAAAACGCTGATTTCCTGGGGCACTTCCGTCAACGAAGGCTCCAGAACTTTCACCTCTGCCGATTTGCGCAATTCAGAAACAAAGACCCAATCCTCACCACGCCCACTGTCCATGGGATTCATGGGGTTCGGGTTCCCCCCTCCCGCGACTGGAAGCCACGAAACGATACCAATATTAGCTTTTTCCTTCCTTCGGATATTGACAAGGGTCTCGGTCAAATCGTACTCGAGCTGCTCCTCCCGACGTGGGTCCAAATAGGGTATGGCTGTTTCTTTATCTCTATACGCAAACACGACTCCGAAGAACATCTCCTCACCGCTGGGAAGACGCACCCCCTGCACACCCGATTTACGCGCCCATTCTTCGTCGTCCGTATCGGGACGCGGATCAATGACCTGCAGGCGCAGGCTGCCTTTGCTGTTAGCGACATATTCCCGCAACACTTCCTCCACGCGGGTCGCGTAGGTCTTGATGGCGGGAGGCAGGTCCCTCAGAGATCTGGAAAAATAGAGCTTAATTGAAACTTCATCTTCCAGTTTGCTCAGTAAATTTTTCGTCCCTTTGGACAAGGAAAACAACTTATCCTGAGTCACATCGGCACGGAAAAATGCTCGCGATGCGATGATGTTAAAACAGACGACGGCAACCGCCAGTACGGCAACGCCACCGAGAGTCGTCGTTAGCTTCTTAACTTTCTCCATCAAGCCACTCATGGGTGAACTCCTTAGTTTGCTTTGCGGGTATTCAGAATCATCGTGTTCAACGCCAGCGCAACAAAAATTACAGAGGCAAAATAGAGGAGATCGCGGGAGTCGATCAATCCACGGGCAATGCCGTTAAAATGCGTCATGAATCCCAGAGAAGCGATTCCATCTACGATTGCGGTTGGGAAAACGGCGCTCAGTGCCTCCGTGAAAACACCCCATCCCAAAAGCACCATGATAAAACAAATAATTACACCGAGAATAAAGGAGATCACCTGGTTCTTGGTAAATGCGGATGTGACACAGGAGACCGCGAGGTAGGACCCCGCCATCAGGAAACTTCCGAGATAGCTTGCCATGATCACTCCGTTATCCGGTTCTCCAAGATAATTGATGGTGATCAGAAGTGGAAAGGTAAGAAACAGTGCCACCCCAAGAAAGGCCCAGCCGGCCACGAACTTGGCGAGCACCGCTTCGTGCATATTCACTGGCAGAGTGAATAGCAGTTCGATGGTTCCCGTCCGCCGCTCTTCGGCCCACAGACGCATGCCAACAGCCGGAACCAACACCAGGTAGAGCCATGGGAGGTAAACAAAAAACGGCATCAAATGCGCCTGATTGCTCTCGTAAAGATTCCCGATAAAAAAGGTGAACCCGACGCTCGACAGCAAAAAGATTACGATAAAGACATAAGCCACCGGTGATCTGAAATACCCAAGAAACTCGCGCTTCAGCAGCGGATAAAATTGCGTCATCATGAGTGGTCTCCTGATCGTTCAGCTGATCGTTCCGATTTACTGTTAGCGCCACCGACGGAGGTTACGCGGCGGAAGACTTCGTCCAGCCGCCCTTGCTCCACACGCATCTGCTCAACCTGAAGATTGCGATCACGCACCAGCTGCGACACTGATCCAACAATCGCTTTTCCTTCACGCGGGAAAATGCGCAGGGTATTGGGAATGTCCGCCGCTTTTTCCACCCGCTGAACATCTGAAAGACCTGCCATGAGCTTTTCCGCGACCTGGATATCTCCGCCAATCGTCAGGGTGACGGCGTTATGCCACGACGACCCCTGTTTAAGAGCTGCGGGGGTCGAGTCAGCGACAATTTTGCCGTGCGCGATGATGACGGCCCGGTGGCATATCGCTTCGACTTCCTCGAGAATGTGGGTCGAAAGTATGATCGTTTTGTCCGCCCCCATCCGTTTAATCAGCTGGCGCACTTCGTGCTTTTGATTTGGGTCCAGTCCGTCTGTCGGCTCGTCCAGAATGAGTACTGGCGGATCATGGATCAGAGCCTGAGCGAACCCCACCCGCTGCCGATACCCCTTGGATAACGTTTCGATAGGCTGGTGCCAGACATCCTGCAGAAAGCACATCTCCCTCATCTTCTCCGCAGCAGCTTCCCGCAAGACTCCGCGCTTACCGCGCATCTCCGCGATGAATGACAGAAATTCTCTCACCGTCATCTCTCCATAGGAGGGCGCGGATTCCGGGAGATAGCCCAGCTGTGACCGTACTGCTAAAGAATCCTTCAGTATGTCTTTTCCGCCGACGACTGCGGTCCCCGATGTCGGTTCAAGAAAACAGGTGATGATCTTCATCGTCGTGGATTTTCCGGCGCCGTTTGGTCCCAGAAATCCGAGTACCTGCCCTCTTGGCACTTCGAAGGTCAAGTCATTCACGGCGCGAAATCCGCCGCGGAACTCCTTCACGAGCCCCTTAACTTCGATCATAGAAACTCCACCTCATAAGAAGGGTTGCCAATGAAACCGTAAGACAATGTTATTACTAAACAATTCATACCCTAAAACGTCTCATATGAAAAGGATATAAGACTAATCTAATACAAAAAAAAGCACCCGCAAGGGGTGCTAAAAGGAAAAAATCAACGAGCTGATCTACCCGACTTTTTTACTAGTGGCCTTCTGCACTGTTTCGAGCGCTTTTTTGGCTTTTTCAAAGTCCGGCTCGAGCTCCAGGCATACGGTGAGATTTTCCTCCGCCTCTTTCAGCGACTCACTGGTCTTCATCTGGGCACAGGCCAAGCCTATATTATAGTGGATGCGGTAATTTTCTTTGAACTTTGGAAAAAACTTCAACGCTCGCTTGTATTCGGTCAGTGCCGCAGCAACGTTTCCGTCCTTGCTGAGCATCACACCCTTGTTATTGTAGTGCCTGACGATTTCCATCGGCTTACTGACGGACCGCCCGAAGGAAGTCGCTTGCTCGTCAAACCCATGCTCGTACAGCCGGGAAAACATTTCGAACTTCACATCTTCATGTTCGGGATTGAGCGCGACAAATTCTCGCATTTTTTTCAGGGAATTCGTCGGATCCTTGAGTTTGAGATACATGGTCGCCATCTCATTGATCCGGTCGATGTTGCTGGGCGCGGCCTTATCGGCACGTTCCATGTACTCCTTGGCCTCGCCAACCTTGCCAAGCCGCAAAAGAAGCCGCCCCTTGGCTCCGATGAGCGCGATGTTGTTGTTGTCCTTTTCCAGCATGCCGGTGACGACTGCCAATGCTTGCTCGTATTGTCCGGCCTTTTCATAAAGGTCAATGAGCAACGGCAGTCCACGCGGACCAAGATTAGCCATTTGCTTGTGAACCTGCTCGACTGCTTTATTCAAATCACCCCGTCTCTCGTATGGTTCAACGAGTCGCGACTTAAGCTCAAAGAACTGTGCAGTACGCTGGCGATTTGCAAAAGCGCGGCTGATGACCGGCAGGATCTGAATGGCCGTAAAGGGCTTCATGATGATTTCCAGGTCGCCGAGCTCGCGGATCAACCCGTCCTCTGCGGCGGTGCGTGAACTGCCCGACATCATGATAAAGCTGGTCAGGCGCTTGTCCTGCATTTCGTGTTGGCGCCACTTCTGAACCAGCGCCAATCCCGGCAATGGGGCAAACTCGACTTCAACCAGAACGACTTCGAGCCGAACCTGGTTGAAGTGATACATCGCCGTTTGCAGGTCGGCGGCCTTCAGTATCGAGATGTTGTACCTGCCGAGGGACTCTTCGAGCCCTTGTGCCACGGTAGGATCGTCGTCAACAATCAGGATACGTGCTGGGAGATTGTTCTCGTTTGCCACAGGTAGAAGTTCCTATGAGTTACAACGAAGGGTTCAACGAATTCGAGACTTGCCCTCTTGCGAAGGCAAATAAACAGAAATGAGCGGCAGAGTGCTATGATTGATTATATCACAGTGAGCGTTGCCCGAAGCGGCGTGAAGCTATTCACCCATCGGGATGTTGGTCAATCTTCGACAAATCGACATCTAAGAAATGGTTTCCGGAGGTTATCTTGCGTATTGGAATCTCAACTGGTGGCGGAGATTGCCCGGGGCTGAACGCGATTATTCGCGCATTTGTCAAATGCGCCGTGCGAAAACACAAAATGGAGGTTTTCGGCATCGAGGACAGCCTCGACGGGCTGGTCGATCGTCCGACAAGAATCCGCCCTCTGAACGAAAAAGATGTGCGGGGAATCTTAGACCGCGGCGGCACCATTCTCGGCACATCCAATCGCGGCAGTCCCTTCAAGGCAGCGGACGGCGGCGTCGCCGTTCGCCAACGGATCAAAGAAGCATGGGCTGAGAACAAACTCGACGGTCTGGTCATGATTGGTGGTGATGGCACTCAGGGAATGGCCATGGTCATGGCCGGTGAATTAGGAATCCCACTTATTGGCATCCCAAAAACCATCGATAATGATTTCGGTGCCACCCAATTGAGTGTCGGTTTCATGACTGCAGTCGATGTCGCTGCGGATGCGGTCGCACGCCTGCAGTCCACGGCCGAGGCACACGATCGTATAATGGTTGCTGAGGTCATGGGGCGATCTGCGGGATTTATCGCGTTGCAGGCCGGTATTGCCGGTGGCGCCCACATCATTCTCGTTCCGGAAATTCCATTTGATTACGATGCACTTATCCAGAAGATTGAGGAACGCAAGAAGGATGGACGCCAATTTTGCGTTATCGTGGTTGCAGAAGGAGCGCACGAAAAGTCTTCTTCCCCACAATTTCGCACGTCAGCGACCGGTTCCACTCATCTCGGAGGGATCGGTGACGTCGTAGCGAGAGAACTTTACCTGCGCACGGGTATAGCGACCCGGGTCACCGTCTTAGGCCACATTCAGCGAGGCGGATCACCAAATGCGATGGATCGCATTTTGGCGACATCGTTTGGCAGTCATGCCGCAAACCTTGCGGCAGCAGGGCAATTTGGTCGAATTGTTTGTTTGGCCCAGGGCCACATATCTGACGTGAGCTACGCCAGCCTCACCAAAGGAGCAACCCCACTGGAGCCTGACAGCTTTATGATTCAAGCCGCCGAAGCTGTGGGGGTCTGTCTGGGGCGTTAATTAACCGCGGCACCTTCTGGATCGCCGCCGGCTCTTTATTGTTTGCTCTTAACTTTACGTCCAGAATACTTGGCCTTGATCCGGCGCCCATGTGGACTCAGGGCTTTTTTGCGTTTGCGCGCGACTTTCTTTTTTGCACGATATTTGGCGCTCTTTTTACGATTACGGGGGGGTCGGGTGGACGGCATGAAATCTTCCTTTTCAAAAAAAATCGCAACTGACGATTTTCAAATAAAATGTATTGGCCCTACAGTTTCATTCCAAAACTGACGAGAGTCGAGGTCAAAGGCGCATAAGTCTCCGCGAAGAGTTCCGTCTTGGTCGTTTGCGTCTTCGATCCTGCCTGGAACTGGCCGTTGACGACACCATAGCTCTGCCGTTTCTCAGTCGCATAAAGCGCGCTTTTGAAGATCATCGTTTCCAATTCAACCCAAAATCGCGAGTCCATGCCGATGCGAACACCGCCGCTGCCGGCATAGTAAAGTCCGCTTGATTCTGTTTCACTAAACCCGCCGCTTGATCCCTGGTAATCAACGTCCTTGTCATTTTCATAAGAGCCCATTGCCGCGGCAAAGGGAACGGCACTGGTCGAGAACGGACTGAAATACCAGCGCACTCCACCACCTAACGCGATACCAGTGGAATTGTCAGGGGATTCACCACCCGAAGGAGCCTTGTAACTCTTCAAGCTCAATCCACCATGACCAAACCAGGCCATGTTAGAACCCATATCCTCATGATACCGTGCTCCCGCCGAAATCTCGGTCTTACCCCCAGCATTCGTACCATCAATTTTAGCGGATTCAGTTTTAAACAGACCGGACACCATGGCGACATCCGCAGCTAACGCTGAACGGGATGGAACGAAACCTGACGCCAGAATCAACATGGAATAAACACCAATTTTCAACTTCATCATGGCAGCACTCCGGTGGAAGCAATTCCTTAAGGTCACATTTGGAACCCTTGGTTTTACTGGCTTAGGGGAAAATAGCAAGAACGGAATTATCCATCCACTTTCACTGATGTTTCAGGCGGTTACAAAGCCATCTCAAGAAAAAGTGCTGCGAGACCGTTAAGAAAAAACAGGGTTTTTGCTCCTAACCGCGAGTCTGTCGACGAGTCTTTTGGAGGCCTCAATGTCTAACCCGCGTGCCTTTCTACTTCTCCATTTGACTTCCGCATTGGCTATTCTTTCCTCTTGCAGCGATGCCAGCTTTTCAGGCCAGCTGGCACGCACACGGCCATCCAATACTGCTGATGCTTTGGGCACCCCCGCAGGCCTCCCTGCCGATCCAGAGCCGGTTGCACTTCCGTCGACAGAACCAACCACCCCGCCAGCAGGCCGGGTTAAGGATAAAGTCACCTTTAAATTCGGCGGCACGATCAGTGAAGAGGTTGCGAGCGATTTTTTGCTGGTGGTGGATAACTCCTCCAGCATGAATCCCCACGTCCAGAGGGTCGTGGAGTCTTTCGCAAAAATTCCGCCTGCGCGGTTCGGCGGGAAAGCGAAAATTGGCGTGATGACCGGCATGGTCTCCAAAACCACTGATTTTTCCACGCTGCACGAAGGAATCAATCCCTACGTCGGCATTGAGCTCGAGCCGGGGTACCAAAGCCTGGTAAATGCCGCCTCCATTGCCGCATTTAAGGCCGGGTCTGCTCCTGTAAAATACAAAAATAAGTACCCGTTAAAAGGCTGTAACAATGGCTGGACCTCACCGGGCGAAAAAAATGCCGACGGCGAAGACTGCCTCAAAGCCCACCTGCAACTCGCTGCCCATGGAGTTGGCTGCGAGCCAAACACTTATGCCTTAAAACAGGCCATGGACCGGGCAGCTGGGACACGATTTTTTCGCGAGGGAGCATTTATCCACGTGATATTCGTCAGCGATGAGTTGAACCCCGGATGCGCCAACGTGGAACTCCAGGGCAACTGTCCTTCTGCGGACGATTTGAAATCCGCGATTACCGGAAACACGAAAAACCTGGGAATGCGTTTTCACGGGGTTGTCCGGCCGGAGCCTACCACGGGGAACTACACAAAATGCGCCTACCAGAAAGTCATAAACCCGACTGGAGGCAAGTGGGTCGACCTTACAGACACGACCATCCAGGATTATTCGGCGTTAATTGAGACCATTATCGACTCAACCCATCCTTCCGAGCTTATTTACAAGCTCCCCTATAAGTCTGCCGTGGTCGAGGCCATCGTAATAGACGGCAAACCATACACCGGAGCCCATCAGGTCGACGCCGAAGGGACACTGCGGATTTCTGGGCTGGACCTTGCGACCATCCACGACTTTGAAGTTGAGTACACCCATCACTGAGTTTGTTTTACCCAATGTTATTTACGGGATCCAGGAGTCTGTCGCCCAAGGACTGAACGTGATCGTGGACGTGGAAGCACCACTATAAGCTTCGATGTCTGCGCCGAGGCCACCAGGGTTCCCGGTAGCTACCACGGGGCCGCTGGCATGTCCCCACCAATTGTCCGTTGCGATCACCGACGATGCCGCTTCAATCACCAGGCCTTTGGTAGCACCGGTAACGATATTTTGTGTGATCGAGACCGCCTGATTGGTATCAAGGGCGAAGCCCACGTAAAAGGCGTGGTAACAATCCACGAGTTCGTTTCTGATGGCTGTCATATTCGACTGCGGGAAGAGATTGAGGTTGTACTCCCAGATACAGCTGCCGCGGGATCCATCCAATGTCGCGACGCCGAGGTTGTTTTCTATGCGGTTCTCCACAACATTTGCGGTGGCTGCCCCCACGGTCACAACGCCATGATCAAGAAAGTCGCCTACTCCTTTGCCTATATAATGATTCCAGCGAATATCTGTACTGCCCCCATTCGCGTAATACAGGACCCCTATCCGATGAATATTGGACATGGTGTTATTACGAATCTCGCTACCGGAAGTACTGACTCCCATTTGAACGATGGCGGTTCCTATATAAGCCCCGTGCCGAACCTGATTGAAAGTAGAATTCGTGACCCGGAAGGGATCTGAGGAGCTTCTGATCACCTGGTAAACGTTAAACCCTGTCCCATCAAATGCTAAGTTCGAAAAAACTACCGCCC
>Ga0154020_10003044_pt1 | contig 20335 bp, 18 predicted proteins | sample Klosneuvirus_201_FD_109709 | JGI IMG/M metagenome (GOLD analysis project Ga0154020, IMG submission 109709) | Active sludge microbial communities from wastewater, Klosterneuburg, Austria - Klosneuvirus_20160825_MG | ecosystem: Engineered > WWTP > Aerobic digester > Activated sludge | place... | reverse complement strand
GTGGCATAGGCCAGATAGTTACTGGGCGGTATACCCGTTCCCATCATCTGACTGATAAACCATCCTTTGAAAAACTCTTGTAGGTCACTGTCGCCACTATTCGCATCAGTTGTTCCGGTAAGTACCCATTCTGTTCCGGTTTCTGGATCTATGGGTAATATCGGATCAGGTAAAGGTTGTTGAAAAAGAAGCGGAATAGCCTGACTTGCTGTAAGCGTGGCAAATGAATCGATTTGCAATTTAGTAGGGCCGTAAGTAGCCCGATGCAATAAATGTGCAGCCCTTTTATAACCCAAAGGACCACCAAAAGATGGTAATGGCATGTGTAAAGTTTATTCTCTCGACAAGTTAATTCATCTACAGGGAAGATTGAAGGTAATTTTCAGTTAAGTGGCCGAAATAGGCGATTATTGCCCGTATTTTTCCTTGATGCTGAGTTACCTATTTTTGTTTAATGAAGATTATTGAATGTCCGCGAGATGCGATGCAAGGGTTGGAATTATTTATTCCTACCGAAAGAAAAGCTGCATACATCAATCAGCTGCTCAAGGTTGGCTTTGATACGCTTGATTTTGGAAGTTTTGTTTCGCCCAAGGCGATACCACAAATGCGAGATACAACCGAGGTACTTGATCAATTGGATCTTTCTACCACGCATACAAAGCTGCTGGCGATTGTAGCCAATACGCGCGGTGCGGAAACAGCTTGTTCGTTTGATCATATACAGTTTTTGGGTTTTCCACTCTCCATTTCAGAGACTTTTCAACAACGAAATACAAATAAGTCAATCACAGAGGCATTACAGACAGTCAATGAAATTCAAGAACTATGTAAGAAGCATAATAAAAAACAAGTGGTTTACATAAGCATGGGTTTTGGAAATCCTTATGGCGATCCTTATGATATTGAAGTGGTAGAAAAATTTACAGACATCCTGGCTACGCTGGATGTTGAAATCATTTCGTTAGCGGATACTATTGGGGTATCTCAACCCAATCAGATTGAATATCTCTTTACTAATCTTACGAGCAAGTTTCTTAAAATAGAATTTGGTGCACACCTACACTCAACGCCTGCTACGCGTCTCGAAAAAATTGAAGCTGCATTTAATTCAGGTTGTCAGCGATTTGATGGCGCAATAAGAGGATTTGGAGGTTGCCCCATGGCTAAAGATGAATTGGTGGGCAATATGGCAACGGAAACCATTTTGGAGTTTCTTAAATCTAAAGACATGGCTCCGGTTTTGAATGATGTAGAATTTGACAAGGCAATGATGTTGGCAGGAGAAATTTTTCCACATTGAATTAAGCATAATGCAGTGTCATAGGCATTGTTAATTGTCAATTATAAATTATCAACTGTTAATTATCTCAACGTATACATTTTACCCGGTAAAGACTTAACCGCATTTTTGAATTCCAGTGTGAGCAGGAGTGAAGCTAATTGGCTGGGTGGTAACTCAGATTTAAAGCTAAGCTCATCAATCATTACTGGAGCATTTCTTTCTTTTAATATCGCCAGTACTCTTTGTTCTTCGGGTTCGAAAAGGGTAAGCTCCAACGAAGTTTGCATACCATCAACCGGTGCAGACCAGTTCATAATGTATTCCAAATCTTTTACGGAGGTGAATAAGTTGGCTTTATTGATTTTAATCAGTTTGTTGCATCCATCTGAATATGTTTGTCCGAGGTTTCCAGGAACAGCAAATACATCTTTGTTGTAGGTGTTAGCGATATCAGCGGTGATTAACGCACCCCCTTTTTCAGCGGCTTCAACCACAATCAACGCATCGCATAAGCCGGCAATAATTCGATTACGTGCCGGAAAATTATGGGCATCGGGCTTTGTGCCAAATTTATTTTCTGTGATAAGCCCGCCCTGGTTGATCATTTTCTTAGCGGTATCTTTATGTACAGCGGGGTAAATGATGTCCATTCCGCTACCCATTATTCCGAGCGTAGGCAATCCGTATTGCAAAGCATATTTGTGTGCCTGAATGTCGATACCATAGGCAAGCCCGCTTACAATTAATGCATGATGGGGTACTAGATCTTTACAGATTTTATCAACTATTTCTTTTCCATATTCTGTGGCCTGACGGGTTCCAACAATACCAACCGTTTTTGGGGTATTAAGATTTTGATTTCCCTTATAATAGAGTAGGGCCGGGGCATCTTCAATCGCCTTTAGCCTGTGTGGAAATTTTTTATCTGTATAGAGTAATATTTCAGTGTCTTCTTTCTCCGCTTTTGTTAATTCTTTTTCTGCCTCCCTGAAGGTATCTCCGTTTCTTATAGCGTTTGAAGACACCTCACCAATACCGGGTATTTTGAGCAGCTTTCCTTTTGAGGTTTGGAATACATCGTGAGCAGAGCCACAATAGCTTACCAATTGCTTTAGTAAAAAATCACCAATGCCGGGCGTAAGGTGTAAGGCTATAAAAGAGAGGCGTTCTTGATCCATAAATTCCAATAGAGAATTCGGAATTTAAAGAATCTTAAATAAATAATCTGAAAATTGTATTAAAGTTTTTCGCGGATTTGAACGAGAAACTGACGAACCTTCTTCAATGAGTCCATGAGATCCATTTTATCGCGAACGGATTGACCATCGTTCTTCAACATCTCTTTAGCGCCTTGAAGGGTAAAACCCTTTTCCTTAACGAGATGATAAATCGTACGAACATGATCAATGTCATCTTTGGTAAACTGACGATTGCCTTTGCGATTCTTCTTAGGTTGGATAAGATCAAATTCAGACTCCCAAAAGCGTATAAGGGAGGGGGCTACATTAAACATCTCGGCTACTTCACCGATCGAATAATATATCTTCTCAATTTCTTTTTCTTTATACGCCATGAGGGACAGTGAGGCCTGATATCAATCGCTTTTTTAAACGATCTTCCTGCAAAGTAACAATTCTTTAAACCTGAAACAACGTTGGTAATTTATTTTATCGACAACCTATTCACATCAATTTGTGGAATAGTAAACCCACCCCAAATCATCAATTGTCAATGGACATTCAGGAAAATCCTCAGTGGTTAACTCCCTAATTCGCTTTAAAACTTGCTTTTGTGAATCAATCTTTACATTTGATCGGGCTGTTTGTATCGTTGAAATGATTTGGGCCTTTAAAAAATTACCCTTATTATTTGTATAAACTTTAATGATTGGCGACCAGCCATTGATACCGGATACATTAATGCCTCCGTAAGTACAAAAATTCCCCAGGCTATAAGCAATAAATTTTTCTTTATAGACTTCAACTGCCCGGGTTACATGAGGCCCATGCCCAAAGATAATATCTGCACCTGCATCAATAAGTGCATGCGAGAATTCATACACATCGCCCCGGTCTTCCCCATGAAACATTTCATGCTTGCGTGGCACATGCTGATACTGTGGACCTTCGGCACCACCATGGAAGGATACAATTACAATATCAGTCAGGGAATCTAAATGGGCCACAATTTTTTTGGCTTCAGGCAAGTCATTAATATTTAGACACCCGCTATTGGGTGCAAAGGCAGTAAACCCGTATCGGATTCCGTCTTTTTCAAAGATCGTATAGGGTTTGGTAAGCTGTCCGGCATAATGGATACCTGCTGCGTCCAGAGTCTTCATGCTACTTCTTCTTCCCATCTCTCCAAAATCACCTGCATGGTTGTTGGCCAGACTCATTATATCAAAACCAGCATTAACCAGATTTTGCACATGACTCACGGGAGTTCTGAATACATAACAAACTTTCGGATCACGACAGGTTTTAGCGGTTCCTCCACTATCCAGCAATACTCCCTCGAGATTGCCCATCGTAACATCAGCACCCGATAATATAGCACTAACTTCTTTCATCAAATCCCGGCCTTGATTAGGAGGGAGTACTTCCTTGGGATAATTGCTGCCCATCATAATATCACCCACACCAATTACGGTGATGGTGTCTTTTGGTGCTTGGGATAGAGCCACCTCGGTTATAAGGAGAAGGAAAAGACAGTATTTTATCATACGATTATAGATTAATAGCGGCAAAGAAAATGAGAAGCGCCTAAAGTGGAAAGAAGAAATGAATTAATCCAATGAGATGGCAGACCTGCTACCCACCGCAATCAATTTCTCATATTCCTTATTATTAAGGTCACGTTGAAAGAAGTTGATTGGATTAGTGGCATCGTTTTTATAGAGAACTTCATAATGAAGGTGGGCTGCAACAGATAAACCGGTGTTTCCCACATAACCAATAACCTGACCGCGTTTTACACGCTGTCCCTTGGTTACAATAAATTTAGTCATGTGTGCATATCTTGTTTGGAATTGATAGCCATGGTCGATGTAAACCACATTTCCATACGAAGTTGAAAACTGCGCAACTTCAACACGGCCATCACCCGTAGCATATACGGGACTTCCGGCTGGCGCGGTAAAGTCAAGTCCCTTATGGGGTCTTACATAACCAAGTAACGGGTGTAATCGTAAACCGAATATAGTATGTAGATGAATTAAATCTTTGTTGCTAACCGGTTGTATAGCTGGTCTGGAAGCCCACATCCTTTCTTTACGGGATAGCTCGTTCATTAATTGTTGAAGGGATTGAGCTTCAATGTCGAGACGGTTCTTAATTTTTTCTGCTTGCAGGTAAGCAGTACGGATTAATGGGTAAGGAATAGATTCACTTTCCTTTTCGCGACCACCCACACCGGCTTCCCGTTGCGATTCGGCAAGCGGCTCCAAATCCAGGATTACCCGGTAATTATTATCGTCATTTTGTTCCAGGGTACTGAGTTGCGTGGAGGTGCGTTCCAATTGTTTGTAAAGAACTTTCCATTCGGTCTTTAATTTTTCATTCTTACTAGCTTGTAAGATTTCATCAATAAGTGGATACTGCGTATTTAAATAAATCAAACCCGCTACTCCTATCAGGAAAGATATCCCCAGAAAAATAAGAATTCTGCGTCCTGCTACCTTGGGGGAGATTACCACAGGTTCATAGCGGCAGGTTTCTTCATTATATGAATATCGCACCTTAGCCATTAATCAAGTGATTGATTTTGTTTTTTGCTGATGTTCACCAATACTTCGTATTGATCGGAGGCAATGCCTTCCATGAAAAAATTTATTGGATTTAAATTCACACCCTCTTTAATTACTTCATAGTGAAGGTGCGGGGCAATGGATCCCCCGCTGGAACCAACAATACCAATCGACTGACCTTTCTTAACCGTTTGACCCTGTCTGACTACAATCTCTTCCAAATGACTATATCGGGTAATGTATCCATCCCCATGGTCAACCTCAATGTAGTTTCCGTAGCCGGCAACCAGATCACTTCTCTTTACGATTGAAACCTGACCTTCAGCTGTTGTTCTTACCACTGTGCCGCGCGCAGAGGCAATATCAACACCGTCATGGTGGTAATTTCCTTTATGAAAAGGATTGATGCGAATGCCATATCCTGAAACCAGTTTATTCATCTCAAAATTTTCCACGGGTGTAATGGATGGAATGTTTGTGAGGTAGTTTAAGTCTTTTTTCTCCAGATGGGTTTTTGACTGAAATGAATAACTGCTTTTTTTAGCAGAGTTTATTAATTCTGAGAAACGCTGGCTTAATTGATCGACCGACTCATCAAAATCACCCGAACCCGCCAGTAATAGCTCTTCGCGCTCCGGGTAAACTGGTGTTGTTTCTTCTGAGATATTTGTTTCAAATAATTTTTGATAAAGAGCAACATCTTTTGTTTTTAATTCTGACAGTTGCCGATTGGATTCTGTGAGTTGTGCTGTTAGCAATATTTTGTGTCGATCCAACGCTTTATTTTCGGCTCTTAATTTTTTTTCAGAGGGTGTTTCAATGATCAGATTCTGAAGCAGCACTAATCCAATGAAAAAAATAACTCCAAAGGTGAGATATCCAATAGCAGTAATCAGCACATTGAAGACAGAAATCTTCACGCGCTCATAGCGTAAGGTTTTGGGGTTATAGTTAAACTTGCTTGTAGACATTACTTCATAAACACGTTCAATTCTGACCCACTAAAACAATCAAAAGACACAAATCGAATTTCACTGTTTCCTTTCATATTGATCCCAATGGGATTAATTTTGCTGTTTATCTGGGTTTGAACCCATAAATATAGATAAAAACCTTGGTGTAAAAAGTTAAAATGGCCTTAGAATTAATGGATTCAGCTACAATTAGACGCAAATTTCTTGATTTTTTTGAAAATAAAGGTCATAAAATAGTACCCTCAGCTCCTTTGGTGTTGAAAAACGACCCTTCGCTGCTCTTTACTAACTCAGGTATGGTTCAGTTCAAAGACTACTTTTTGGGTAATTCGGTCTCCTCATATAAGCGCATTGCCGATACTCAAAAATGTCTTCGCGTAAGCGGCAAGCATAACGACTTGGAAGATGTTGGCTTAGATACCTATCACCACACCATGTTCGAGATGCTGGGCAACTGGAGTTTTGGTGATTACTTTAAGAAGGAAGCCATTGCTTGGGCGTGGGAATTATTAACTGAAGTCTATGGACTTCCGAAAGACAGATTGTATGTAACTGTTTTTGGTGGCGATAAAAATGATAACCTTCCGGTAGATGAAGAAGCAAAAGATTTGTGGAAGCAAGTTGTAGCAGAAGACCGCATCATTCACGGAAGTAAGAAAGATAATTTTTGGGAGATGGGTGAGCAAGGGCCGTGTGGCCCGTGTTCTGAAATTCATATTGACTTACGATCGGATGCTGAGGTTGAGAAAGTGCCAGGTAAGGATTTGGTGAATAGCGATCATCCGCAGGTAGTTGAAATCTGGAATTTGGTATTTATTCAATTTAACAGATTAGCATCAGGTGCGTTAGAAACATTGCCCGATAAACATGTGGACACCGGCATGGGCTTCGAACGTTTGTGCATGGCTATTCAAGGTAAGACATCTAATTATGATACCGATGTATTCAGTCCCCTCATTCAGTTTATCTCCATTCATGCTAATGTTAAGTATGGAGATGATGTAAAGATTGATGTGGCTATTCGGGTTATGGTCGACCATATACGTGCCGTGTCATTCGCTATTGCGGATGGTCAGTTGCCAAGTAATACGGGAGCCGGTTATGTGATTCGAAGAATTTTAAGAAGAGCGGTTCGCTATGGATTTTCGTATTTGAATTTTAAAGAGCCCTTTATACATCGGCTTGTATTTTTATTAGCGAATCAATTAAGGGATGTATTTCCCGAATTAAATCAACAACAAGATTATGTAACTCGCGTAGTGCAGGAAGAAGAGATATCTTTTTTGAGAACTTTAGAAAGAGGATTGAAACGAATTGAAAATTTTGATAAAAGTATATCGGGCTCTGAAGCCTTTGAACTTTACGACACCTTTGGTTTTCCATTCGACTTAACTTCGCTGATTGCGCGTGAGCGTGGGTTTTCTGTTGATGAGATAGGTTTTCAGGAAGAGATGGCTAAGCAAAAGGCCCGATCTAAAGTTGATGCAACAAAAGAAACCGGAGATTGGATTGTAATAGGAGAAGATATCAATCCAGAGTTTGTTGGTTACGATCAAACAGAAACAGATTCTAAAATTGTTAAGTACCGTAAGCTCAAACAAAAGAGTAAAGAACTCTTTCAACTCGTATTTGATAAAACACCTTTCTATGCCGAAAGTGGTGGTCAGGTAGGGGACACCGGCTTTATAGAAAATGCGAACGAAAAGATTTTCATTACCGATACAAAAAAGGAAAGCGAGCTAATCGTTCATTATGCCGATAAACTTCCAGAAAGTCTTTCAGGTATTTTTCATGCCGTTGTAGATAAAAGCAAAAGAACCCGCACTACCAGTAATCACTCAGCAACCCACTTGCTGCATGCTGCACTTCGTCAGGTGTTAGGAAAGCATGTGGAGCAAAAAGGATCGCTGGTTAATGAAAAGATTTTGCGTTTTGACTTTTCACACTTTGCTGCCATGACTCCCGAAGAGATTTCGAAAGTTGAAGCGATTGTAAATCAAAAGATTCGCGAGAATATTCAGTTGGATGAAAAGCGAAACGTACCCATTGCACAAGCCAAGAGTTTTGGCGCTATGGCCTTGTTTGGTGAAAAGTATGGTGAGTTTGTGCGTGTGATTACATTCGATCCAACCTTTTCTGTTGAATTGTGTGGCGGTACACATGCAGCCGCAACTGGAACAATTGGGTTATTAAAGATTATTACTGAAAGTTCAGTAGCAGCCGGAGTTCGCAGAATTGAAGCGGTTACCGGTGAAGGTGCTTATGATTATGTAAACGAACAGCTTGCTCTGCTTGGTCAGATAAAAACGATTTTAAAGAATCCCAAAGATATTACTGAATCGGCTCAAAGCCTGGTGGAAGAAAAACACGCGCTTGAAAAGAAACTGGAAGTGTTGTATCAACAACAGGCAAATGTGACGAAAGATGAACTTGCTGGAAAAGCTTTACAGCAAAATGGTGTTACATATATTGCTGAGCGTGTGAATGTGCCCAATGCTGATGTGCTTAAAAATATTGCTTATGCATTAAGGAATCAGTTTGATGATTTGCTGTTAGTGTTGGCCGCTGATGTGGATGGAAAGCCACAGGTTACGGTAATGATTGGCGAAAAATTAGCGGCAACCAATAAATTTCATGCAGGCAATCTTGTAAAAGAATTAGCCAAAGAAATTGATGGTGGTGGCGGTGGGCAACCATTCTTTGCTACAGCGGGTGGTAAAAAACTGGAAGGTTTGAATTCTGTCTTGGAAAAATCACGTAAATTGTTGAATAAAATTCAGTCGAATGAAGGTTAACGTTTACTCTTCAATTGAAGAAATGAAAAGTGATGAAGCGGAAGTAGAGTATTCTCCCGTTGAAAGCCTTATTCAATGCCTCAACCTGTTGGATTTTTATACTGCTTTAAAAATGGATGGCATTAATACGAGTGTCAAGAATAATATTGACTGGATTGAATTGAAGTTCAAGGGGCAATGATTAGTAACGAGATACGGGATTCTCTGAAAAAAACTTGTTTTGCTCTAAACAATCAAGAGGTAGAGTATTTACTGATTGGAGGTGTAGCAGTTGGTTTTTATGGCTTCCAAAGAATTTCTGGAGCAGGCTATCCAGGCAGACCTGAAATTACCCATGATATAGATTTTTGGTATAAGCCTACTGTTGAAAACTATTTAAGATTAGTTAGGGCATTAGACGAATTGAAGATTGAAACCAAAGAGTTAAAGAGCCTGGTTTTTGATTCAAAAAAAACTTATTTACGAATACCTTTCAATGCTTTTAAAGTAGAATTTTTACCTCAAATTTCCGGGCTCACATCATTTTCGGAATGTGATAAGTCTGCCACTCAAGTTGTTTTGGATGGTAACAGGATTAAAATCATCTCATTTAACGATCTCTTAAAAAACAAGGAGGCACTTTCGAGAGATATTGATAAACGCGACCTCGAAGAACTTAAGAAAAATCGGCCTTCAAAAGACTAATGGCATCACCGCGCAATAAATATACCGTAGTCATTGGTCTGGAGGTTCACGCACAACTTCTGACTAAAAGTAAAATCTACAACGGAGATTCAACTTTGTATGGCAGTCCACCCAATACAAATTTAAGTGCGATCACGCTGGCACATCCGGGCACGTTGCCTAAGCTCAATAAAAAAGTTGTTGAGCATGCTATTAAAATGGGATTGGCTTGTCATTCTGAAATTTCGCGCTGGCAAATTTTTGATCGCAAAAATTATTTTTATCCTGATCTTCCAAAAGGTTATCAGCTTACGCAAGACCGCACACCAATTTGTGTAGGTGGTTATATTACAATCACCACAAAATCTGGTGACTCAAATATTCCATTGAATCGTATTCATATTGAAGAAGATGCTGGTAAATCCATTCACCTCGAAAATGAAAGCGATACTTTGGTTGATTTTAATCGTTCGGGCGTGCCACTAATTGAAATTGTAACAGAGCCGGCCATTCGAAGTTCAGAAGAAGCTTATGCACTGCTTACTGAAATCAGGAAACTGGTTCGCTACCTCGAGATCTGTGATGGAAATATGGAAGAAGGCTCCATGCGTTGCGATGCCAATGTTTCTATTATGCTAAATGATGCAAAGGAGTATGGTAAAAAGGTGGAGGTAAAAAACATGAACTCCATCCGAAATGTGCAGCGTGCAATTGATCATGAAGTGGATCGCCAGATTGCACGAGTAGAAAGTGGAGAAGCCATTGTATCAGAAACGCGTACGTTTGATGCCAACACAGGCTTAACGCATAGCATGCGCACGAAGGAAGAACTCAACGACTATCGTTATTTTCCTGATCCCGATCTTAGTCCGTTAGAAGTTTCGGAAGAGTGGCTAGCGACTATTAAAGAATCGATGCCTCAATTGCCACGTGAATTACAACAAAAGTTTATATCCATCTATAAACTTCCTCCGTATGATGCTCTGGTGCTAACAGACAGCAAAGAAATGGCCATTTACTTTGAAGAAATTTGTACCCATACAAAAAATTATAAAGCTGCCAGTAACTGGTTGATGGGGCCGGTAAAGTCTTATTTAAACGAACATAAGCAGGAGATAAATCAGTTACCCGTAAAGGCGAGTGTCTTGGCGGAGGTTATAACATTGATAGACACAGGGAAACTGAATTTTGCGGTAGCTTCTCAAAAACTATTTCCAGAATTAGTAAAGCATCAGCAGGAGGCTCCATTAGCGTTGGCACAGAAATTAAATTTGATGCAGGATAGTAATTCAGATTCTATTTCACTCGTGGTGGAACAAGTCATAGCAGAGTTTCCGTTAAAGGTATCAGAATATAAGAAGGGAAAGACTGCTATTCTTACTATGTTTATGGGCGAGGTAATGAAACGGTCTAAGGGTAAGGCAGACCCAAAGTTGGCAACTGAATTACTAATTAAGAAAATGAGTAACTAAAATATGAGAAGCAAAAACAAATTATTTATCGGATTGATTATTGTGTCAATGGCTGCTGTAAGCTGCAGCAAACCACAACAACCCGGGTGGGATGTAACGATTCGAGGTAAAGTACGTTTCCCGTTATCAGGTCAAATTTCAATTCAGGAAATTAAATCGGATGGTTCAGGAAAAATTGACACCATAAAATTAAGGAGTGACAGTACCTTCGAAAGGAAATTACGCATTACAGAGCCAGGCTATTATCAACTCAATTTTTATGATCGTCAGCGTGTGCCTTTCATTTTGAATAAGAGCGATTTGGAGATTATTACTGATGGAAATGATCCGGTGGCTATTGCGGAAATTAAGGGATCACCCGACCATGATCTTATTAAAGAGGTACAAAATGTGATGATGAGGTCGCAGGGATCTCCAGCCATTCAGCGATTAGAGGCAGAATTCTCTACGGCATCAGCCAACCAGGATACCCAACGCATTAGCGAATTACAGGATGCTTATATGGAATTACTTAACAAAGGATACGATCAGGTGGCCGCTATGTTAAAAGATCAACCGGCTTCGCTCGGCCTGCTCAATCTTTTGCAACAAAATAATTTGTTAGATAAGGACCGTTATTTTGACTTGTATTTAAGCTCGGCAGAAAAGTTTAAAAAAGAATGGCCGGATTCGCACTACACGAAGGATTTCACGGAGCAGGTGGAGAAAATGAAGGTTACCGCTATAGGTCAAATAGCACCCGAAATTGAATTACCGAATCCCGAGGGTCAATTAGTTAAACTATCTTCTTTACGCGGAAAATATGTGCTCATCGATTTTTGGGCGAAGTGGTGTGGCCCATGTCGCAGAGAAAATCCTAATGTGGTAAAGGCTTATCACAAATTTAAGGAAAAGGGCTTTGAAGTCTTTGGCGTATCTCTTGATCGTACCAAAGAAGACTGGGTGAAGGCTATTGCCGAGGACGGTCTGGTCTGGACGCAGGTTAGTGACCTGAAATATTTTGAATCGCAAGCTGCAAAAGATTATAACATCAATGCTATTCCATTTTCTGTCTTAATAGATCCGCAAGGAAAAATTATTGCCAAGGATTTACGCGGAGCTGCCTTAGAGAAGAAGTTGGCAGAGGTAATGGGAGATATTTGAAAGTAGAAGCAGGCTGTTCATCCCAACAGCCTGCTCTATTTTTTAGAAGCTTAATTCTTGAGTTTTATACCCTATGAATGAGAACACCAGCTTACCGGAGGATTGATTTAATTTAAGCTTATAAATTCCGTTTGCGTCCGTTACTGTTCCTTGGTTTGTACCTGCTATTACTACATTGATTCCGGGAATTGGATTGCCAGATTTATCAATTGCCTGACCTTGCATATACCTCTTCCCACTTTCTGTAATTACGTTACCTGCAACGCTCATTAGTTTAGCATCAACCGGTGTTATAGAAGGTGTAATCGGTGAGGCTTCTTTATCTAAGGCAAACGCAATAGGAATTACAAGTTTCTGCTTAACAGCTTTTCCCCGTTGCTTTCCTGGAATCCACTTGTAATTTAAATTGAGGACACGCAAGGCTTCCTCATCACAACCGTATCCTATTCCTTTCATAATTTTAATATTAGATAAAGTTCCGTCAGTGCCTACTACAAACTCTGCCATTACTCGTCCCTGAATCTTTTTGTCTATTGCCTCTTTGGGGTACTTTAAATTATCAGCAATAAAGGCAAAGTACTGAGTTATGCCTCCGGTTGGCTGTGCCGATTCTTCAACAATTGTAAATACTTCATCTTCCGATTTTGTAATATCTGAAAGCATGTCGGTATCCTTGCCCTGTGCAATAATTACAAATTTATTTTCGTGGCCAACCGCAGAAATGACTGACATTCTTAGAATATCGTTTTCAGGAGTTCTTTCAGATTCTAACTTTTCCATAATCAGCCGACCATTCTCATTCATTTCGACTACAATAAATTCTGAGGCAGGCGTTTCTATTTTCATTTTCTCCAATTCTGTTTGAACTTCTTTTGGATACTCAAGAGCCATGGATGAGTTTTTGCCAATTTCCTGAATGTCGGCAATCTGATCCTGACAAGCCACTACAAAAAAGAATAGGGGAAGGGTTAATGCCATAGCGAGTACCTTCCAGTTTTTTATTTTCGTTCTTACGGTTTTCATCATAGCAATGCGTTTTAAGGTTAATGAATTAGTAAAATGATTGGCAAGCACATACCCATTGTTTTGTAAAGCGACCTTCGCCAGCAGGCTGCAATACAAGTCCACATCATGACCTACCACCGAGCGCGCATCGGCTTCAAATTCATGAACCTGAACAAGGGATTTTTTATAACTCCGGATAATCGGATTAAACCAAAATACAATACCGAGTAACTGAATCAGAAGAATATCAATAGAATGCATTCTTTCAATATGCACTTCTTCGTGTCTTAATATTTCACTCTTCTCTTCGGTACTCAGTTCTTCCTTGGGGCTTAAAAAGATATACTTGAAAAATGAAAATACGCCAGTCACGTTTTGTGACTCAACGATGGTATAATGTTTCCACGAATAGTGTTGGGAGTTTGCAAAAAGCCGGATTATAGAAATAATTCGGATCACAAAAAATAGCATGGCTACAATCGAAATCAGCATATAAATGATAGGGAGCCAACCCCAGTATTGGTTTGGAGTAGTGCTATTGGGCGTGGTTCCATTGGCATACACAACCACTTCGGGTAACCATTGAATGGCCGCGGTATTACTTAGTGATGGGATAAGCGAGGTCGTGGATTGAATAGTGAACAACGGAAACAAGAGTGATGAAATCAGACTGGCAAGCAAGTAGGTGCGCTTGAAAGCAAACTGGTTTTCATTTTGCAACACAAGCCAGTAAATCGCATAGAAGAAAACTAACCCGAGGTTTACTTCAATCAAATAGTTTAGGATTGCATTCATGGCTTTTTGATTTTGATTTTTTCAAGCTCCTTTACCAATTGGTCTATATCCTGAACCTTTAAACTATTTTCCTTAGCGAAAAAGGAAACAAGATTTTGAAACGATCCATTGAAGTAACCCGTCACCATGTTGTTCAAATAGAAGCGAGTGTATTTTTCTTTTGGCACTAATGGAAAATATTCATGCGTTTTGCCAAACGCCTTATAGCCCACAAAACCTTTCTTTTCTAAAATTCTTACAATGGTTGAAACCGTGTTGTAAGCAGGCTTAGGTTCGGGAAGTTGATCGATAATGTCTTTTACAAATCCTTTTTCAAGTGTCCATAACACTTGCATGATTTGATCTTCGGCTTTGGTTAGTTCTTTCATATAACTATTAATTACGTTGTAAAACTAAATATTTAGTTAAACAAGTCAATAGTTTACCAAGATATTTTCTAAGTCACTTTAAATCAATTGCTTGTAAAGCAGTAGGCGAGGATGTTTGCACCCATTTTTAGGGCTTGCTGACGCTTTTCTTCGGGGTCGTTATAAATTCTTCTGTCTTCCCAACCGTTCCCCAAATCGCATTCATAAGAATAAAATACTACCAATCGGCCTTCATAAAATAAGCCAAACCCTTGGGCGGGCTTTCCATCGTGCTCATGAATTTTAGGAAGGCCGTTGGGGAAATTGAATTTTTGATGATAGATAGGATGTGTAAACGGGACTTCTATAAGTTCCAATTCAGGAAATACTTTTTTCAATTCTATGCGAATGAACTTATCTAATCCATAATTGTCATCGACATGCAGAAATCCGCCCCCAATAAGATAGTTTCTGAGATTGGATGCTTCTTCGTTAGAGAAAACCACATTGCCGTGCCCCGTCATGTAGAGATAAGGATAATCGAATAAATCAGGACTTCCGGCTTCGGCAATTGCTTCTTCAGCATTCAGGTTCATGCCTAACTCTTTATTGCAAAAGGCAATTAGGTTGGGCAAGGCAGTCTTGTTGGCATACCAATCGCCCCCGCCATTATATTTAAGTTTCGCAATCTTAAGCGACCCCTGGCCTGCAGTTATTAAAGAAGTTGAAAAAAGGATCAGGAAAAGAGTAAGTCTCATAAACGTAAAGTTACCAATTGAATACGTTCTGTATAAAAAAACAGTCGAATTAGCTGAATAATTTAATAAATAGGCTTGGCCTAAGGATCTTTTAATTAGCAGATAGGATTACAAAATATTTTTTAAACTCGATTAAACCTTGTGATAGATTCTAGCTCTAAGCATCTGAATTAAAACTAAAACATATTTATTATGAAAACCTTATTGGTAAAAAGTCTATCAAGTTTAGCGCTATTCGCGTTGGTATTTTTGGCTTCGTGTACGGATGATTCAGTCAAATTCAATACAGAAGATTCTCAAAATGTAGAGAATGAGGCCACTACAGATAGTTATTTTGAAGATGCCGATGATATGGCTACGATAGCTGTTGCTGCTGATGGCTCTACGGCCAGCGGGGCACGCGAATCTTCTTATGGAAGACAGGGCATAAAGCCTGTGGATATGAGGTTTAATTGTGCAACGATAACTTTTCTTTTTGCAGATAATAATTCGACTACCACGCCCCATGGATTTATTACTATTGACTTTGGTGACGGATGTACAGATGCAAAGGGAAATGTACGGAAGGGAAAAATTATTGTAGAGTTTACCGGGAAGCGGTTTTTACCTGATTCCAGAATCATCACTACTTTTCAAGACTACTTTATTAACGGTGTTAAAATAGAAGGCGTTCGCACCGTTACTAACGTAACAGGAAGCGTGGAAGAAAATCCTAAATTTTTAATTGAGGTCGACAATGGAAAAGCTACCTGGGAGGATGGGACATTTGCCACCCGTGAAGTAAACCGCACCCGCGAATGGATTCGTGCCAATAATCCACTGGAAGATCAGTGGATTGTAGATGGAACCGCAGCTGGGACAAACCGTAATGGAAAGACCTACCAAGTGGAGATTACAAAGGCTTTAGTTTACAAGCGTGAGTGTGCTATCAGTGCTAAGGTATTTATTGCGGTGGAGGGTACCAAGGTGTTAAGTATCGATAACAAAGTGATTACCATAGATTATGGTATGGGTGAATGCGATCGCGTAGTTACGATTACCATTAACGGTCAATCAAAAGATGTAACGGTTAGAGGAGATATTTAAAAAAACCAAACTTCTTGATAAATGCCTCTGTTAAAAGCAGAGGCATTTTTTTTATGTGGTACTTACTTTGGATGGTTAGTGTAGAACTTTCGTCAATGGATGGGAAATAATTTCTACATAGGAGCAAGCATCATTGTCATTTACCAGGAAGTATTGATGTGGCATGGTTGTGGTCATTACGGGGTAAAACAAACCTCATATGAAAAAGATACTTTTAATTGGTTCATTTATCCTTATCACCTCGTTCTCTTTCGGTCAATATGCTTTGCAGAAAGGCCAATCACAAATTAATGCCGGCTTTGGCTTTTCTTCCTGGGGCATTCCGGTATATGCAGGATTTGATGTTGGTGTACATCGTGATATTTCGGTAGGAGGTGAACTATCTATAAGAAACCACTATGACGATTATGAAGACACCGAGTATAAGCATAACGTAATTGGAATATCAGGAAATGGAAATTACCACTTTAATAGCTTGCTTGAAATCCCGAGAGAATGGGACTTTTACGCAGGTCTAAATCTGGGCTTCTATTTTTGGAATTCATCGGACGACTATCCAGAGGATGATGGTTCGAGTGTTGGACTAGGCGCTCAAATTGGTGGCCGGTATTACTTCAATGATCGCTTTGGACTTAACCTTGAATTTGGGGGAGCGAATACCTTCTCGGGAGGTAAATTTGGAGTGACAATCAAATTATAATCTGAGGGCATTCCATCTTTTTCAATTTTAATTTTACAAATCAACTTTTATCTGGTGACCTGAGTTCAATTGTTTTTTGGCTGAACGTATTTAAAGTGCTGAGAAGCAGGAAGAAGAGAATGAGATTAGATTTCAAGTTTCTAGTTTAATAATTCAATTAGGATTTGGAGTATGATAAAACTTTGGAATCATTTACTTATCAAAAATATTCCAATACTTTTTTTTCTTTAAGCTAAGACCGTAATTGCACGAAATATTTTATGCGTCAATATCTCGATCTACTAAGTAATATTCTTGAACAAGGTGCAAGTAAGACAGATCGAACAGGAACAGGAACTCTTTCTGTCTTTGGCCGCCAACTCAGATTTGATTTATCGGAAGGGTTTCCGTTGGTGACTACCAAAAAGCTTCATCTGCGGTCCATCATTTACGAACTGCTATGGTTTTTAAAGGGAGACACCAATATCAAGTACTTAAATGATAACAAAGTTTCTATTTGGGATGAATGGGCCGATGAAAATGGAGACCTCGGTCCCGTGTATGGAAGTCAGTGGCGCAGTTGGCCCGCACCCGATGGTCGAAAGATAGATCAGATCGCACAGGTTCTTGAGCAGATAAAAAGCAAGCCAGATTCGCGAAGGCACATGGTGTCTGCGTGGAATCCTGCAGAAGTGGATAAGATGGCTTTGCCGCCCTGTCATGCGTTGTTTCAATTTTATGTAGCTGATGGAAAGCTATCCTGTCAACTTTATCAACGCAGTGCCGATTATTTTTTAGGGGTGCCGTTTAACATTGCCAGTTATGCCCTGCTTACGTATATGGTAGCACAACAATGCAACCTGAAACCCGGTGAGTTTATCTGGACCGGTGGCGATGTGCATTTGTACTCCAACCATCTGGAGCAGGCAAATCTTCAACTGGCGCGGGTGCCATTTCCTTTGCCGCAACTTTTGATTAAACGCAAACCTATTTCTTTATTTGATTATGAGTTTGAGGATTTTGAAATTGTTAACTACCAGGCCCATCCGGGCATAAAAGCACCTATAGCCGTTTAATCTTTTCAACCTAATCTAAAATATCAAATGAGTTTTATCGAAACCGCGATCGACCAGGATCAAACGGAAGTTGCAGAAATAAGAATAGATCCAATCACCAATCACCGATCACTTTTTTCAAAGAAACCCTTTAGAGGCAACGAGGTGATAATTAAATTTTTGGCTAAGAATGTGTTAACTACGCCTACCTATTTGACCGTACAAATTAGCGAATCGGTACATATAGAGCTTTTTCCCGAATGCCTGGGTTGCACGAACCATAGCTGTGAGCCAAATTGTTTTTTCGACACTACCCGAATGGAGTTCATTTCACTTAGGGCTATTGGAGCAGGAGAAGAACTAACATTTTTTTATCCTTCAGCTGAGTGGGATATGGATCAGGCTTTTGAATGTAATTGTGGTAGCGATCTTTGCCTGGGAATAATAAAGGGTGCGCGATACCTATCCGATGATCGATTAAAGCAGTACCGATTCACTGACTTTATACATCAAAAACTACAGTCGATTAAATTCTGAGAATAAGCCAGGTTTGCCACTTAACAGGGCGCAAGCCCACCACACCTAATTCCTTTTTTCAAGTTTGCCGAATTTATGTATTTAGCAACAAATCAACTTTGATGAAATTTGCGCTCTTGTCTTTGATTATGACCTGTCTGGTTCTTACTAGTCAAAGTCAGACAGCGCGTCCATCCTTTTATATAAAACGCACAACAACACCTATTAAAATTGATGGTATCCCTGATGAAGATGCATGGTTACAGGCGGAAATAGTTGATGAATTGATTCAACAATTTCCGAACGACACTTCGCGCTCAAAAGTGAAAACAGAATTTAGGGCCACCTACGATGATGCGTTTGTTTACTTCAGTGCTATCGCATACGACAATACAAAAGGCGGCTATGTCATTTCATCCCTGCGCAGAGATTTTCGCGGCCCAGGGTTAGATGGGGTTTCAGTTATCATTGATCCTTTTCAGGATGTAACCAATGGTTTTTTCTTTGGACTTAATCCGGTTGGCGTACAACGAGAAGGACTGATTTCCAATGGGTATTTAAGTTCCACTGACCTAGATCTATCGTGGGATAATAAGTGGTATTCGGAAACAAAAATTCACGATGGTTATTGGACAGCTGAATTTGCGATCCCCTATAAAACTCTGCGCTTTAAGCCGGGCAATACGCGTTGGAATGTAAAGATGTATCGACAGGATAGTAAAGAAAACGAACGGGCTATCTGGCCGTTTACACCACGCTTCTTCGAACCGGGCAATCTAAACTATTCGGGTGAAATGATTTGGGAAGAGCCACTCGTAAAACCCGGTCCAAATGTCTCGCTTATACCCTACACCGCGGCAAAGGTGTCGCAAGACTTTCAAAACGATCAGGCGCGTGAAGGAAGCATTAATTTTGGTGGTGATGCCAAAATAGCCATTACGCCTTCATTGAATCTCGATCTTACCGTTAACCCTGATTTCTCACAAGTAGAAGTAGATCGTCAGGTTACTAACCTCGATCGCTTTGAACTTTTCTTTCCAGAACGGAGACAATTCTTTTTAGAGAATGCCGATTTGTTTTCTTCCTATGGCCATCCTTATGCCCGTCCTTTTTTCTCCAGAAGGCTAGGTATTTCCCGTGATAAGAATACGGGGCTAAATGTTCAGAATAAAATTTATGCTGGCCTGCGCCTAAGTGGAAACCTTAACAAACTTTGGCGTATCGGATTTCTGAATATGCAGACAGCTGCCATTGAAGAGTCAGCCGTTCCTTCCTTTAATAATACAGTTGGCACCTTACAGCGCAGAGTGGGAACTAACTCGAACATTCGCGCCATTTTTGTAAACCAGCAACAATTTAAAACAGATTCAACCGAATTTAAGTTAGGGGGCTATAACTATAACCGCGTGGCAGGACTCGATTATAATTATAGTTTTTTGAATAATAAATGGACAGGGAATGTATTTTTTCACAAGCAATTTACAGAAGCAAGCCCTGCTAATGAACTAGCCTATGGATATAGTATTATGTACAGTACCCGAAAACTTAATTTGAATTGGTATCAGCAAGGTATTGGCAGTGGCTATAACCCTGCTATTGGATATGTGCCACGCAATGGGTATAAGAGAATTTCTCCATCAGGGGCTTACTATTTTTACCCGCGGTCGGCCGTGGTAAACTCGCATGGACCTACAACTGATATTGTTGTTATTTGGGATGATAAATATGGATACACCGATCACGAGTACACCTTTGGCTGGGCAACAACTTTTCAAAGCCAGGCGCTATTGAAATTAGACTATAAAAACATCTATACCTTTTTGTTTAATGATTTTGATCCCACCAACTCCCCTAAAGAGGATAATGCGGTAAAGCTTCCGGCACTAACTGAATATACCTACGGATTAGTTTCGGCTAATTATGTTTCAGATCCTCGTAAGAGAGTGACCTATGAAGTAACCGCCATTGCGGGTCAGTATTTCAATGGCAACCGCCAGGCAATTACAGGAGTTTT
>Ga0154020_10003043_pt1 | contig 20341 bp, 7 predicted proteins | sample Klosneuvirus_201_FD_109709 | JGI IMG/M metagenome (GOLD analysis project Ga0154020, IMG submission 109709) | Active sludge microbial communities from wastewater, Klosterneuburg, Austria - Klosneuvirus_20160825_MG | ecosystem: Engineered > WWTP > Aerobic digester > Activated sludge | place... | reverse complement strand
CGCATTAACGGCATGAAGTTTTGAATATCAAAATATACTATGAAAAGGTTCAATCATAGGATCTTGACTTCAAAAACATCTTAATCCAGGGATTACAGAAGATCAGTTCAATAAAGATCTTGCAAAGTATCGTGAAGAAATTGAACTCAAGAATAAATTCATATCTGATATATCATCAGCAGATCCAAAATACGCAGAGTATCGAGATTTTGAAGATTCATCTCGTAAAAAATATCTTCAGGTTCGATGAGTATCGTCAATAGAAGATCAAAATGATTATACGAATTTTATCAAAGAGGAAATGTCGAAGCGTAATGCGCTTGAACAGCAACTTATTTCAAGTCAGTATAATGATCTGAATAAAGTTATCTGAAAATACCAGGAAGAAATCTCTACCAAGAAAGCAGAGATGGATGGGTTTATCAATACATCAGTCAAATGAGAATGAGAAAAAACTGGTATTCAATTATTTGAACAGTTTCAAAAAGATTCTCAAGATAAGTTCAAGTGAAATAGGACTATCGAAAAAAATCAAGAGATCTCAGAAATGGTAGATGCAAAAGTTACCAAGGATATTGAGAAGGATTGACGATCAGTATCTGCTCTATGAGAGTCATTCAAATGACTTAAGGATGCTATGGTGGAAATGTGAACTGCAGAGGAGGCATATGCAATTTGATTGCTATGAATGGATAATGTTCCTCGTGAGCAAGTTGAAATGATAATGGATTCAAATGAAGCATTCTATAATTATAGAATGGAATTTATGCGACAGGTCGCAAAAGAAAAAGATAATGTAGAAAATGCCTGAATGACTGAAGTAGAAATCCGAGAAAAGGCACAACTCAATACATACAAGAATACTTCTATGGAAGATAGAAAGCGTATGCAATTGAGAGAATCTCTTGTTACAGGTATTACTGCAATGAATAGTAAGGAAAAGTTTTTGAGTAATGCTGCAAACCTTAATCCAATGGCATTATTGGATGGAGTAAATCTTGCTGCTACTACATTTCAATCGTATATAGATCAAGCATATGATTACTCGGGAGACGATGTACCACATTATCTCAAGCAAGAGACAAGAGGACTTCTCTATACAGATGAATGAAATCTCAAAAAGCTTGGATCAATGTTTTATTACAATTCAGATGCTCTTCTTTCAATGACAATTCCAATTAAGTGAGCATGAGTTGCTACGAAATGAATTGAAAAAATGATAGAGACAACAGCAAAAGTAACTGATAAATTTATTTGAATACCAGTAAAGGTTTGATTTACTACTGGGACATTGAAGTTTATACCAAATGCTGCAAAGGGTCTTACGCAAAGTGTTGTCAGTGGAGCAGCCGGTGATCCAATCTTCGATAACCTTATGATGGAAGCACCAACTCAGGCCATACAGGATTTCAATAATCTTACAAATGTATTCTTCGATACTACATTATTCACAGGATGAAAATGAATTGCCTATGGAGTAAAGGGATCAAAGTCAATGAACAATATTATGTTCTGATTTCTTCATGGCGATGAGGCTGCAGCAGTAAAAGAGTGGACTGCTGCCTTTAATGCAAAGGGTTGAAAGCAACTTACGGAATCTGAGGCTCGAGAAATAATGTGACAAGGAGTGAAACTATTTGGTAACATGTATTCTGCGCCAGAGATCAAACAAACATTTGATCAGAAGGGATGAATATATAGATATCTTGCTGATAACATCAATAAGATGTCAGAGAATGGTATGAATACGCTTCTCACCGGAAATGGTCTTGGTATCAGACTCGAAGATATTGTTGGTATACCAAAAAAAGAATTTGATAATTTTGGAAGCTTAGTAGATATTTCTTTGAAATGAAAAGATATCGATCCTATAAAGATGAGAGTTATTCAAGACAGGCTTGATAAAACTCTTAATGGTATTGATGAGTTCGCTACAAAATTTACCCCTTACAATGGGGTTATTATCGAGCAAGCCAATAGAACAAATCCAAAACTTCTTGAAGAGGCTAAGGTTATCAATGTAAAAATTGCACAGATTAAATCTTTAATGAAAGTTCCTGAATCTTCTGATGAAATCAAATCATTATTCTCAGATATTAACGAGAAGATCAGAGTAATTCGTGGAAACTATACCAATAGGGTATATGATACCAATGTCACTCTTGTAGATATGTGAGGGAAAGAATTCACCATTGGATTCAATGATCTCAAGAATGACCTTGGTGATAAAACATTTCTTGATATTCTCAAGGAATGAAGAATTGAAATTAAGAAAGATCTAAAAAAGGTTAAGTCTGGACTCTATACTCTTGCATGAGCAAAGGATGATGTCTTTTCTTCTTATGTGAGCAAATTCATAAAATCAATTGATCGAGATATCAAACAATTTGTCCTGGATAATAATCTTGATTATACCAAGGCAAATCTTAGAACTAATATTACAAACTTTTTGAATCGATGAAGAATTGATTTCTGATATATGTCAGCATTCAAGTGAGAAGAGCTTGAAAAACAACAAAAAGCTCTTGCTGATTTTCTTAATTCAAACTTAAAAAGGTTTTATTGAGAAAAATACATAAATGATACTCCAACATTTTTATGATCTGAATTTAAATCATCTAAAGAATTATTTGCTATAGCTGATGGTTTTGATGGATATATAAATATATCTTATGGATCATTCTTAACAAATGATGCATTACTTTGACAAACAAATAAGACATTATATTATATTTCTTTTTGAAAAGAAATTACATGAATTATTAAAAGTGAAGATAAAAATGAGCTTACAAAATTAACAACTCCAATAAGCAAGAAGATTTATTCAAATATAGATAGAGATAAAACAGATAAATCATTTTTCTGAAAATATGTAATTTCTAGTAATGAAATTAATAAGCTTATTATCAAGTATTGAATGCTAGAAGATGGATCTCTTAATTTTGAGAAAGGTCTAGCTAAGGCTAAGATTATAGAATCAGTAGCAGATATAGATGATCTATTTAAAGATTGAAAAATATCTCGTGATTCTATTTCTGCAATAGTATCTGATGCACTTTCATGAGAATCTCTCAATAGAGATGTGAAAAAACAAATTGAAGAGTTTGCATATGGAATGTTTTCTAATGCTACAGAGAAAGATTCTGCTATTATAAAGCCAATGGTATACAGTATTGTTCAAAAATACTTTGAGAACAAGAATCTTATCGATGAGCTCTTTAAACGATTCGATCCAAAAAAGGAAACCTACATATCTGCTCTTGCAAATATTCTTATCTCACCAAGTACTTATGAGGATATTGCCAAGAAGATGTCTACTCGTGTAGATCAGGCTCCAATTATTAAAAATATTAAAATTAAGGCTGATCAGCAATGGCTTGAGTATACTACAAGACTCAAGAATATGATTAAAGATATTTCTATTGAAATACTTGAATTAAAAGAATCGAGAAAAGCACAGAGTTCATATGCAGTAAAAGAATACATGCAATGACAAATAGATACACTTACAAAAAAGCGTTCTTCTGTTGTTAAAGAACTTAATAGACAAGATATAAATATAAAAGAAAAAATAGAAAGAAATCTTCAGGCCATAAATATAGATTATCTTAGATCAAAAACTACAGATTTTTCTTTTACGAAGTTACTTCGAAGAGAGAATCTTATTAATGATGCTAGTTCCGTTGAGAAACTCGAACAACTTATTTCAACAAGAGATGCTATCAAGTCTATATATGTAGGCAATGAGGCTATATTTGATTGACTTCAAAAAGATATAGACAATCTCATTACCACAGAAGATAGAATAAATCTTTTAAAGAAATATGAATGAATGGAATTTCAGTCAGAAAAAGTAAAAGAAACTATTGATAATATTATCAAGCAGTATTTGATTCCGGGAGAGAATATTTCTCTATATGATAGTACCCTTCTTGATAGCATTATTAAAAATACAGAATGAATTTTTACTTCAGAATATGTAAAAGAGAATAATCCATTTACGAGATGACTATCTGGATGGCTTAATAATTCCAATAGCTGAAGAGATGATATTCTCGAGAAGGCAATAGCAGAATATTTCTGGGAGGCATCTATAAAAACATGAGATGAGTTATTTCATTCAGATGAAAAATTTAATAAAATAGTTAATGGTCTTTATGCAAAAGAATCGTCTGAGATTATTGATTGAGTACCAACAGTAGATAAAGAATCTATTAAGAATTCATTAGATGAATTAAAGAATTTTATATTAAAAATATTTAAGTGAAGAGAAATACCTACAGAGGCTTGAAATATGGCCGATGAGCTATTGTCTGATCTCTTATCCGACTATACTATCGTTAATAAGTTTAAAGCCCTCAAAAATCGAAGCATAAGTGATACTTCTATTAATATAAAATTAGTTGAAGATCCACTTACTCAGAAAAAAGAATTTGTTTCAAGTACATGAAAGTACAATGAAAACATATTTCAGTTAGAAAATATGAGAAAATCATTCGAGTGAAATACAGAATGATGAGTAAGAGAATTATTTTGATTCTCTCAGAAACAAGCCTGATATATTAAGATTCGATGAGAATGATCTACTGCAGAATCATTATATGATATTTATAATCAGCATATTTTAGATCTACATATAGCTAATCCAAATGATCCAAAGCTTGCATACTCATCATCAACAGAGCAATATGCTCTTTTTGCAAGAATTATTAATAATACTCTTACGCCAGTAGATAAGGAAATACTTGGAGATTTTGATAGAGCGTCAATACTTAGTCAGTTATGAATTGAGGATTGATATGTAATCACATGAAACTTTGGTGACAAAGATTCTGTATATACATTATATAAATCAGGACTCGATATTTACAAAGAGTGAATATCATCTAATGGTAAATCTGAAATAGAACAATCTATTTATAAATATCAGTATGCATTTGCCAATGGGTATACAACAGGTAAAACAAAAACATGGGAAGAGTTTAAGGATAAATTTCTTAACTGAAAATTTTCTTCATTCAAGGAATATGCAGACTATATGAATAATCCAGATAATGGAATTTATTTCATAAATAAGAAATGAAATCTTGAAAACTTACATATACTTCCTCGTGATACTATTCGTAAGAGAGAGTCTTTCAATATGTCAAATAGTTCTACTTTTGAATGATATGATATTCCAATAAGTACATATATTCTTGAGGAGGATATTGAGTCTATTCCTTCGTTATCAAAAATAACAAAAAATAGTAAGTGAGAATTTGCTGCAACTATTGATGATCTCAATCTTCTTATTCAAGAAAATCCAAACAATGAGAATGCTAAATTTATAAGTGGGCTTATTGACACTACTACACTTACAAAAATCAATGAATTTCTCAATCGAACATACAATAATGATCTTCAGGATGGTACATCATTTGTATCATCTCGATTAGTGAGAGAGAGAACATTGATTCAATTAGGTGAGAAATGACTCGAAGATATTCCTGCTCAATTTAAAGATCATTTTTATTGAGATATAGATTGAAAAAGAATTTGAGGTAAGACATTATTTAATTCGTCAAAAATTTCTTGGACAAAAGATTGAGATGAGATTAATGATGCTGTTGTTATTGGGGCTTCATCAATGAAGCTCAAGGGTGGTTATATTGAGTATGATGAACCTAAAGAAATATTTATTGATGGTAAGCCACGAAAAATATTATGAGAAGTAAAATGAGCTCGTACATCATTCTTTAAGAATGCAGAAAGTGATTCATTTAAAGATCATTCTACTCTTACAATGTCTGATTCGATTAAATGAAGAATTCCAAAAGAATATGCTGATGCTATTGAGGCATTTCAACTTGAGGATATTAAAAAAGAATTTGAAAATGTTATTTCTATTTTGTGAGATTACTCAATTTCACTTAATTCATTTGGTGATGTTGTAGAGTTAATAGAAAAAATTAGTTCTGATATAAAGATTGGTATGTGAACTGACGCTATCATAAAATGAAAGCTTACAGACTTTCTTGTTAAGGTAGATAATATAATCAATAAGCCAAAAGATCCAGGACAATCAATGTATATTAGGCAATCTGATATTAATATTGGTATTAATGATGTTATCATGAGTAAGAATTCAGACTTTGTTATTCTTGCTCAAAAAGAAATTAAGGATTCTTATTTTAAAAAATATTCAGTTGAAAAAGAAAGTGATCTTTTACCAGAGGTTCGTGATGAAATGAATCGAGAAATGAAAGAAGATCTATATACAGTCGGATATCGATATCCGGTTCCTTCTATTTATAATCTTGGAGTATATAAGGTTCGTATTCAGGAGGATATGGATCAAGAGATGTTTGGTCATTATAAGAATATGGGGAAAAAACAAGTTGTTGCACACCCTCTTACCACCTATATGAAACTCGAAGGTGATAATGATGGTGATCATGTATTCTTCTTGTCTGCGAGATGAAAAATGGGTAAGGTACTTACGAATGCGGTACTTTGAAATAAGCCAGATATGGATATTATGGATTTCATAAAAACAGGAGAGATCAAGAATAAATTCATTATTGCCGATGCAGTTGATAAATGAAATGTTGTTGACTGAGAAACAAAGAAAATTCTTGATGAAAAATGAAATCTTATAAAAGAGATACCAATGAGTCTATATAATTCTCGAACTATTGCACTTGAAGCAAAATCAAGTATTGATATTGTTTCAGCGACACTTAGAACAATTGGTACGCTTAAGCAAATGTTCTCTACAAGTGAGTATGATGAATATCCGTTATCATTCCAGACTACATACTTTGATGAGAAACAACAAAAAGATAAAAAATTTACTAGTAATAAAACATTATCAGAAATTAAATCTTATTTCAAAAATATAAATCAGATAGATTCTAATACTGCTTTTGATGAATTAGCTGCATCTATTCTTCAGACTACACTCGACTTTGGTAATTCTGGTAAAACAGAGTTCAATAAAGATTGGTATGTTCCACTCCTAAGGGCTGCATGAGTAGATGAGGATAAGATTGCGTATGTATATTTCTCTATTATATCTCCATTATCTCAAGGATATAATGCTGCTAAGATTCAAAAAGCATATCCACTATGACTTGCATCATTTAGCGAAGATTGGAGAGCAAGATTATTAAATGGTGTTACTGGATCAAAAAGAAATATATATCAATCATTATTAACTAAAGATGTATATAATGGTAAAACTATAGCACAATTTGTTCAAGCAGTAAATGCTACTCATGATCTTCACTTTGTTACAAAGACCCTCATGGGTACTACCAAGGATGTAAATCTTAGGTCTATTATTAATTACATGAATAAGATACCTAATTTTGAAGAACATGGATATATTAAAAAAGATTTTAGATTAGATTTTAATAATTTTATCTTATCACTTAATCATACAGATGAACTAAGATGAATGATGGATAATATAAAAACAATTCATGAAGCTAAGGGAGATTATAACGAACGAAAAATATTATTAGATAAATTATTTTCAGATATAAAATGACTTAATGCTGATCAACGAATGACTCTTGCATTAACTGCAACATCATATGGTGAATCAAATCTATTTAATTATTTTATTACTCCTGAAAAGCTTCTGTATCTTACATCTTCAGATAAAACATTTATGAAGACTGTCTGAAAAGATTTTTGAATAACTCTTCCACAGAATTCAATAGATTTTTCAGAGTTCAAAAAATGACTTGAAGAAAATATTAATAGCATAATGAACGAACTTAAGTGAGAAACAGAAGAGTGAGCTATAGATTCATTACAATATGCTTTAGAAAAGCAGAAGTGAGCACTCGATGAGCTTGATGATCTTATACAAAAAGCAGAATCAGATGCACCAATCACCGAGGATATTAAATTAGATACATCAGGGATAGATGAGGCAACTGTAAATTACTACCAGTTTGATTTTAAAGAAATCGATAATGGTCCACAGGCAATGAATGAACTACTCTCTGAGAATGTTGATGTTGTTACGAAGGCTCGTGATAGTGTTACAGTAACTATACAGGCCATGTTCAATAAGTATGCACCAAGACTTCTTGCTACTTATGATGATGTTAATTCATTCCTTTCCAGGAAGGATAGAGTTGTATCGAATGCATCTGATGAGCATGTCGTTCAATTTGGAGATACCTATTTTGGATATAAGAATTCAATTCGAAGACAACTTAAACGAGCTTGAGTAAAAAAAGATAAGCTTGATAGACTCGCTCTTGTTATTCAACATTCACTTATTGGTAATGAAGGATTGGAATTTCATGGAATGGATAAGGAAATTATTATCAGTAAGCTTACTTCAACTCTCGAGGAGTATGGAGTATGACATCTCATCAATGATGAAAAATTCATGAAAGAAATTTTTAGTTACAACGATAAGGTAATTACAGTAGCAGTAGCTAAGTTAAATCAGATTCAAGATCAACTTGGGATAGATATAAAAAAATGATATCAAGATCCTGATTTTTCAATGATTACAGATCTATTTGAGGCGCATAAGGCAGATCCACAATTCACATTAAAAATTATGTGAATTAAAGATAGAGATGCATTTGAGGCATATATCAAAGATAATGCTACACAAATGTGATTAAAGCCTTGGGATTCTACAATTAGAATAATGGGAAATGCTGTATACAAAAGTCATAGTGGATTAGATGCTATCCTCAATTTTGTAAAAGGAATTCATTATCAGATGACCTATGGAACAATGGCTACAATATTTACTCAGAATAATATTATTGCAGGGCTTACTCAAATTATTCCAAACTATGTTGAGCTTCGTTCATTCATGGACAAAGATCCTGTATCATTACAGAAAGCATATTATGTAATGGCAAGATATAAGCTTCTCGATTCTGAAGATGTTCTTATGAATGGTACTGGTCATGGAAAGAATATGAAGAATGATTGGTTTACATGATTCGTTTGAAAAGTTACTAAGAGTATGGTTGAATGAACCATAGAAAAAGTATGAGTTGAAAAGAATAAGGCAAAACGAGCTGCTGAAGTTGTTGATTCATTCACAAACAATATGCTTGGATTCAATGATTATCCTCTCGAGAATCTTCGTAAGATGGTGGCCATACTCAATACAATGGATGCCCTTGGTTACAAGACAGCTGATCAACTTGATCGTGCAATGGAATTATGAGGAAAGGACTTTGAGATGGCTTTTCATTCTTATGCGAGAAGAAATTTCGCTAATACCGGAGGATGAGTTGTATCATCATCACCAATAGCATCAGGTACAGTATTTGAAAATGCTAATGAATACTTTGATAACTTTGTTACTCAATTTGCAGTTAAGTCTATTTCATATCTTATGGGTTGGTCATTTCATAAAGCCGCAACTCATATAGAGAAAATAAGTTCTTTATGGCATTTTATAGATAAAGCATCTTGAATAACTTGAAAAAGAGATTGGCGTGCTGCTAAGTCTCATTTTGATGAAATTGCTACTTATACTACCATGATGGCAAGACAAGCAGGAGTTGCAATGGGAATCTATATGAAATTTCAGAAATACGAAAAGGATAATGAAGATAGAATTTCTCTAATGGATTTTCAGAAGCAATTCAATAACTCAATAGTCGCAGTATTAATTCCACTCGAAAGACATTTTGAAGCCTATGAAACTGGTGACTCTCTCTGAGAATGATCTGATGCTGAGTTATACACAATAAATAGTATATTCAAACAGATGACTCGTCTATTCAAACAATGATTATTTATTAATACAATGTATGATAAATATATTACAGATGAGGCATTATGAGAAGAGGACTTCGTATGAGCTTTCCAATATGCTATGGACAAACATTATACAGCATATATGAGATTCTCTGGTATGGAGAAAGCAAGTGATTACTATGATACTGTAACAAATAAAGTAAATCTTTGAATCATTTGAGTATGATGAAATACACTTGAAGATAATATAGCTAAAGAACTTATCTCTGGATCAACCTTTACATCATGGAAAGATAAATGATTCATTGGAAGTCTGCTAAATTTTAGTAGCTTTATAAAGAATGTTGATACAGATCTCGGTATGAATGTAGCTATAGATCTTGCAAAAGCCTTGAAAGAAAGAATCATAACTGATCCGAATCTTTCAAAACTTCTTAAGGGATGACAAATAGGTAGAGGCGTACAGGATTATAATCTTGAAAGACTTCTATGAAGTGCTAATAAACTTACTCCGGAACAAGAATGATCCGTAGATTGAATCTGGAAAGATATTAGTTACTTTGCATATAGGAATGTAGATAAGGATGGAAAGATTAAAATCTATGGAAAAGATTGAGATCTTATAGAACAGAGTAAAATTCAGAAACTTCTTGAAGATCAGATAACAAAAGCATTTGAAAAAGAATGAATTAATATTGTTGATCTGATTAATAGGGATAGTCAGTACGATCCTGCATTCATTAAGACTCTTAATGTTCTTGATATAAATTCATGACTTAAAACTCCATTAGTTATTGCTACACTTATGGAAATGGAAAATGATAAGATATCAAAATGATTAAGAGACAAAGAGTGATTACTTACTTGAGAGAAATCAGAGTATGGTACTGCTTATAAAACATTACCATTGGAGAAGTCCCTTAAAATTAAACGAGATCTACTTATAAAATATCAAGAATATTTTAATCTCGATAACAATCTTGTTCAATCTATCATAGAAAAAGATATTGCTATAAATCATGCTGATCTCTTCAAAAAATTTGAAGGTTCAACTAATCTCAAGTTCATTAAAAATGATGTATATGATCTTATTAAGAGAGATTATCTTGCAAGAAATGTAATGAATAATTGAGATACTAAGGTGGCATCACTTCAGAGTAGATATGCACTCGCATACAAATGAATCAAGAGTACTGAGACTTGAGCCAAGGTTATCTTGAATCATCTCAATGCGATAGAAAGCCTTCCGTATATGGATGCTAAGACTAAGCTTGCCAATCAAGCTGCAGCGCTTATGAGTCTTAATACTACTCAATATAATCTTCTTAGAAATAATAAAGAGTTTGCAAAACTTACACAGGATTCACAAAAGCTATTAACAAATTGGCTATTCAAAGTATCATCTGATACACTTGATTTTGATAGTGAGACAATGAAGACGAAAATGAATGAGGCTGCAGGAAGTAGAATAGCAACCAAACCTTATTCAAAATGATTGATTAAGTGACAAAACTCATGAGGACAACGGCCAAACTTTTCAAAGCAGTTTTCTCCTATAAGAGATTTCATTCCTGGAAAAGAGCAATTCTTAGACAGAGATCCAAATAAATATCTTAATACAAAAAGACAATACACTCCTCAGACATTCAATGCATTTAATCCATGATTATTTCCTATCGTTCAAGAGTATACCAAAATATTGATTAGCAATATATACTATGGTTATGAATCTAAATGAATTGTTCGTATGGGTTCTTGAGATAAAAAGTTTGATAAACCACAAAATACGAGTATAAAGATAGCGAAACCAAAGAAGGCAAAAGGTACAAAGGAATTTAAGAAATTCACTGTAGCTCCAAAAGTTCCTATGGGAATGAGGCCAGATCTTCCACTCGCTAACTATTGAGAATAATGTCAGAGCTAATTAAAGATGACTTTGAGATAGTCACTACTCCACCTTCAAAAGAACAACAACTAGCTGCGTTATGAGTTCCTCATGACACAGCTAAGTTCGTGGTAAGACTTCAGCAAAAACTTATGGCAAAATGAGTTGATGAAGATTTTATTGTAGATAAGATTATAGATCTTGTTGATACTACTATTACAACAAATTCTTGAGAAACTTATAAGGATGGTAAAACAAATCTTGAAGCAGTAAAACTTGTACTTCAAATTCTCGGAATGAAAGGATTAGGCAATACTACAAATATTGCCTTCTTTTCGTGATCACCTGTTAATAATTGAAAACTAGAATACTAATATGCTATCACTATCAGAATTTTCAAATCGTTCAGTATCTACTAAGTCTAATGAAGATTATAAAAAACTTCTTTGATCGCTTATTATAGATAGATGAATACTGCAGAACTCACATAAACTATTCTATACAGATACAGATGCTCAAGTATATGATGTATTTCGTGTACTTGATGAATCTTATTTTAAAAAATTCAAACCAACTGAATTTAAAAAGATTCAATTCAGTTATGAAAAAGGAATGATAAAAGAATTCTTTTGAAATAAACCATTTGTACTTGAGCTTCCAATTTGTAAAGAAGGTAAAGATATTACGGATAATTTTGTTCAACATTTTCTTGGTCCTATGGCCAAGGAACGAATGATTGACGATATATTATTTAGTATAATAAAAACAATATGTTATTCAGTATGAGTATTTTATCATTATAAAAGTGGTGCTATTTGATTTGGTCCAACAAATAGAAAAAATACCGTAGAATCTGGTAACGAAAGAACAAAAGTAACTGTTGATGAGATTAATTTTGAAGATGTATTATTCGCTGAAGTACAGCAATGATATATTAATACCAAGATATGAGATCCTAAACGAGGATTTGCATATTCACATATGCTTCGAGCTCATGCTAAGTTTAAATTATTTGAATGGGCTAAGATTGTTATTACGAAATGGACTAAGTACAATATCATAGCAGCATCTCGTACACAGGGTAAGACATATTTGGCATCATTACTTGCAGCAAGAGAGCTTCTCAAGGAAGGAACTTGATTCGGATGACGACCATATAGAGAAATAAAGTACTTTGTACCTGATAAGAGTAACATTGGTGAGCAGGCTATGACATATATTGAGTCATTACTTGGTGATCTCTTTGATAAAAAGGTAGATGGTAAGCCTGCATTTGAGATAAATAGAGCAAAGCAGGTTATCAAATGTAATATTACTGGTAATATTCTCAAGATTGTATCGCTCTATAATGTAGATCGTTGAGATCCTGAGCTTGGTAATGCAACTGGTGAAGGTATTGCCTGTGACTTTGCTATTATTGATGAGGCCGCTCGTATACCTGATTCATTCTGGATATCATTTCATCAGCGTGCTGCCTTTGAAACAGATACATTCGTTATCATATCAACGATTAATAAAGAAACTCCTGTTGATCATTGGTTCTATAAGCTTCTTATCGATGGTGAGGTAGGGAATCCTCTCATAAAATCATATCGTCTCACCGTAGATGATAATGAAGCTATGAGACAAGGGAAAACTGAAGAACAATTTCAAGAACAACTCATATCAGTTAAGGCTGCATTACGAGCCTGATGAGAACGAGAGTTCTATGCTAAGGGGTACTGTATGATTCTTGAAGAATCAAATATATTTAATACCTGAAGCTACCTCTCTCCCCCATCAAATGGAACAATCGACTACAATGATCCAAGAATTCTTGGGTTTGATCTTGGTAAGCTTACTGATACTTGTGGACTGGTACTCATCAATCTTAAGACAAGAAAGATTGAGATAGCAGATAAGGTATTGAATGCAAGCTATGGTACACAGCTTCAATATGCAAAAGACTTCAAGGGGAAGTACAAGAATCTTCTTGTTATATGAGATCGTACCGGAGTTGGTGAAGCAGTATCGGAACAAGACATTGAAGGCGTTGTAGATACTTGGATTAAATCTACAGGAGCCGGAGAACTTTCATATAATAAACAATTCTGATTCTATACTTGTAACAAGGGAAAGATTATTAATACTCTTGCAACAGTTCTTAATTCAAATCTTCTTAAGATATCTTCAGATCTCTGAGATCTTGTAGACCAACTGAACAACTTCGTGAAGATGAAGTCTGCTCGATGAGAGATTCTTCTCTATAAGGGAAAATGAAAAAAGAAAGACGATCTTGTATTATCTCTTGCTTACGCTGTAGTCTATATGTATTTAATTCTTTGACTCAAAAGGATTGAGGATATAGAAAGATTCGTAAATGAAACTTGCGAAATGCAAACCTACGAATACAATGATACACAAGAAATTTCATCTACTTATCATAACTGATTATACTAATGGAAAAAGAACTCATAACTACAGGAGAAACACAGTTTACTCCTGACGAGATAAAGGATCTTGATAATATCAAGCAGGTAATATATTCAACAATGTTGGAATTTCATAACTATGATTTTCCAAAATACATTCAGAATTATAAAAAATATCTCTGATTTGTTTGAGATAGAGTATGATCTATCGATACAAGTTGGCAATCAAATGTAAGCTATCCACTCGTTGCATCTAGTATAGATACAATGTTTGGTAATCTTTTTGATTTCTGATATGAGTTTGGTATTACCGAATCAAAACTAAAGAAGGCATGTGGTGAGGCATTTGACTTTAGGTGATCTGGAAAGAAAACATTCAAAGAATGTACTAAAGAAGCCCTTATCACTGGTAAGGCTTATGCAAAAGATTATCTTCTTAAGGAAACAAGTACCGAGAAATTCTTTTGACAAGAAATAAAGACAGTTACGAAGACTCCATCAATGCATTATATATCAGTCTTTGATGTGATGTATGATCGATCTCGTGGTCTTACAGATTCTCCATATAAGATTATAAGAACATTCACTACTGGTGAATCCATTAAGGCAAAAGTTCTTCCACTCATTCTTCAAAAATATGATGAGAGTAGGAAAGATGAAAAAACAAAACAATTTAATTCATTGCTTCAATCCTATAAGGATAGTGAGGGAAGTCGGTTCAGTATGTTTGATTATAATCCTGTAAAGTCACTCGCTGCAACTACACAGTTTTTTAATGCAAAATCTAATGAACCATACTATATTCTTCCTAATTGTGAAAATAGAGCAGCATTAAGTGGAACATCATCAGATACTGGTAATTCAGATAAGGCTAATTATTTTCTCAAAAAGAATCAAGCTAACTATGAATTAGTAGAATACTTCACTAATGATGAAAAAGTTATTTTCATTAATGGTAATGTAATCTATAAAGGAAAGAAAGAATTCTGAATTGGTGATATCCATGAAATTAATTACTCATCTATCCCTGGTACAGGAAATGCCAATGGTGTAGCCGATGATCTTGGAACTCTCCAAGACATCAATGACTCACTTTGGAATGCGTTCATAGATAATATGAAACTTATCCTCGGGCCTATGTTTGCAGTATCTGGTAATCTTCCAGTAGGAAAGAATGGAACAATTGATTTCAAAAGATTTAGAGCTATTCGTACCAATGGTACAGCTAATCTTACAAAGATTCAATTATGAGTTACAGACTTTTCTCCGGTAAACTTTATGCAAATGAATGAAGGGCTTGCAGAAAAGCGTACTGCTACTGGTAATTATATTACTGGTTGAGGCGGTGCAATCGAGCGTGTATCAGGTGGTATTGATATGAAGTTCAATCAGTATAAAAGTAAACTTTCTCCTATCACTGATAGTATCGATCAGATGATGGGGAACATAGGAAGGAATTGGATCTTTATGTATCTTAAATTCTATACGAAAGAAGAGCTCATTGAGCGTGAGATCAATGTAGAGGAACAATTTAAGAATGAAAAATTTGATACATTCTTAATCAACAAAATAGATATCAGGTCTATTATTGATGAAAAGAATATTACATTTACCTATAACTCTCTTGATAAGCTTACCAAGGAAAATAGTCGTAAAACAATTATGGAGTCTCTTCCTGCAATGCTTCAGTATACTGCATGACAAGTTAATATGAAGGAACTTATGAAAGTTCTTGCATGACAAGACTTTGATCCAGATAAAATCATTAAGGAAGAAAAAGCTCCATGAGCATATGGATGAAATGAACAGGTGGCTCTTGGTGATAATACTTGATATGATACTCAGAAAGGCGAAGGCGATTGGAAGTATGATCAACAGTATTTGCCTGGCTCTTGAAAGTTTATGCCTAAGGCACCATTCAATCCAAATGATGCTCAAGAACAACCTACGGAAGTTCCTGCTGAACAAATGTCAGATGATCAACTTATTGATGAATTATCTAAACTAACTACTTAATTACATTATGGATAAAATAATTATTTTCATACTCAGGAAATTGAAAAAAATAGTTGACAATTGCTATTACAATAAATATCATTTGAACAAACAGGAACCATTAGTTAGAAAAATGTTTCCTTGAATTACCTATGTAACTGATTACCGGTTCGTAGGAGATTACCTTAAAGGTAAAGATGCTCGTGATGTTTCAGACCTTAAAAAACTTATACTTAGTTTTTACTGGTGAGAAATAGCCATAGCAACAGCAAGTAAGAACTTCACTCGTGTGGAACACTTACAGGTATTGGTCGATTTCGCAGACAGTATTTCGGATTTTCATTCTGAAGTTTTAATATCTAACAACAACAACGAAAATGTTTAATCTTGATAATGAAGGAATCTCTTTTGGAGAGGAGGAAATCAAAGCACCTGGTGCTGATGATATCTCTATTTCAACGGATGATGAAAAAAAGAAAGAAGAGCCTGCAGAGGAACCTAAAGAGGAACCTAAAGAGGAACCTAAAAAAGAAGAGGCTAAAGAAGAAAAGAAAGTTGAATCTAATTTTGATGTAGAAGTTCCTTCTGATGAAAAGAAAGAAGAGCCTTCAACTGATAATGAAGATGAAGACGATCTTGATCTCTCTGATCTCTTTGCAGATATTGAGGATGCTAAAGATGCCGGTGAAGACTCTGCTAAGATTCTTGGTGAGGTAGCTGCCGCAGGTGGTACTATATCTCCTGATCAGATCAAAGATCTTGAAGCACAGCTTGCTACACAAAAAGATATTAATACAAGACTTTCAGGGCAAGTAAAAAAGCTCATGAATGATTCTGTTGATATGTCTTATAAGAATGCAGAGCTTGAAGCTTTTGGATGAGTTAACACAAATCCAAATATCTTGATTCTTTCTAAGAATCTCGAGAAGGCACAGTCAGGTGATGACAAAGCAAAATCCAAAATAGTATCTGTGTTGAAATCATTATACGAAGAGTTTACTGGAAATGATTTTGAAAAAGATAAAATTGATAAGGAAACAGATATTCTATCTGCAACAAGTCTCTATAATTCTAATTCAAATCCAAACCTTAAACTCAAGAAAGATAATGAAATAGAGTGACTCTCTATTTAAAAGTCGTTTATTTAAAAACTAATTTTTACAATTATGTCTGATTGAGTTGGTTCTACTGGAACCGTTGATGGTGTACTGAATAATGTTACATCTAAAGGAGTTCAAACTATTAATGCTTGGATTCGAGATTTCCCTGCCCTCATGTATGTGGGTATGAATCTTCAGAATATGTTCAGGGATGGAGGTAAAATGAAATCAGGTGGTCTTACATTTGCTGATCAGCAAGCTCTCAAGTTTAAGAACATTGGTTCTCTTGAAGCTGATATGTCAGTAACTAAGAATGAAGTTACCTGGTATGAAGTAGGTGCATTTGCTGATAGCGCTCTTATTACAGAGGCTAATGGAGCTCCTGATGTTACAGTTAAGATTGCTCTTGCTGATCTTGATATCTTCAATGTTGGTGATGTAGTTACAGTTCGTGCTAAGGCAGGTGGAGCTACTCCAAATGCTCAAGCAGAAATTACAGCTATCGATACTGTTACTGGACAGGTTACTCTCGATACTGCTGTAGTTACAGCTATCGGAGATTCACTCATGTTCGCATACAACCTTATTACTCATAAGGCTGAAATCGATCGTACTGTAAGTGGTATTAATCAGACTCCTGTTAAGACATACTTCCAAAAATTTGGTGGTTCAGTTGAGTTCGATACTCAGGATCTTAACGTAGTTCGTCTTCTTACTGATGCGAATGAATATGTTAAGAGTAAATTTGCTGTAGCAATTAATCTTGCTAACAACACATTCGCTCGAGCATTCTACCTCAGTCGTAATACTTCAGGAACTCGAAGTGAAACTCAAGGTCTTGATGCACTCATCGCTGCTAAGGCAGTTCGTGATGGATCAGCTAATGTAATCATCGATTTCTCTGGTGCTCTTACTGCTAAGGATAAAGCTAAGATGCTCGTAGAGACTCTTAATAAAGCCTCATCTGCACCAGTATATGTTGGTGGTGAAGTTCCTACAGTATTCTGTAACCTTAAATTCATTGACTCTCTTTCAGAGATTCTCTTTGATATGGGTAACTTCTATACTCTTAAAGATAAAGAAATTGAATTTGGGCTTGCTCAATACTCTTCTCCTTACTTCAAGAATGTACAATTTATTGTTGATACAACTCTCAATAAACTTGAAGCTAACAAGTCAATCGCTTATGTATTCCCTAAGCACCTTGTTACATTCAAGACTCCTGAGAATCAATCAGTAAATGAGAACGGAGCACTTGTTAAGAGCTCAATGGGTGGGTACTCTGTACTTAAGATGCCTCAGACTTCTGTGGACTTCGTTAAGTATACTGCACAGATGACTATGGCTAATATTTTCGCAGGTCAATCATTCAAAGATACTTACAAACGTCTCGAGAATTTCTAAAAGGAAATCAAGAAAAAATAATCCTCTTAATTGGGGATTATTTTTTATTTGCTTTTCTCTCTATATGAATATAATTCTTATATATAAAAAAAATCCATGATTACATACGCACAAATCCAATCACTCGTTAAACCATTCTTCTTGTCAAGAGGTGGTGACGAGCTCTGCAATCCAGGTACGCTTATGCTTTTTACAAATTGTGCCATACAAGATATATTCAATGGTGATGGAATGACCGGAAGATATCATACTGAAACAGTTTCTTCATATGTTGTAGAATGAAGTTACAATAAATTTGTTACAACATATATTATTGATAAGCTTCAGGAATCATTCGACCAAAATGATAATCCACTTCAACCAACATTATTTATCCCAAGATCTAATGAGGTAAAATTTCAGGGAAAGAATATTCTTGCATCTACTGATGTGACATCTATTTCTGGAACATATGTAAAATGATACGAATGGAAGCAATGGCCACTTAATAAAGATGAGCCTATCCCACTCGATGATAAATATATTCCTGCACTCATTAAGCTTATATATGATTGGGGATCTCCTATCAATCTTATGGCCGGTGAAGCTGCAACATTTGACTTCTTCTCTCATGCAATGAATCGTCTTACGACAATTGCGAACAATGATGGAGTAACGGATAATTTTAATATTGATCTATATAGAAAATAATGGACAAATTACCATACGTTCTTGAGGTATGAACTCTCAATCAAACATATAACAAGATTAAAAATTGTCGTGTAGTAGAACCGTCTTATGAAATAGATGGTTCTTATAGTAATGAATTTTTTCTTGATAAAAGATTCTGACTCGTTGAATATTTTTCTGATGCAACCAAGAAGTTTCTTGACTATGTTGATGTAAAATCAATTCGATATTATCTCTATAGAGAAGCATCAAAACATTATCTTGGAACTTATGATGGAACTTTCCATGTAATCACCACAGGATGATTTACTGTTGATGCAAATTCACCATTACGAATTGCTACATGAAGGGGGGGGTATGGACCAAGCAAGTGAACTCTTACTATAGATTCAGTTGTTGCCACAGAATTTACTGATCCATGATTTACATCTCTCCCTGGATATTCAGGAGGATATGTTAAGTTTCATTATAGTGGAGCTGCTACACCAGTTGAATGAGATTATATTACATTCACGAATGGAATACTTCAATGAGGTACAAACAAAGTAATGAAGGTAGATGCCTGATTTATTTATATCATAGGAACAAATGCTCGATGATCCATGCCAGAGGTATGAACTACATTCGAGGTATTTTCTTCTATATGAACAACGCTCCTTCTCGGACATACAGCCTGAGTAACAATGGCGGTACTCAATGGACATAGTGCAGCAAAACTTGTTACAGTACTTTCTACTACAGAACCAGTAGTAGATGTAGTTAACTTCGATGGAAGCATATTCGCTATGACCGAGACTCATGTATACTTCTCTCGAGCGAAATTTGATGACAATACACAATTCTATCCTCTTGATAATTATCCTGTTGATGGGGGGTACAAGCTCTTTCCAATAGGTAAGGCTATGTTGGTGTTCGCTCGTCAAAACAAACTTATTGCTGCGGCAAATGCTACAGGTACAACCCTATGATATGTGATGTACGATGCAAATTACAATGGAGATCTTTATAGTAAGTACTCTCTTATTTTTGCAGATCAAACTATCTATCTCTTCCAAGATGATAAGCAGTTAATGCAAGTCGACCTTGTACAGAATAACAACACTAGTTTCAATGTAGCAACAAAAAATATACTTACACAGAAT
>Ga0154020_10003042_pt1 | contig 20350 bp, 14 predicted proteins | sample Klosneuvirus_201_FD_109709 | JGI IMG/M metagenome (GOLD analysis project Ga0154020, IMG submission 109709) | Active sludge microbial communities from wastewater, Klosterneuburg, Austria - Klosneuvirus_20160825_MG | ecosystem: Engineered > WWTP > Aerobic digester > Activated sludge | place... | reverse complement strand
TTCTTTTGAGATTATTCTTTCGACCAGTTAAACCTGTCGGCAGCAGAAAATTTCCAGGGAGCAAAACTCGTTTCGATATTCTGAAACATGCTATTCCACTGAGCCGGAGATCCGGATTCTTCCATGGCAACATATCTTCTCAGTTCTAAAATTATTTCCAGAGGATTAATCAATATCGGACAAGCTTCCACGCAGGCGTTACAACTGGTGCACGCATTGATCTCCTCTTTCGTGATATAATCATTTAGTAATGTCTTGCCGTCATTCAATCCCGGCCCACCGGCCTGTAAACTTTTTCCAACCTCTTCCATACGGTCGCGGGTGTCCATCATTATTTTACGGGGTGAAAGTTTTTTACCCGTTAGGTTTGCCGGACATTCGGAAGTACATCGACCACACTCAGTACATGCGTACGCGGCCATTAAATTAATACGACTCAAATCATTAATATCCTTCGCACCAAAGCGTCCGGGTTCTGTAGGCGTTGCGGGAGGTTCGGTAGCAAGACCCAACATTGATTTTACTTCGTTGGTAACAACCGGCATAGTATTGATATGACCTTTTACTTCCAGTTTAGCATTGTAGGTGTTCGGGAATGCCATAAAAATGTGCAAGTGCTTGGAGTAGGTTACATACACCGTGAAGCCAAGAATGCCCACAATGTGAAACCACCACGCGAATCGCTCAATGATTATTAGTGTTGTGGTGTTTAGAGATTCAAATAATGGGATTAGCATAGCGCTAAAAAATAAACTACCGGTTGCAGTATAATGATCGTTTCGGGTTTGTAAAATCTGGTCGCTTGCATTCATGGTTAGAATGGCAATCATCAAAATACTTTCGATAATGAGAATGAGATTACCATCTAGTTGAGGCCAGCCCTTCATTTCTGCAGACCAAAAGCGCTTAACTTTAACTATGTTTCTGCGAATCAGAAAAGCCAAGCAGGCCAACAATACGGCTACCGCTAAAAATTCAAAAATGGTCATCAACACATTATAGAAACCACCCAGGTAAGGGGCGAAGATTCTGTGCGTTCCTGCCAGACCATCAATGATAAATTCGAGTACTTCGAGATTGATTACTAAAAATCCTACATAGATAAAAAAGTGTAAGACAGCTGGGATAATTTTTTTGAACATCTTCTGCTGACCGAATGCTATCAACAACATGTTTTGCACCCGCTTACCAGCGTCTCCGGTTAGTGCTTGTTTCTTGCCAAGTTGAATGTTGCTGCGAATGCTGAGTACCCGCTTTCGGATAACATACCCTGCGATTATGAGCACGATAAGAAATACAATTTGCTGTAGTACAGCCATAGCCAAAGATTTAGGGCGGAAGTTAGTTTACGCTACCGGTTGAACCAATATTTTATAACAAAACCCGAAAAATTGAGGGAGGGTTTGCACCAAGATGAAATTTGCATACTTTTGTGACCCATTCGTTGAAAATAGCTGTTTTTTGATGGTTATTGAATGCTAAATGGTGACGTTCCCGATAGCTATCGGGACAGTTAGTAGAGCAAAGGACTAGTTTGATGAAACAAAGTCCGAAAATTGGTGACGTAGCTCAGTTGGTAGAGCAAAGGACTGAAAATCCTTGTGTCGGGGGTTCAATTCCCTCCGTCACCACACAAATAGCAAGAGACTGTCTTTTTGAGACGGTCTCTTCCTTTTTGTAACGACTCAAACTACTCCGTCTTCAATGTAATAGCTGGACTAATGCGCGCTGCCTTAATTGTTTGAAAAGCAACGGATAAGAAAGCAATAGCCACAACGCCTAATCCCGCAAAAACAAAAAGTAATGGATTAATATCAATCCGATAAGGGAAAGTTTGCAGCCAGTTGCTCATTATATACCAAGCCAATGGCCAGGCGATCAGATTGGCAACGAGCACAAGTTGAATAAATCCTTTTGATAGCAACAGAACCACATCGGAAGATGATGATCCTAACGCTTTACGAATTCCGATCTCTTTTGATCGTTGTAATGTCATAAAGGAAGCAAGTCCAAACAAACCCATGCATGCTACAAAAATTGCCAGTCCTGTAAAAACAGCAAAAATCTGACCGAAACGTTTATCTTGGTCATATTGACGATTAAAGAATTGATCCAGGAAAAAATAGTCAACGGGATTTCCAGGAAAAAACGTACCCCACTTCTGCTCGAGCGATGTAAGAATGCTTGAATAATTTTCTGTTTCCAACTTAAAGGCAAAGAAAGAAGCAAAGTCGGGGGTGTAATGATAGACCAGCGGAGTGACCACTTCTTTCAACGACATCTGATGATAGTTTTCCAGAACCCCAACGATCTCTAGGGTATCTCCATTTTGGTTTACTTTTTCACCAATAGCTTCATTCGGATTTTTAAAATTTAGAGCAACTGCCATTGCCTCGTTAAGAATCACGTTTCCTCTTTCATTGGGGTGATCCAAATCGAAATTTCTTCCGGCCACTACATTCAAATTGAATGACTTTACATAATCATGATCAATACCTACTGTATAACCCGAAATGCTGTTATCATTATCGCCACTTAATCGTCTGATGCCACTGGCCCAAAAAATTTCATCGCCCGGCACATTCGAAGAGGCTGTCATGCTTTTAACACCCGGAATGCGTAATGCCTCTGTTTTCAGTCCTTCGATGTTTTGTCTGAATAATGAATCCACTAGCACGCCTGGGCCTTTTATAACCAACGTTTGATTAATATCAATTCCCAAATCCTGATTGCGCATGAATTGGAGTTGCTGATAAACAATTACAAGCCCACTGATAAGAACAACGGATGAAACAAATTGAAATACGACCAACGACTTTCTAAGGAAACTTCCTTGTGCGGTACGCATTACTTTTCCTTTCAACACAGCAACGGGTTTGAAAGATGAAAGGATCAAAGCAGGATAAGATCCAGAAAGAATTGTTCCAATTAAAAAGAGGACGCCCAATGAAATCCAAAAATCAGGTTGTGTCAAATATGTGACTGGAATGTTTCTTCCTGTTAGTCCTGAAAATAATGGCCATAACAGCCAAACGGCACCAACAGAAATAAGGGCAGCCACTAAATTAATCAGGAATGATTCTGATAAAAACTGCTTAATCAATTGTTCGCGCTGGGCACCCATCACTTTGCGCACACCTACCTCATTGGCGCGTTCAAAAGATTTGGCGGTCGCCATATTGATGTAGTTAACCCATGCGATAATTAAAATGAAAAACGCAACGATGCTAAGCGCGTACACAGAATCTCCATCGCCCCGCTCTTCCGGTTGCGATTCCTGCAAAAGGTTTGCATATAAATGAATATCCCGCAAGGGCTGTAAAATGAACTCCTGTTTTGAATCGCGCTTGGCCCAATCCTCGCCTTTGTTTTTAAACAGCCATTCGTCCCATTTTGCTTGCAATACGGACACATCGGTACCTGGTTGTAACAAAACATAAGTATTGAAATCGTACCAACCCCAGTTGGTTTCAGAATTATTTTGTGACTCAATATTTAATGTTTCATACGAAAACAAAAAATCAAACTTTATGTGTGAGTTATCGGGCAAATCTTCAAAAATTCCTGTCACTTCAAATTTACGGGTACCATCCCACGAAATAGTTTTACCCATGGGGTCTTCGGTTCCAAAATATTTCTTTGCGGCCCGCTGCGATATTACCGTTTTGTTTGGCCCGGATAATGAGCTGACTTTATCACCCACCAATAAGTTAAAGTCGAACACTTCAAAGACAGCCGGATCGGTGATCTGCATTTTTTCTTCCCGAAAAGCGATGACACCCCGATCGGAACTTTCATAACTCGCAATGCCGCTTACGGGAAACAACCGTGTAAAAGTCTTTACTTCGGGGAAATTATTTTTTAATGCGGGGCCAACCGCTGGCACGGCTGCGGCACATTCAAATCGCAACTTGCCATTTTGCCATTGATTATATTGAACGCGATAGATATCACTTGCTTTTGAATGAAAGGTGTCGAAACTGCGCTCGTACTTCACATATTGCCAGATAAGCAAGCTGGCCACGATGCCTAACGACAGACCAATGATATTTAAGAATGTAAACGACTTGTGCTTTAAGAAACTCCTTAAGGCAATGGTGAGATAATTTTTAATCATGGCTAAACAGTTGGGATAAAACCTTTAACGGTTCTCAGAGCATGTTGTTTCAATCTTATCTAAGAAGGAACTACCATGGCTTATAGACAACTGGAAGTTCTATGGTAAATCGAAATTTTCCTTACCTAGACGAACCTTAAAGAAGCAATTATCAAAATAGTTACACCCTTAGCGAACCGCGGAAGCCCCGGGCAGCATAGTAAGATTCGGCACCGTTGTGATAAATAAATACATTTCCATACCGGAAATCACCAAAGATGGCACCGCCCAATTCTCTAATCTCTGCCGGTGTTTGTATCCAACTGGAAGTTTTAGCATCAAACTTTCCAAGTTTCTGTAGCTCCCGATATTGTTCTTCTGATAATAGTTCAATACCCATGACTGCAGCCATACCCACTGCACTGTTTTTTGGTTTGTTTTCTTTCCTCGCCTCCAGCGCTTCAGGATCATAACAAAAACTTCTGCGACCACTTGGGCTTTCCGGTGAACAATCATAAAAAATATATTCATCCGATTTTTTATCATAGCCAACAACATCCGGTTCGCCACCCGTTTGTTCCATTTCATTGAGCGATCCTAGTTTCCCAGCGTCAGCTCGCAGTTTTGTTTGCACATTTGTCCAGTCAAATCCTTTATGACGATTCATGTTTTTTTCGAACCGCGTTTTCAATATGTGGAGAAGCGCTTCCTGCTTTCCTGCAGGGATAAGTTTTTTTGATGACAATTTGTTTTTAATGCCGCTGGATTTACTCATGGATTTTCGTGGTTTATTTCTTCTTCAACAAGATAACTCCCCAAAAACCTAATCCTATATGGGCAACCACAACTAACCCCAAAAACTGACTTGTCAATTCGTAGATCATTACCGCATAAATGAAAATAGCAATAATGGCAAAGTTGTAAAACAACAATGACTTCACAATTCCGGAATTATTTTTATTGTTTTTGGAAAACCAGCAGGCGAGCGCTAAAGAAGCAATGGCAATTCCGGCTATGCGGGCAGCGATTATTCCTCCCGTTTCTTCCAGCGGAGTTGAAAGTAAAAGCGGAACTATAAACGTGGGAACAAGAATCAGCGCCAGTCCGGTGATTCCTTCAAGTATGGCAGTCAGGGAAAGAAATGCTTTCATAATTTTTTTAGGATAATGAACTTGTTCACATTACTTGTAGTCAACAAGGGAATAAACCTACTGTAGCTTATGTTTCACATAACAAATCTATAAAAAATCCTTATGGCTCAAGAACCAGATGACTAGCAGCCACCCATGCAGTTGACCAGGCAGATTGAAAATTAAAGCCTCCGGTTTCTCCATCTACATCCAGCGCTTCGCCTGCAAAATACAGTCCGGGGACTTTCTTACTCTGCATCGTTGATAGATCAACATCGGCTAGCGACACACCACCACAGGTCACAAATTCTTCTTTAAAAGTTGTTTTTCCTTTAATGGCGAATGGACAGGCATACAATAACTCAATCAATTTATTAATGGTCTTGTTCGGAATCTCAGCCCAGATTTTTTCTTCATCAACCCCGGCTTGTATGCAAAGCGCCTCCCATAGTCTTTTGGGGAGAGTAAACTGAGATGAAGTAATGATCGTCTTCTTACTGTTTTCTTGTTTTAGTTTCGTCAGGTGTTTACGCACCTCTATTTCGGGCTTGCCTGTCCAGTTAACAAGTGCGGTGAATGTGTAATTATTTTGATGAAGATAGACGGCAGCCCACGCAGAGAGTTTAATTACAGCCGGTCCACTTAATCCCCAATGAGTAATGAGCACGGCACCTTGCTGCGAAAATTTCGTGCCGGCAATGCGCACTTCTGCCTGCTGTACCGCTACTCCCATCAGACCGGCAAATTGTTTTTCGGGATTGTTAAAAGTAAACAATGAGGGAATCGGATTTATAATTTCATGGCCCAGGTTTTTTAACCACTCATAGTTCTCGGGCTTATTATAGCCACCGGTAGCCACTAAAATATTTTTTGTTTGATACTCTTCCTTTGTAAAAACAATAAAATTGTTAGCGGCTTTTTCAATTCGTTCTACTTCCGAGCTGAGCTTTATTTCGATATTATATTTCTTTGCTAATTCTAAAAAACAATCAATGATAGTTTGCGAATTGTTGGTTGTTGGAAACATGCGACCATCCGCTTCTGTTTTGATTTCAACCCCATGTTTTTTAAACCACGTTACCGTATCGGTTGCCTGAAACCGATGAAAAACACTTTTAAGTTGTTTTTGACCACGTGGATAATGTTGCGACAACTCAGCAGGGCTTATGCATTGATGCGTTACATTGCATCGTCCGCCACCGGATACTTTAACTTTAGTCAGGAGTTTAGTTGATTTTTCCAGAATAAGTATGTGAGATCCGGGTTTTTGCTCAGCCAGATTAATGGCTCCGAAGAACCCGGCTGCTCCGCCACCAATTACAATCAGGTCGTAAACAGATTGGTTCGCTTGTATTTTAAGTTTTGAATGACCAGACAATTCTAAATTGCGTTATTTCTTTAACGCTTTTACAAACACATCAATATCGCCCGGAGCGTCATTTACATAGTATAAACTCACCAGCCCATCTTCATTTAAGAAAACGGTTGCTGGAATTGCATTGGCTGTCAACCACCACCCATCAGGCAACACCAACGTATTGTGTACCCGGCCAAAGGCACGATCCCAAATCAATTCGTTATTTACAGTTAGGTATCGATTCGGATCGGTGTAGGTTTCTTCAATGCGAATCCGCGTTGTTGAGCCTTGCTTAACCGGATCAAACCAAATGACAATGGCTTCGGCTGTTAGCGAAAAATCAGAACCGATATCGATTCCCTTTTCTTTGATCGCATTGCCAACGAGCGTTTCTACTTTCAAGGGTTGCCCGGTATCCAGATTGAGAGCGGATGGATTAGAGGCTTTGCTGCCAGCCCGCACAACGTTAACATAGTTCTTGATGCCCGGTTCGGTTTCGGTGTAATCGTGATACAACCGGAACGAATGGGTTTCCGGCTGCTGAAGAAAATAGACGATCTCGCGGGTTTGGAAAGCCCTTTCAGGAAAGTTAAAACCCATACGCACTTTAGATTTATCACGTCCTTGGCCGGGAGGTAGATTCTCTGCTTTTTCAATCGTAGGAATTACAACCGGTCGCGCCAATTTTCTGCCTTCTATGTGAAGCGGTACCGCATCAGGGCCACGATTGACAAAACTGATTTTCAATCGGCCATCTGATTCCAGCATGATTTGAGCGGGATAATTACAAGCAGTTAATTCGTACCCTTTTGGCAACACCACCGAATTTCTTTTAATACCCAGTGAGCGATCAAAAACAATTTTGTCGCCTTCGGTAAAGTAACTTTTGAGATCTGCATAAGTCTTGTCGATGAGCAAGCGATACTCTGAATTTTTCGCCACTGCGTGTTGCAGTTTTATTTGCAGATACTCGGTGTCTTTATCGGCTGATGCCAACCCATTTTTACGAGCTTCTTCTCCATTAACAATTGACCACACCAAAGGTTTGCCGGAAGCCATGTCAATAACGCGATCTACTTTGTGTTCGCTCCCTTTCCTTAACGTGTTATGAAACCATGTAGCTCCGGGTGTTGTGGCCGACACTTCATACAATATTTTAAAACTATTAGTGGCTGGGTCAAGCAGTTCGTAGCGGGTGTAATCATCGGTGGTTTGAGCCGAGGCCCAATAACCAGAAAATAAGAATAGTAGCAGGAAGAATTTTTTCATCGCCTCTTTTTATATGATAGCCATTCAAGGTAGACAATTTTATAGAAGTATTGATGAAAACAGATCAATCCAATTGCTCACTTTGGTGTTTTAATTTTCGGATTATTCGCGGCCCATACCAAAGCCAAAACCCTGTGATGGAAAGAAAGAGTAACCCCAAACCAATGTAGTTGGTATATATGATCTTAAACGGTTCGCTGATAATAGATCCATCATGAATATGTTCAATCCAATCGGCATGGCGTTGCGCAACGGAAAGAACTTTACCCGAGGCACCATCTACCTGGGCTTCCCAGTAGCCTTCCTTAAAAGTAATTTTAATAATTCCTTTATCCGGCCGAACATCCATGCGGTCTATTTCTATTTTTTTTCCGGTAACGGAATCAACGGCCTGTTGTGCCGACTGGGCTATTTGATCGAAGCCTTTCCATTCGGTGAGTAGTAGACTCGAGCCTTTTTGGGTAGCCGGCTGAAGGAGTTCAACATTTTTTTTCCAGCCGAGAAACACGCCCGTTGTGCTGGTAATAAACATAAACAGAACAATGCTAATCCCAATCCATTTATGGATGCTGCGATACTGTCGAAGTCTATGAACTAATCTCTTTAATGGCATGAATCAAGTTTTATAATGTGTAAGTAGGGTCTCTAAAGCCTATTTAAAATTTCACTCTTAATGTTCCAAAAATATTACGTCCCGATGAATTAATGCCCGATGCAAATTGCCGGTATTGCAAGTCGGCAATATTATCAACTCCTGCTTGCAAAGTAAACATCTTACTCAATGTATAACTGGCTCGCAGATTAATTGTGTACCAGGAAGGCATTCCTTCGGGGGTTGCATATTGCAGATTGTCTTCGCCACTACTGCTATAATCTTCCAAACGTTTCCACGCGCTGAAGTTTGAAAATAGTTCTGCATAAAAACGAGTATAGGTATAGTTGATACCCACTCTTCCAAACGCGGGCGCGATGTGATCGAGCGGAGTCTCCGAACCACCATCTTGTTTTACTCGACCATAGGTGTAATTATAAGAGCCGGTAAGATTCAGCTGGGAGATGATTTCAACCTGACCGGCAATACTAAATCCATAGATATATGCCTTGCCTGCATTTTGACTACTTACTACATTGGCCGGAAACCCATTGTAGATAACGGTGGATTGTCCATTCAGTGTAGAGGGCTGCACGACAATAGCATCGAAAAAATCAGTGGCAAAAAGCACCCCTTCCAGGCGGGCTTTAGATCCGAAAAATTTGGTTATGCTTAAATCTCCATTAATTGTTTGTTCAGGGTTAAGATCTGGATTTGGTACAACCAATGTTCCGGTGGTGGTCGCGGATCCTTGCACTGACTCAAAGACTTTGGCGGCATCGTCAATATTAGGAACCCGAAACCCGGAACTAGCCATTATCGAAATTTTCCAGGAGGTTGGCGTATAGATAATTCCGAGATTGCCGCTGGCGTAGGTATTTTTCTGCGTGATATCATCATAGGGAAACGGGAAAAAAGATTTATCTACGAAAGTGCTATGCAAATAACTTCCACCTATTCGAACTCCATCATTCAATGTCCATTTGTTATTGAAGGGTAACGTATGTGTTGCATACGCGGCCCAATAATTTTCAATGTTGTCGCCATCCGGATAGCGGGTATCCAATGTACTGATGGCACCATTCGTAATGTTTTCGCGATAAGCTGTAGACTCCAGATTATTAAATTGAGAATCGAACCCGTATCGGATTTTATTTGATTTTATTTTCTTTTGAAGATCAATGGTTAATCCACCCACTTTTATTTTCTCGGTTCTATGGTTTAGGTTATTGTTGTTGAATCTACGATCATGTCTGCTTTCCTCAACATCCTGATAACTGGCTGTTACGGTAAGGGCATCGGCCATTTTTCCCAACTCACTTAGTTTAAATTGATAAGAGGCGAGCAATCGCTCTTGAGGTCCGTAATACCATTGGGCTGATCGCAAACCACTTCCTTGCGGATCGGTGAGGCGATCATAGCGCGGGATATTGCTCGAAGTGGAGTATTGAAAATTCAAAACATGTTGTACGCGGTCGCTTTGCTTGAAATAGAATTTTTGAAAGAGGTCGTATTGCTGATAGCCACTAAATTTTTGAACGTACGGATCAGCATTTGCTACCAGAATATCTCCGGAATTATCAGCGGCACGTTCAGCGTATTGATCCCTTACCCAATATTCTTCACCCAGCGATTTGTTAATTTTTTCGCCCATGCGCAAATTATCAAAATCGGTATAGGTAAATGAGGTGAGTGATCCAAAACGGTTGCCGCCCATGTTAAAATCGACATGACCGGTTTTCTCATTATTGGCGCTTCCAAATCTACCAAAAGCATTTCCGGAAAAATTCAACTTGTTTTCTTTAGCGAGTTCCGGGTTGCGAGTCATAAAGTGGACAACGCCACCCAAAGCGTCACTTCCATATACCGTGGAGGAAGGGCCGAATAAAACTTCCGCGCGCTCGAGGATATTATTGTCCATGGTAATGATGTTTTGCAAATGACCCGATCGATAGATCGCGTTGTTCATACGAACACCATCAATCATCATCAGCACCCGGCTAGCTTCAAAGCCTCGAATCATGGGGCTTCCACCGCCTTGCTGACTTCGTTGCATAGCCACTTGCCCTGTGTTTTGTATAAGATCTGCGGACGTTTGTGCATTCAAGTTTTGAATAGTGGTTGACGTAATTACATTGATTTGCTGAGCAACCAATCTTCTTTGTTCTGGAATTTTATTAGCGGAAATTACCACTTCCTCCAGAAAGGAAGTTCGGATGGTATCTGTTTTATCCTGTGCATACATAGGAGCAGACAGTATACACACCGTAAATAGTATATAAAGTGATTTCATCTGATTTTCAGAAAAGATTAAATAAATTTCTTCTTGCAGAAGACACCCACATAGACATATCATAAGATTGCCTTGACGGGATGTTGCAATACTTGTTAGATGAAACTATTGTTGGGGTGGAGGAGATTCGATTATCGGAATGTGAGAACTTGCTAAGGCAACATAATGAGATGCATGATTGATTTCGATTGACTTATTTTGAGGTAAACAGTTTTCAGGAGAAACAAACACGAGCGTTAACCATTGCAATAATTGTGAAGGCACCGGTTTTTTATCATGGGTAGATCGTTTTACAATTTCATCCAAAAATGAAAGTAGATTGTCTTCCGCTTCATCTTGCTTGGCGTAAACTAAAACCTGATTAGTCTTTGTAACAATCCTGGCTATATCGTACATGTGGCCATTTACCTTCACCTCATGATCATTGACTTTCGCTTTTTTAAATTCTTCGGTTGTTAAGGTGAGCACTGTAAGCTCGTGATCGGGTAAAAATTTTAATTGCTCTCGCATTTCCATGCGGATGGCCATCAGGCGGGTAAAGAAAAAGACGTAACATCCTGCCGCCTGAAGTAGGAGTAAACTTAGAAGAATAGCGCTAAAGGTCTTTTTCACTACCCGAAATTAGTGAAAAGAAACTTGCTAAGATTAAAATTACGCTAGTGGAAAAATGGAGCGGATGACGGTCGAAACTGCAGAAAAAGAAGAGGGTCAGAATCAAAACGATCCTGAACCTCTTACATATGGATTAAATTATTTTATACCAGGCAAATCTGCTTTTGGACTTATTTGCTCGATTCCAAAGGAAGGCGCTTTCTTAGCTTCCGGATACACTTGATCAAGCGTGTTGCCATCATAAAGTCTTCCATTTTTCATCACCTTATTTACAGTATTTGTATTGCGGATGTTGGTTAATGGATTCTGATCCAGAATTATTAAGTCAGCCAGTTTGCCGGCTTCAATACTTCCTAAATCGCCATCTAAACCAATTGCTTTAGCCCCTTGAATGGTGGCAACTTTAAGTGCATCGTGAGCACTCATCCCACCCGATGCAATGCTCCATAACTCCCAATGATAGCCAAGTCCCTGCAGTTGACCGTGTGATCCCACCCCGGCATTGCCGCCCGCTTTTATTAAATCATTTACGAACCGTGCATGATCGTCAAACACATGTTCTTCTTTCATAAACCAGGCTGGCCGTCTACGCGATTTTTGATCCAGTTCCGATTTTGCAAAAAAGTGATTTAGTTTAGGATCTCCATTTACATTTTCTGTTTCGTAATAAAAGTTCTCCGCCCACGGCCCCCCATAAGAAACCAGCAACGTTGGGGTGTAGGTCATACCGGAACCGGCCACAGCTGTAGTAAAATCTTTATACAAAGGATAGATCGGAAATGAATGTTCATGACCGGGATACCCATCAATAAGATTAGTCATGTTAAGCTTAAAATCTAAACCACCTTCGGTAGTGGGCATCAGTTGCTGTTCTTTTGCAGCCTGTATTATCCATTGCCTATGTTGGCGGTTTCCGGTGAGATACATTTTGATCGTCTTCGTATTATAATATTCTGAGTATTGCTTCAAAATATCTTTGGCCTGATCGGCATCTTTCAGATTGTATGCCCAGAAGCCAACACCCGGACCGGTTGAATAAATTCTTGGGCCAATAATTTCTCCGGTTTCCACCATATCGCTATACGTAAGCACATCCGTAGTTGCCGTTTGCGGATCGCGCGTGGTAGTTACACCATAGGCTAAGTTAGCAGCGTAAACCCATACTTGTGTTTTGTGAATTCCCCAGGCGGGCCACACATGGGCGTGTGTATCAACAAAACCAGGAACGATAGTCTTGCCACTTAAATCCATTTTTTGAACGGAGCCATCTACGGCAATCGATCCGGAAGAGCCCACTTGTTTGATACGCGCATTTTCAATTAACACATCTCCCCGTTCAATCACCTCTTCACCTTTCATGGTAATAATACGCGCATTTTGTAAGAGCATTTTCCCAGTAGGAATATCCTTCTGCACGTTGACTTTAATTCTTACTTCGCCTGGTTTATAGCCTTCGTCCTTTTTCTTATCATCCTTTTTCTCTCCACCATTTTCATCATCCTTTTTCTTTTCATCTTGCTTAGTCTTCTCTTCTTTGGCTTTCTCTTCGGCTGCTTTTTTCTTCTTCAATTCATCTTCTTTTGTTTTAGCAGAATCGATGTTATAAGTAAAAAAAGCATTGCCCAACGAGAAGTAAACAGTTTTCGCATTGCTGCTCCACGTTGGAAATTCGCCACCGAGCTTCGTAAGCTTACGGGCAGGAAACTGAGCTTTATCTGCTTCAGCCACAGAGATTTTTGGTACTTCGCCACCGGTAACCGGTACAGTAACAACATAGAGTTCGTTATTAATCTTTGCCAAGGCTTGATCGCCTTCGGGTGCCATTAGGACCAGTGCAGCATTAGAGGGTGTCTTCTGTGGTTCGGTTGCGGACTCAACCATCATGCAATGATTTACATTTTCACCTAGTTCAGATCCGTAGGTAGTGATGCCCGTTATTTTCAAATGTTCTTTTTCATCGGTGCCATCCCAGCGGATAGACACCAATCCTTTTTGACCGCTATACAAATAAATGCGATCACCCGCTTTGGTGAAATGCGGATTGCTTCTTCGATTTGATTTGTCTATTAATGTAACAGCACCGCCTTCGCTGCCAATCCAGGCAATGTCTTTCTGACTTGCAAAGGTGGAAGGCCCTTCGTCTTCTTTGAAGTTAAAGGCAGTGCCGCGCATAAAAACAATCCGGTTGTTCTGACTCCACACCGGTTCGCTGTAAAGTGCCGGAGTGGTTGTTAGTCGTGTAGCCTTGGGTGCCTTTGCTTTATAATTTATTTTATAGATATGTCCACCGGTACCTTCCCACGTTACCCAAGCCAGTTGCGATCCATCCGTGCTCCAGGCTGGTTGGGCTTCTGTAAAGTTATTGGTCGTGATTCTTTTTGGTGTACCAGAGGGTAAGTCCATGAGATACAACCGATTCAAAGCGGTAAAGGCTAATTGCTTTCCATTCGGAGAAACAACCCCATCGCGAATTTGCGTAACGATCATTTCTTTATCGTCTTTGATCGGATACTTGAAATCAACGAGTGGCCCTAATTGAAAATCTGTTTCCATTTGGAATGGAATGTTTGCAGCGTTGCCACCGGTAACCGGGATGCTATAAAATTTACCACCATACGAGGCAACTACATTTTTACTGTCGGGCGTAAACGACATGGCAGGTAAAACGCCTAATGGCGCGATCGATTCTTGCTCATCCCGCTGAACCGGATACGCCAGCCACTTCTCGTCACCGCTAGACAAATCACGAATTAACAATCCGGTTTGATCGTTATAGCGGGAGCCATACACCAACCATTTTCCATCGGGCGATAACGTTGGCGAAAAGGCCGAGCCATAGCGCGCAGTCTCCACTTCGGTCTCACCCGTTTCACGATCGTAGATCGCTAATTGATATTGAGGAAGTTGTGCATTGTAATTCCAGGCACCGATGCGCTGGGAAAACCAGATGTAGCGACCATCCGATCCAAAGGAGGGCTCAACGGTTTTTAAGTTGTCGGGTTTGTTAATTAACTGTGCTCCCGATCCGCCTTCGCGGTGAAACATCCATAACTTAAAATTGCGGGTTCCGCGCGAGCCTACCAGGTAGTTGCCATCCGGTGTCCATTCGGCTGACTGATAATGATCGGTATTTCCTTTTGTTACCTGAAGCGAATCTTTATTGTCCACGCTAAACCACCAGATATTTTCACCACCCGAGCGATCAGAGATAAAAGAGATTTTGGTGCCATCCGGACTGAAGCGGGGATTTGAATCAAAGGCCATTCCTTTTGTAAAGGCTACGGGCTTCCCACCCGAGATCGGCATAGTAAAAATGTCGCCTAAAAAATCAAACACGATTGTTTTGCCATCGGGACTTACATCTAACGACATCCAGGTGCCCTCGTTGGTTTTAATGGGTATGGTTCGGGCTGCTTCTAATGGAAGATCCTTTTTCTTTTTTGGTTTTTCTTTTTTTACGGTATCCGCCTTTTCTTCTTTTTTAGGTTCCTGGGCTAAGGATTGCACACTCCAAAACAGGAGCATCGCGCAAAGCGGGGTATAGAATTTCTTCATGTAATTGGGTTGTATAAACAGGACACTATTTACTCAATCAAGACAGGAAAGGTTCTTGAATTTTTATGAGTGGTGATAAGCGGAGAAGAAAGCAGGTTAGTGCTTATGCGACTCAAGCTGTTTTCGTACAACTTTCTTATCAATCCATTGTAGCAATGCAACAAACAAAATTCCGAAAACTACCAATCCTACATTGCTTGAAAGGAATGAAAAGGCATTGATTGACCAGCGCTCGGCCACTAACACAACAGCCACGATTAATGAAATAATTGAAAAAAGAATCCCGACAGCAAGCCAATAATAGTCCCTCTTTTCCTCTTTCTTTTCAAGAACGGAAACAAGGCGATCAGCAAATTGAATGGGCAAATTGAATTCAGGATCTCTTTTTAAAATCTTAAAAACTTGCTTATAGGCTTGCGCATCGGCATTTGACTCAGCCAAGCCTTGTTCAATTTTATTTTGTATTTGTTCGTCAGCGAGTTTCATAATTCAACCTCTTTGCCAAGGTACTTCTTTACTTGTTCTTTCAATAATTGTCGTGCTCTAAATAAATAGTTTTTTACTGTTCCTTCCGGCAAACCCGTTATCTCTACAATTTCCGGGTAGCTCATTTCCTGCACATGATATAACGTTACTATTGCTTTGTATTGTGGCGGAAGCTTTTCAATAAAAGCAAAAACCATTTCGTCCAGTTGTTGATCAGCCAACGCTTCGGATGCATCATCAATGGCAATAAAACGCTCTATTTTACTTTCCTCCTCCGGTAAATCGCTAATGGCAATTTTACGCTTCCGCAGATGATTGATGCCCTGCCTGTAAGCAATAGTCGCAACCCAGGTGCTTAGTTTTGATTGAAAAGTAAACTCGCCCAATTTCTCGTACACCTTCATAAATACATCCTGACAAAGTTCTTCGCGGTCTTCATTTCGGTCAATCAATCGCCCGATCATGTGCCCCACAAGCCGTTCGTTTTGCTTTATGAGCATACGAAAGGCCTGCTTATCTCCACTTAAAATTTGTGAGACAAGAGTCCGGTCATCAATCATTTTGGGGTTAGACACGTGGGGTTCAACGAATGTTGCAGGGTTAAGTTAAATGTTTCTGGATACTTGATACTTGCCGCTGGATTGCCAGAACGAGCAACCAGCATTTTTTTTAAATTTTTCTGCAACATTAACGCGCCACCCTGTGTCTTACGCTCCAGAAACAATTTAAATAAACATATTATGAATGAAGTGTTAATGGCTGTAGCGATCATTGGTGGATTTGGAACCACCATTTACTTTTTTACGAAAGTGATGACGGATTATATCCTGAAAAAGAAAATGATTGAAAAAGGGTTTGTTAATGATGATACCCAAGCCATTTTTAAACAACACTCAGCAGATGGCAAATACAGTTCTCTCAAATGGGGATTGATTATTTTTTTTGCCGGGCTCTCACTCGTGATTATGGAGTTTATTCCCACGGAACGTGATTCACCGCTGCCTTATGGCTTGTTTGCGTTGTCTGTTTCGCTTGGGTTTTTGATCTATTATTTCCTTCTTAAAAAGGAGTTAAAATAATTTTTGCTACTGGATACTCGCATTTAGCGACTAGTATCCAGTGGCCAGATTATCCGGTTTAATTAAATAAAATCTTTGTTGTAATGTTCCATAACTATATTAAAACCGCAGTGCGCAGTTTAATGCGTCACAAATTCTTTTCTGCAATAAATGTCTTTGGGCTGGCAGTAGCGATGTCTATTTGTATGGGTATCATTATGCTGGTGGCGGATCAAATGAATTATGATCGACATAATACGAAGCGCGATCGGATTTATCGTATCACTACGCAAGAGGTCGATCAGCATGGCGTGGTTACGGATAATCAGGTAAGCGCAGCTTCTTCCATGACGCTTCGGCAAGAGCTAACGGAAAACTATACTGGTACCGAACAGGTAGTGCGCATTATGCGTGGCTTCGGTAACGGTTGGCTTGAGTTCGAAAATCAAAATGTGAACATACCACTGGCTGGTTTCTTTGCTGATGCCGAAGTGTTTGACTTTTTTGAGTATGATCTTCAATACGGAGATGCTGCAAGCGCTTTGAAAGAACCCTATTCGGTAGTGCTCACACGCAAGGCGGCCAACAAACTTTTTAAAGAAGAGAATCCTATTGGGCAAACTATAAAGGTGGGTGATATCGGCACGTATACAATTACCGGGATATTGAAGGAAACCGAAAACAAATCGCATATCGTGTTTGAAGCACTGGCTAGTATTTCTACAGTAAATAATTTGCCGAACAAAAATGAGCTTACGGAGTGGACGAATTACTGGGTTGGTTGGACTTATATTTTACCAGCCGTTGGTCAATCGCGCGAAAGCGTGCAGGCTAACCTGGATAAAATATATACACAACACATTGCTAGCATTACCAATCCGGGAATTTATAAAATGAAGTTTGGCCTTCAACAATTAATGTCAATCACTCCGGGGCCGCTAACCAACAATCCTGTGGGGCCGGTGTTACCTTGGTTTTTCCTTTATTTTTTGGGTGGTCTTGCTCTGGTAATCTTGCTTACGTCCTGCTTTAACTTTACCAATCTTTCCATTGCGCGTTCATTGACTCGTGCCCGAGAAATTGGAATTCGTAAGGTAACAGGAGCTGCACGCTGGCAAATCTTCACACAGTTTTTAAGTGAGTCAATTGTGGTTGCTTTGGTAGCTTTGGCGTTTGCCATGGTGTTTTTACTGATGGTAAAACCATTAATTCTGCAATTAAACTTTGCTCGGATTTTCAGATGGGATCTCGAAACAAATGGAGTGGTGCTGGCTGTTTTTATTGTGTTTGCAGCTGTGGTTGGAATTCTGGCAGGGTTCTTTCCTGCTGTGGTGCTTTCCGGATTTCAGCCTATTAAAGTGCTAAAGAATTTGGGCACCATGAAACTGTTTTCGCGAATGGGTATTCGTAAAGTGTTGTTGGTTTCGCAGTTTACATTATCGTTGTTTTTTATTCTTTCCACCCTTGTGTTATACAATCAGTTGAATCTTTTCCTCAGTCAAGACCATGGGTTTAATATGGAAAAAAATATTCTGATCAGGCTCAACAACACATCGGCACAAAATCTTAAAACAGAACTAACCAAGTATAACAATATAACCAGTGTAGCAGCAGCCTCGCATGTACCAGCATCGGGTACTACGTATGGTAATGGTTATAAGCAAAAGTTGGATGATCCTGAATGGATAAATATGGGGTACTTTCTGGTTGATGAAGATTATCTCACTAATATGAATGTGAAATTACTGGCAGGTAGATTCTATACTGCAGAAAATAAAGACTTAAACCAGGATTATATTGTAATCAATCAACAAGCGGTTAAGAAGTATAACTTCAGTTCAGAAGCAGATGCAATAGGTCAGGAATTAATTCAGGAAAGCGACTCAAGCAAGAGAACCATAATTGGTGTAGTAGCAGACTACAATCACCGCGATCTGTTGCGCGAAATTAGCCCGATGGCATTGCGGTACGACCCAACACGATTCAATTTGTTGCAAGTTGCTTACGTGGGTTCTTACGAGCAGGCAACAGGTAATATTGAAAAAGCGTGGGCACTCGTTAACCCCGATCTTAAAGTTGATTACGAGTCAGTAGAATCAGAAGTGAAAAGTTTTTACGAAATACTATTTGGCGATATTGTATCGGTTCTTACTGTAATTGCTTCTCTAGCTATACTGATTTCGTGTCTTGGGCTTTTGGGAATGGCTACGTACACAACAGAAACCCGCCTGAAAGAAATTTCAATTCGCAAAATTCTTGGATCGAGTAATGCTGCTTTGATTGCGCTGCTTTCGAAAGGTTATGTGAAGCTGTTGCTGCTTTCAATTGTTATTGCAGTGCCGCTGGCTTTTTTTGCCAACAATGCCTGGTTGCAACTGATTGCTTATCATACTTCGTTCGATGTGACTATTGTTGCAGTTGGTGTTCTTGTGTTGCTGATATTTGGTATCCTTACCATTGGCTCACAAACCATTCGAGCTACGTTTATTAATCCTGTTGAGAATTTGAAGAATGATTAAAAAAAAGGCTACCGGAAAATCGGTAGCCTTTTGATTTTTCAAAAAACCTATTTATTTAAAATGCTTCAGCGTTACAACTTCTTCAGGCTTTAAGAATCGCCATTGGCCCCGGTTTAAATCTTTTTTGTCAAGGCCGGCATAGGCCACGCGATCAAGTTTTAAAACTTCATAACCCATCGATTCAAATATTCTTCGCACAATCCGATTCCAGCCAATGTGCAATTCAATGCCCACGGTTTGATTGTCATCGCCCACTATGGCCAAATCATCTACAATAGCTTTGCCTTCTTCTAAGTGAACCCCTTCCTTTATTTTGATAAAATCATTCTTTGTTAAAGGCTTATCTAATTCTACACGATAAATCTTCTTCACGTTATAAGAAGGATGGGTGAGTTTATCGGCCAGATCACCATCGTTGGTAAGCAAAAGCAAACCCGTTGTATTTCTATCTAATCGCCCCACTGGATAAATTCTTTCCTTGCCGGCACTCGCCACTAAATTCATAACCGTGTTGCGATCTTGTGGATCATCGGTAGTGGTGATAAAACCTTTGGGTTTATTGAGTAAAATATAAACTGGCTTCTCCGCTTTCAGTTTCTTGCCTTCATAGCGCACCTCATCGGTTAACTTAACCTTGTGACCCATCTCGGTAACGACCTCGCCATTAACGGTCACCAGTCCCATCTTAATAAGTTCATCAGCTTCTCTGCGACTGCCTACACCGCTGTTGGCAATGTATTTATTGAGCCTGATCAAATCAGAGTCCGTCTTTGGTTTAGCTTCGTCTTTGGCGCGTTTGGTTGATTTTATATCACGAACTTTATCGAACGACTTTCTTTTATAGGGTAAGCCGTAACTATCACTCTTTTGAAAAGGCTTTTCTTCACCAGCATTTCCTTCAAAAGATTTTTTAGGACGCTCGGTTTTTTCGGGTCTTGCATCAAACGATTTTGATTCCCGTTTTTGAAAGGGCTTATCTTCTCTTTTATCAAAATCTCTTTTTTGAAATGCTTTTTTGTCAAATCGCGGTGGTCCTTCTGAGCGCTCACCACGGTCGTCACTTCTTCTAAACGGTTTCTTTTCTCCACCTGCCGATTCCCTTTTTTGAAAAGGCTTTTTCTCAAACCTGGCTGAACCTTCCGATCTTTCGCCCCGGTCGGTACTTCTTCTAGGCGGTTTCTCGTCTCCCCTTCCTTCGTCTCTTTTTTGAAATGGTCTTTTTGAGAATCCTGATCCCCCTTCCGATCTTCCAAACGAACTGCTTTTTCTAAATGGTTTGTCGCCCTCTTTTCCTTCTCCCGAAAAGGGCTTCTTGCCAAAGCGTGAAGGGCCTTCTGCTCTTGAACCAAAAGAACTTGATTTACGGAATGGGCGCTCGGCCCC
>Ga0154020_10003041_pt1 | contig 20354 bp, 20 predicted proteins | sample Klosneuvirus_201_FD_109709 | JGI IMG/M metagenome (GOLD analysis project Ga0154020, IMG submission 109709) | Active sludge microbial communities from wastewater, Klosterneuburg, Austria - Klosneuvirus_20160825_MG | ecosystem: Engineered > WWTP > Aerobic digester > Activated sludge | place... | reverse complement strand
GTGGAGTTAGCCGGTGATGTGGGCGTTTTTCTCGAAGCGCAATATGCACCGCTCGTTTACCAGTCGGCAGGCTACGTATTGCAGGGACAGATGCACACCATGTTTGCAGGTTTCAACTACCATTTGGACGCCGAATCCAGTAGGTAATTGAATTTTCCGCGGCAACGCCGCGGCAAATTCAACAATTACGCCTTGATGATTGTCCACACGCCGATCGCGATAAAGCCAGCACCAGCCGTATAGTGCAGCACATTCGCCGGCACATATTTTCCGACAAAAGCGCCGGCAAAGACGCCAATGGCCGACGCCGCCACAAGTGCTGCGGCAGATCCGAGAAATACGTAGTAAAGGTTCGTTTTGCTGTCGGCGGCGAACAGCATCGTCGCCAGCTGCGTTTTGTCTCCGATCTCGGCCAGAAAAACAGTGGTGAAGACGGTTGAAAATGTTTTCCAGAACATAGGTCAGCCTGCAATGTTGAGGCGCAGCCTCAAGTGATTGCCCCGCGCTGGGGCGCCAGTAGTTTGGCGCGTGAAAATAAAAATCTGTGCGATTGCTGTCTTCCTGGGTTATACATCTGCCGCGCTGCCTTTACTCGACAAAGACAAACAGACGAAGATTAAAAAAGATCTTTCTGCAATAATGTTTCTGGGTGGCGACCGTCTCGGTTATGCAGAAGCGATGACACACTACCTCAAGATTGAAAGGGCATATTACAGCGAACAGCGGGGGCCACGCGAAGCGCTGAATCAATTCGACCTGTTTTCGGGCATTCTCGCGATACGCGAATCGCTGCAGCTCGATTCGATCGCGAAGAGCGACGAAGCGCAGGGCAAAGTTGACATCTCGACATTGCGCGGCCCGGCAGTCAAATCGCATGACTTCAAAGCCATGCTCAAGGGACGGCAAACCAGCGCCTTCTCTCTCGCTGAACACGCTCCACCCGATTGGTTTTACGCGCATTTCTCTTCGCTTTCGCGCGCGCTCGACCTCGGCGACTATCTCAACCAGACCGGCGGCGCTTTCTATAACCGCTTCAGCGACGCGCCGGTCGACACCGCCCTCAAGAAGCGTATTCTCGCGCAGTTAGCGATTAAAGAGAACAAAGAAGCGCGCATTTTCTATGACGCGATGATAGCCGAAATGGCGATCGTGAGCTCCGATTTCTTTTTCGGCATGGGCACCGACGTTTCGCTGCTGTTCAAAGTGAAGCAGAAAACCATCTTTGAATCAACACTCAAAGCCTACCGCGGCGGATTTCTGAAAGACACGAAAGATGGGCGCGAAGAGACTATCACGATCGAAGGCGCGCAGGTCAATGCGATCACCTCGCCGGATAATCGTTTGCGCTCTTTTTTTTATCTCGCGGGCGATCTGGCAATTGTTTCGAACTCGCCGGCCGCGATGAAGCGCCTGCTGCGCATCGCACAAAAAAAAGAAGGTGGTCTGGGTTCGACCGACGAATTCCGCTACATGCGCAGCGTCTACAGAGCGGATGTTGAGAGTGAAGACGGGTTTGTGTATTTTTCCGACGCGTTCATCCGCCGGTTAGTTTCGGCCGAGGTGCGCATCTCAGAAGCGAGGCGCATGGAGACCGCGTTCCGATTAGCACAGGCAGAGAAGCTGATCCTGTTGCACCAGCATGCCTACGGCAAATTGCCGCGCTCGCTCGATGAACTTGTGGCGGCCGTCGCTACCGACGCCGAAGCAGAAGCACAATTGCGCGCTTTTCTCAAAGGCATCAGAGTCGAAGGTTTTCGCGCGGTCGACCCCGCAATGGGCTCGCTCGGTTTTCTGAGACCCAATCTCGAATCAGCCGTAAAATTTGCGAGCAAACGCGAGGCGAAGGGTTATACGGATTTTGTCGAGCGCTACTCAAATTTTTGGCGCGAATACTTTGACCCGATCGGCATACGCTTTCAAAAGAAAAGCGAGGGAATTAAAATCGACATCTGTATTCTGCCATTGATTGAGAACACAATCTACAATCAGGTGAAGGCTCTTCTGGGCGGCGCGCCGCAGAAGCACACCATCACTTCGATGCAGGGAGAAACCCTGTCGCTGGCAGCGCGCATCGGCCTCGATACCGTAAAACTACTGCGCAACACGAACGACGACCTGAAACTGCTCGATGCAGTCACGGGCAACCTGCAGATACATGGCCTCGACAACTACCCGACGATCGATTTTGATCCCGGTTTTGTCGCCGGCGAACTCATGCGCGGCAGAGCGCGTCCCGATGTATTGATCGGTGTGTTAGCCTGGTCGCTTTTCCATCCGCTGCGCGCAACGATTGAAACGCGCGATGCGGCGGCAGCACAATCGGTATTGGCCGCACTGCGCGGCTTAAGCCATTACCGCTCCCGCTGGCAAAGTTATGACACTTACGATTATGACCATCATGGCAGAAAAATTTCAGTTTTTAGTCTCAACATTGCCCGCATCATTACTTTTCGCTTCCATGCCTGGATCGATGGTAAGAACATCCATGTAACTTCAACCCGCGATTACGCCGAAAAATTTATCGACGCGCAAAAGGAGACACAGACAATTTCCGGTAATCTCGTGGCACTCTACCGGCCCGCACAGATCAACCGCGAAAAACCGCACATCGTGCAGGGCAATGCCGAGATCATACAAAAAGGCTGCCTCGCTCACCTCGGTACGGTCAAACTCGCCGCTGCGGTATTTCCCGGTGAAGACGCCGTCGAAGCGCTTAACAAACGCTATGGCCTGAAGCCAGTCTGCCCAGCCGGGGGTAATTATACAGTCAAAGAGGGTCGACCGCAACACAGCTTGTTTGGCACGCACGCGGTATCGCATATCAATATGAAAATTATCGAAGAGCTCTTCGCCGATTTCTTCTCCACGCAGGAGTTCAAACTGCAGTTCGAATTCACCCCGTATGGGATTATGTCTTCAATCGAGACAAAATAAAAAAAGCCCGGCACCTCCTTCGAGGAACCGGGCACGCCATGTTCGAGTTTTCTGCCTGCCGTCAGGCAGGCAGAAATACTCTACTATTCACGTCCCAGAAGACGCATGACACTTGCTGGTCGCTGGTTCGCCTGGGCGAGCATCGCCGTACCACTCTGTTGTAAGATCTGGCCCGTTGTGTAACGAACCATCTCTTCGGCCATATCCGCATCACGAATCCGACTTTCTGAGGCCTGTATGTTTTCATAAGCGCTCATCAGTCCCTTCGCGGACATTTCCAGCCTGTTAGAGTAGCTCCCCAGGTCGGCCCGTTGCTTCAGCAACTTGCCTAACGCCTCGTCGACAATGCCAATGAGGTCATTGGCCTGTGCCGCCGTCGACAGCGATTCTGCCGCCCCGTTATCCTTCAGTTTGAAGGCGTTGGCGGTCATCGTGCCGACGAAAACGCGTTCGCGCTGGTGCATGTTGGCTCCCATGTGAAACCACATGGATGCGCTCTTCGAGGTTCTTGCATAGTCGCCCAGCAATACCTTAAAGCGGTTAAACTCTGCCTGCGACGCGATGCGATCCACCTCGTCGACAAGCTGAGAAATCTCAACCTGCATCAGCTGCCTGTCTTCTGCCGTGTAAATACCGTTGGCCGACTGAACGGCCAAAACGCGGACGCGCTGCAGCAGATCGCCGAGCTGGTTCAGGTAACCGTCGGCTGTCTGCACGAAGCTCATACCGTCTTCGGTATTTCTTTCTGCCTGGCGCAGTCCCTGCACCTGAGTTCTCATTTTCTCTGAGACGGCAAGACCCGATGCATCGTCTGACGCTTTGGTGATTCTTTCACCAGAGGCCAGGCGTGCTATCGACTTTTCCGTATCCCATTCATTGAACTTGAGAACCCGGTGCGCGTTGACTGCGCTCAGGTTGTTGCGAATGATCATAGACACTCCTTTGTCTTTATTTGGCTTTGTGGAACCTTCGGTTCCACAAAGCCATAGAGCGCCTGTGTTCGAGACACGACGCCACGGCATCCTTGCCGTACCATCTCTGTCCCCAAGCCATGGATGGCTCAGGGCCGCGCAGTCCAAGAATGGACGTGAGCGGCATTCGCATGACAGGTCTCTCCCAATCAGACACCCGCACCGCGGCGCACTTACGCCGCGGAACGGATGTCCGTTTGCGAGAGTCTTAAGATTTCAAAACACGAAAAGGCAGCCTCTGCTGCCTCCCGCTTTTTAAGCGCGACTCGCATCGCGTAGGTTAGGTCTAAGTCATGCCGCACCTTCGCGCGGCATGACTCAAACGTTAATCGCTTATCTCAGCAGGTGCAGCACCGACTGTGGCTTCTGGTTCGCCTGAGCGAGCATTGCCGTACCACTCTGAATCAGTACCTGATTTTTGGTGAACTTGCTCATCTCTTCTGCCATGTCTGTGTCGCGGATGCGGCTTTCTGATGCCTGGATATTTTCATAGGCATTCATCAGACCTTTCGCCGCATGCTCAAGACGATTGAAGTATGCGCCAAGGTTTGCACGCTGGCGGCTCACCATCTGCAATGCCTCGTCTGTCATACCGATCATATTGTTCGCTTTCGCTGCAGTAGAGATCGATTCGATACCGCCGGCCTGTGTACGCATGTTGAGCGACTGTGCAGTCATCGTGGCGATGAACACACGTTCTCGCTGGTGCATGTTGGCGCCCATATGGAACCACATTGAAGCGGTCGCCGAGGTGCGGGCAAAATCGCCCTGTAGCAGCTTCATCGTGTTGAACTCTGCCTGTGAAGCGATACGATCGACTTCATCAACGAGTTGAGACACTTCAACCTGCATCATCTGGCGGTCTTCTGCCGTGTAGATACCGTTCGAAGATTGAACAGAGAGCACACGAATGCGCTGCAGCAGTTCTGAGAGCTCGTTCAGGTAACCTTCGGTTGTCTGAATCATGCTCATGCCGTCTTCGGTGTTACGCTCTGCCTGACGCAGACCGGCAACCTGGGTACGCATTTTTTCCGAAACAGCGAGGCCTGAAGCGTCGTCGCCACCGCGGTTAATCCGCATGCCGCTCGACAGCTTTTCCATGCTCTTCGAAACTTCGTCGTTCTGGAACTTGAGAACGCGATGCGAGTTGATCGCGCTCATATTGTGATTGATAATCATAAACCCTCCGTTGTTATCACGAGCGTCTCTTGTGTTCTGACCCGTCGGTCATAAACGCAAGACCAAGCCTTCCTTGGCTTGCGGCTGATTGCAGCCGGGGAAAGGCCCGGCCGCCAAAAGCTACGCTCTATGGATCGCTGCAGGTATCCTGCACCGTCCGCTTAGGGTTATGTACGGAGTTATAGTACAGTGAAAGTGACTCAACCTGAGACAGACTGGCTCAAGATGAGTAAAGATAGAGACAGATAGAGGAGAAAAATAGGCATTTTAATCCCCTTTAGACTTTTTTTTGCCTTTTCCCCCCTAATGGTAATGTCGGGAAAATAAAAAATACTTTGAGCAAAAAATTTATTTTTTTCATAATTCCCGCTACCGCGGGAATTATGAAAAATGGCTTGTCGAGACGCACGTTTTTGCGCATACTTATATGCATGCGAACAACCATCGAAATTGATGACACAAAACTCACTGCGGCGCAGAACCTGCACCGCAATCTGAATAAAACACAGCTCATCGACCTTGCGCTGTCTGAACTCATCCGCATCGATAAGAACCGCGAGCTGGCAAAACTGGCTGGCAAATTTCCCGATCTGTCGGATGTACCCCGGCGGAAACAGGCATAACCCATGGTGCTGGCCGACACGAACATCTTCATCGATTTTTTCCGCCAGCGGACAGATGCGGCTGAATTCGGCAAACTGATCGAAAACGGCGAAATTTTGCTGCATCCTTTTGTCGAAGGCGAACTCTATCTAAGCCACATCCCCCGCGCGGTTAAGGAGCTGCTAACCTTTCTGCCGCGTGCGCATGTCATCGACCATCAGCTCTTGCTCGATTTCGTCGGCAAATACGGCGACAAAATTCGCAATGTGGGTTATGTCGATCTGCATCTTTATCTCTCCGCCGCCTATGAAGGGGCACGGCTGATGACGCGCGATGCGGGGCTGTCAGAGCTCAGTCGAACTCTGCACTGAGTTGCGTTCGTGCCGAGTGTATATCAGACGCCAAAACCAGAACGGCAGATAGAGGATTGTATAAAATGCAAGCGCGAGTCCTTCTAAACTCAGTAGATACCACGGCCACGGGCCCAGGTGATCGATCAGCGAGGCAGAAGTCGGCTTCGCCATGGTGTAGCCATAGTTACCGCCCAAAAGAAAATTGATGGCGAAGGCGCTCGCGAGATACACCTGCGTAAGAAGAAAAACCCTCCACACAGCACCCGGCCGCGGATACAGTTGCAATCCAAACACGAGAAAGAGTGCGCCGCAGACGAGACCACTGTGTGCAATGAAGAAAATAAAAAAATAGATGTGCGGAAACGACACTGAAAGATCGGGAGAGATCACACCATTAACCGAACCCGCCATCACCCAGAAGTAAGCCAGCTCTGCTAGGAGCCGGTTGCGCGTCATCAGCGCAAAAGCCGTGGCAAAGGTAGCCCAGTTACATAACTCCATCGGCAGATCATAACGTACCTGCCAATAACCGGCAGAAACGCGATAGATAACATACGCAGCATAGTTGATGAGCAAAATCGCGCCGGCAACAACGGCAATTCTCTGCGGCGATTTTGAGGCGCGGTGTTTTCGTGCCAACCAGATCAACAAGGCGGGAACAAGCGCGGTGAGCAGCAGAATAAAATGGTGTGCCGCAGACCAGTGAGCAAATCGATTTTGCATATCAGCTGGCATCGGCTCGAATGGGTACGGAACGTATCTTTGCGTCAAGCCGAATGAGCCTGCGCCGGTATCAGACGCCGGCTTGACCAACAATATACTGATAGAGCAAAATCTGCGCCTTGCGGAACTGCACTTTTTTATCCTGGATCAGTTGTTTGGAGATCTTTACCGCTTCAGCCTGCTTCTCACGGCAGAGCTTAGCAAACTTGGCATCTTCAATCACAATGTGCGACAACAACCATTCTTTCAGATCGTGCACCAGCACCGAAGCGCCGTGGCGGGTGCGCGTAGCATATTCCGCATCGTGCGAGGTCACAGTCTTAACGAAGACGGTGTGCTGGTTTTTGTGTCCGGCGCGTCCATTATAGTCGAGTGCATCCATCATGAATTCTTCGGCGGAAAAATGTTCGTTGATGTACAGCTTCACATCAGGCAGAAGGTCCGTGAGCTGGCTCTGCCTTTGTTCGTAGTTCTCTTTGAGTGCCTGTTCCAGTTCGACGACCATTTTAATCAGCCACAGATGCTGCATGTCGATCAGCGGTACGTACAGGCGAATGGAGAAACTTTTCCACATGCGCCGCACTTCGTGCAGCACTTCATTCTGAATGCCGGGGATAATTTCGTTGCGCTGCATGATTTCAGCATGCAGATCGAGCTGCGCCTGGCTGAGCGCAAATTCTGAACCACCTGCGACCAGACGCTGGTAATACGCATTAGCGTCGACACCGGTCTGGCGCAGAAAGTCACGATAAGACATATCTTCTTTCTTGATATGCTGTATCAGCCAGTTGTGCAGAAAGCGGCTGAGCTTTGCGGCATGGTCGACCCCACCGCGGTCGGGCGCAGACAACAGGTTATTGAGGCTTGCGCGAAAAGCATGGTGCTGCGCCGCGTGGTTCTCTTCGCCAGGAAAACGGTATTCGGAAAGCAGCATCTCTTCTGCCGTAAAGTGCGTCTGTGCATACCGCAGCGCCTCGCCCAGCACTCCTTCGGCTGCCCTGAGATTTTCTTCACCGGGCTGTTTGAGCAGCAATTCGAGATGAAAGACCAGCGCGATGAGCCACATGTGCTGCGCGTCCAGAAGCTCGATGCCGAGCGTAAAATCGTTTTCACGCCAGAATTTGCGCACCCGCGCGAGCGTCTCGGCATCGATGGTGATATGCAGATTTTCTGTATCGATCTTGAGAGACGTCATTGTGAACCCCTTCGCCCAATCTGGCGCATGCCCGAAACAAGCATAAGCGAGACTTTTTTTGCGAAACAGGGGGCAAATCAATAAAAGACAAGAATGTCTATTATTTGTCTGGGCGACCACATCCAGGGGCTGCTAAGGCCGAAAGGTACCAAACAGCCTGTCCCAGATCGTGGTGTAGAAACCGAGGTTGAATGCCTCATCCCGGTGGTGGCGCGCATGAAAATCAGGGTCGCTCAGCGCAAAGCGCGAAAGCACAGAAGCCAGTGCGCGCGGATACAGTCTCAATCCGCAGTGCGCCGTGACGCCGAAATACAGGTTCAGATTCAGAAACAGCAGCACCGATTCTACCGTGAACGGAAACAGCGCCAGCGTCAGCACCCACAGCGAACCGAAACCCAGAGCCTCAAGCGGGTGCATCACAAACAGCGTCACCACACGCACGTCGCGGTATTCGTGATGCTTAAAGTGCGCAATGCGATAGAAAAGCGGCAGGTGCGCGATGCGGTGCAGAATGTAGAGTGCGAGATCCATCACCAGCACGAGAATCAGCGTATCGCGCAGCATCGGCAATGCACCACCGGTCGTGTTCAATGTCAGCCAGCCGGATTTCCACAGTGCCCAGCCGGCTATCGAGATCGCCGCGTTCACCGTGACTGTACTCAAGGACAATAACCACTCGCTCAGCGAAATACTTTTCAGACTCATCGGTGGAGCTCCGAAGCGGTGCAAGATCTGCCCCACAACAATGCTGCCAGCCAGAATCGCGAGATTCAAGACGAGGAAAAAAACGCAGATCGCCGCGGGTGATAATGTCCAGAGAAAATCAATCACAGGGTCTGATGCTCCCCGGTATGCACCGTGGAAATCTTTTTTGAACGCAATGCAGCTGCGAACGTCCAATGGACATGCGAATGTTGCTTCTCGCCTTCACTGCTGCGATAATCTGCAATGCGGCGCTGCTGGCGCAACAGAGCGATGCCTGCCCGGGTTTTGCCGAAGCCGTCAAAGCCTACATTACAGCCAATTTCGCCAGCGACGAAGAGAAGCCTGCAAACGTGCAGCAGAAACTGATACCGCTGACGAACCGTGTTTCAGCGCTGCAGATCTATGTTCCCCCGGAACCTGATGAGAAAGACGCACGGCCGCGGCCATACCTCGCGTTTTTCGCCGGCAAAAGCCAGTGCGAGTTTGTACAACAGTGGGATGGCGAACTGGTCGAAATCATCGAAGCGGCCGGGGCAAAGTTCGTTTTCGCCAAAACGGAAGACAACGAAGGCGGCGAACGCCACGCGAACTTTCAGGTCATTACAATCACTCCCACGGGAGAAGTCAGCGCCACGCGCGACCAGCACGGTTCTGAAATCTATTTTTCAAAGAGCACACAGAACCGCTGTTCGGGCAAAGTCGGCGACGTGACTTACTGGATACGCGACAAAGAGAACAGCCAGAATATCACGCTGCGGCAACGCCACACCGACCGCGACGGAAAATGCCGCATTATCGAAGACTCTTCAACTTACCGTTATTACCGGCTGAAAGCCGATCACTGGGAACTCGATGACGGCGGTCCAACCGAATAATGAGTTTGGTTTTCACTTCAAACTGCTTATTCTCGTTGCAGCGACGTTACAGAAATACATCCGCACGCTGTGACCACAAATGATCTGAAATTCCTCAAAGGCCTTGCGAAAAATAATGACCGCGAATGGTTCAACAAGCATAGGGAGGATTTCGAATCCGCACAGAGCCATTTTCTCGAACTCGTGGGTGGACTCATCTTTGCGCTGAGCGAATATGACGAAACACTGACCACTATAGACCCCAAGAGCTGCCTGTTCCGCATCTACCGCGACGTGCGCTTCAGCAAAGACAAGTCACCGTACAAAAACCATCTGGGTGCTTATATCTGCGCAGGCGGCCGCAAGTCGAACACGCTGCCGGGCTATTACATCCACATTGAACCGGGCGGAAAATCGATCTTCGGCGCCGGCTACTATCTGCCCGACAAAACCGTGCTCGACCGGCTGCGCGCCGATGTCGCATCAGACAAGAGCCGCATCGCTGCAATGTTCGCGGACAAAAAACTGCGCAAGGTGTTTCCCGAAATTGAAGATGAACACGCCGCCAAAAAAGTGCCTCGGGGATTTTCCGCCGACCATAAGAATGCCGAATTATTGAAGCACAAAAGCTATTTTTTGCTGACCTATCTCAGCGACGCCGAAGTGGCCGGTAAAAACCTGCTCAAAGGCCTTGCAAAACGCGGCGAACTGCTCGCCGGCTGCAATGCACTGCTTGCAGGCATTGCGCGCCAAAAGTGAATGCACGCAATGCCTAAACCGCTTGACCGGCGTCGTTGCTTCATTAAGCTGAACGATGAGAAAATACGCATACCTTTTTGTCGTGGCTATTACCTTCAGCCAGGCCATCTTTTCCTGGAGCAAAGCCGATGATATCCCGGTCGAAAGCCTGCCCGCAAAGGTCAAAGCCGTTGTAGAAAATTACGCGCGCATTCTGCGTGAAAGCAAATCGGTCGAAGAAGCGGCGACGGCAATTGCCCCCATCGCAGGTGGTTCGCTGGTGAGCGAAAACGGCTCGCTGTCAAATAACACAAAACAGTTTGGCCTGAAAAAAGATTTCAACAATATCAAACACTACGCCAACCCGATCAAAATCACACGGGTAAATAAAACCATATCTAAAGGTGACGGCTATGGCGCGGCTAAAATCGCCGGCGATCGTTATACAGTGTGGATTGCGAAAGACGACCCGGCCAAGGGCATGCCCGCACCGGTGACACTGATTTTGCCGGCCTCCGGGGAGCCTAAATTAGTCAACGTCGGCAGTTACTGATTTTCCACAGCCTCAGGTTGTTAGCGCATAAAACCCTCCACATTATCATAACGAAATGATGACACACCTCGATGCGGAGAAATCACAGCGTTACCGCAAGCAGCTTCTGGCCGCCGTATTCGCGCGCTATTTCTGGATCGGGCTGTCACTCGCGCTGCTGCACTACTTTTCACTGCCCTTTCGCAACGAACTGACCATCGCCGGTGGTGTGCTCGGCGCATTCAACACGCTGGCGCTGTTTTCTTTCTGGCATCTGAAATTTGACCACGCGATGGTCTATTGCATGGTAACGGGCGACAACCTCGTGTTGCTTTATGCGGTGGCCGCAACAGGGCTCTTCGCAAGCCCCTTCAGCATCGTTCTGATCGTCGTCGCTGCGCTTACGGTTCTCGTGGCAGATCTTCGTTTCGGTATGTATTCGGCAATTCTGTCTGCCGTCGGCTACGCAGTGCTCGGAACTTTCGCACTGCTGGGCAAATTACCGGCAGAGTTGAATATTCCTCCGTTTAATCCGATCTTTGCGATTCTGCAAATTGTGGTGTTGGATGCTGCGCTCTTGACCATCGTCGGTATTCTCGGCTTCGTCGTTTCGCGGCTAAAAAATTCCGAGGCGGGCTTTTTTGAACAGGGTCGCCTTCTTGCAGAAAGGAACAGCGAAATGTCGGCCGACATGGCGATTGCGGCGACCGTACAGCAGGCAATTTTATCCCGCGATGCATATTCCGACGAGCGGTTGAATATTTGCGGCCGCGTGCAGCCAATGCTCGAGGTCGGTGGAGATTATTTTGAAATATTTCACTTCGACTCGGGTGAAGTCGGGCTGTTTGTCGCCGATGTTTCAGGCCACGGTGCAGGTTCTGCACTCATTACAGCGATGCTCAAAGTCAGCTTGGAGAATGCCGCGGGCAGCGAAAACGATACCGGCCGAATTCTCAGTCGTATCAATGACGACATGTGCCGCATTATAGGACAAACCGATTTTTACCTGACGGCAATTCTCTGCAAGGTGCACCCCGACACCTACGATTTTGAATACTGCGGTGCGGCGCATCCCGAAATTTATCTGCGGTCGGGCACCACTATCAGAACGCTCGAAAGTGGCGGCACCATTCTTGGCAAATTGCCCGCGGTGCACTTTCCGGTGAACACGGTAAAATTAAGCAAGGGTGACAGATTACTCATCTACACAGACGGCATCACCGAAGCGCGGCACAAAGACGGAAAATTCTGGGGAGAGAACCGGCTGATAGAAATTCTCGGGCCCAGCATAGATCTGAACGCCGCAGAATTTACGGCAAAAATATTCCAAATGCTCGACGTATTTCAGGGTGACGAAAAGGCCAGCGATGACCGCACGCTGGTCACCGTCGACGTACTGGCCGACCCCAGAATTGCGGCAGACCGGCAATTTTCGCATAATCTTGTTAGCAATGTGGAACGCAGCCGTGTCGCCCTTGCAACGGGAAACCTCGAAAAGATCGACGAAATGCTCGCGAGCGATGCCACCCTGCCGTTGCGCGCGAAAATTTCACTGATTCGCGTGTTAAGGAAACAAAGAGGACCGGCATCGGCATTACAGCAACTCGCAGTGCTATTGGAGAAATTTCCGGACCATCCTTTACTGACTGAAGAAATCGGCCGCACCCATTTTGCCGCGGGGCAAATGGCGGAAGCGCAGCGTTATTTTGCGCTCACCGCCCGCAAAGATAAATCGGGCTACAGCGAATATTTTCTTGCCAAAATGCAATCGGCAGGCTGATTCAAAACAAGGCAGAGCAGAACAGCCCAAAATCTCTTGACGCAGCCATTCGCTCCCCTCTCTGGAGCGATGCGAAAACTTTCCCGTTCCGTACTGCTGGCAGTTCTGCTCATTCCGCAACTTTCCTGCGCATTGCTGCAGGGCACGCTCAGCGAATACGCGCCCGACATCACGCTCAAAGACGTACAACTCAAGGGGTTTGATTTCGAAGGTGCGGATATAGAATATATCTACAGCATTCGCAACAAGGTCGGTTTCGGTATCACGTTCAGCAAACTGGCTTTCCAGATCAGCGTCGACGGCCGCCGCATGATCGACGCGCAGAACGATAAAAACGTCGTGATAAAAGCCAAAGAGACAACCGAGTTTTCGATCGTGCAGCGCGTGCGCTACGTCGAGACCGTCGAAGCTTTCATTGAATTTGCGAAAAAGGACGCGGTCGAAATCGCGCTCAAAGGCAATGTCGGCATCTATGTGAATGACCTGATCGGCACGGTGAATGTGCCGATCGAAGGGGCCAAAGTGGTCGCTGTGCCAAAGCTACCGCAGGTACACTTCGGTTCACTTGATTTTGAGAAGATGAATTTTTCCAACCCGCTCAATCCGCAGGCAACTTTCACGCTCAAATTCAACGTGCGTAACCCCAATCCATTTGACATAAAAATACCGCGCATCGAATACGATTTCACCGCGGCAGGCACCAAAGTGGTGAGCGGAGCGAAACAGAACCAGACATTGCCGAAGCAGGCAGATGCAACGATTTCGGTACCGGTAAACCTTGCCGGCCGCAACATTGTCGACCTGGTGCCGAAACTGCGCGACCTTAATAACAACGAATACCGTTTTACTTCAGCGGTCGATGTGGCGCTGATGGGCCAGACGTTAAGCTTACCCTTCTATTACCCTAAATGATGAAGCTTTCCGCATAACTTAATTTGGGCTCTGGCCCAAATTAAGTTATGCGCTCCCTCAAAAGCCAAATTCAGCGCCAAGTTGCAGCGAAATCACCTGTGGACTCACACCCTCTAGAGCGAGAATGCGATCGAAATCCGCTTTAAATTTGTCGCCGCTCGGAAACGGTGGATTGCCCTGTAGGCCTGAATCATAGATATTCGTGTAAAAGGCACGGTAATAGCCAAGCCCCAGTCGCAACCGCAGCGAAGAGCTGAAACTGTAAGAGTAATATACCTGTGCCTGCAGCGCCATGGATTTCAATTTTCCGCTGGCAGAGGCGACTGACGGAAAATTCTGCGGCGGGTTCTTGAAGGTGACTTCCATATTTGCGGTATTGCTCGCAGCACCGAATGCCAGCTCGGCGCGCAGATCGTGCGCCTGATCCTTGGCGCCGAGATGGCCCAGCAGGGAGAACAGCAGCGAGCCGGTTGCCGCCATTGAGGTATTCGTCGTCAGCGCATCATACGCAAGCTGCTGCGACTGCTGCGGAATCAAAGTCACTCCACCACTCCAGCGGTAAAAAGAAAAGCCGGCGCCGACGCCTAACCACGAAAACAGTGCGTAGTGACCTGTAGCCTGAAAGCCGAGCGTATTGGGATGCATCGATTGTTCGAGTGGTAATGGCCCGCCGTTTCCGGGTCCGGTATCGACCTGTTGAAAGGTAGAAAGACCATAAGAACCGGTGACACCAATCAGAAATTTCTGACGGTCAGCCGTTTTTTCGGGTGTTTTTGGCTCTTCGACGGGTTTGGCATCGGCAGGTTTCGCCTGTTCTTTGCGGATGGTCTGCCCATCTTCGGTCAGATAGACCGCAGTGTTATTCTCTTCTGAAACAAGGCGCGCCTTTACTTTCTTGTTCTTGAATTCGACATCTTTGAGTTCGATGGTTTTTTCATCGAGAATGAGTTTACTGATACTGGTTTTGGCGATCTGCAGCGTGCCGTAAGGGCTCTGGAAAACATATTTATCGTTTTTCTCTTCGAGAATTTTGCCGCTGATGACATCGCCGTTCTTCTGCACGATGACAGTAGCAGCGGCAGGCAACGAGCAGATTAGAAACAGCAGCGGGGCAGAAACGATTCCGGAAAATTTGCGGGATTTGAACATATTACCTATGACGGATTACTTGCGGTAAATCGCGACAACATCTGCGTCGCGAACGGTTAAATTACCCGATGCGGCGGCGAGCACGATTTTGCCACCTGACGCGCTGCGCAATTTGCCGGTCAGGCGGTCGCCATTTTTCAGCTCAATGGTAATTTCGCGACCAATGTGGGGAACATAACGCGGCGGTGTCAAAACCTTCTTTTCTGTGGCCGCCTTTGGCGTTTCCATAACAGGCTCGGTATTGAGCGGTTGCGGTGCCAGCACTCCATGGAACGGCGCCGATAATTCGCGGTTTTCCCACCGGTTTTTCTCGGAATGGTATTGCAGAAGCCGGATCTTGCCCTCAGTCAGCTGCACGTCTGTTCCTTCGGGGCGGATCTTAATGTTAAAGGCCGTACCGATCGGCTCGAGCGCACCGCCCGGAAAAAAGAACTGCACAGGTTTTTCCAGATCGCTGTGTCGCAGCGACACTTTCCAATCGCCACTGTGAAAAATAATTTTATCCTTGGCAGCCGAAATGCGCGAGATGCTGCCCGAGCCTGAGTTTTCGATGCGTATCGCCTTTGCGATCAACACGTCACCCTTCTGCTGCGGACGCTGCGCCGCAATTTCAACAATCTGAATTTTTTGCGGAGCAGTCGCCTTATTCAGCAAAAAAACCGCTCCAACCATGATACCGGCCAATACCACTGCATAAGCCGGAAATAGCGGTGCTGAGACCAGGATTTTGAGGACGGCGATAAAGCCCGTCGAAGGGGCCGCCGGCATGGCAATGCGCTGCTGTATGCTGCGCCACACCGCATCAGGTGGCGTCACGGTATTTTTTTCTGCAACCGAATGGGCGAGCGCTTTAATTTTTTCCCCTTCTTGGCCAGCGGGCGGCGACTCAGTCAGATGCCGGAGGAGCTCTTCGCGGATTTTTGTTTTGTCTGCTGCCATAGGCTACGCTGTCCCTCCCCAGCCTTTGCTTTGAAAATGGCTGCGCATTTTATTGACTATCTTTTCGAGGTCGCGGCGAATCTGCCGCTCGCTTTTATCGAGCGCCGCTGCAATTTCGATCTGCGTCAGACCATGCTCCCAGCGCATTTCAAAAATTTCTTTTTCTGTACCACTCAGCACGCCGACGGCTTCTTTAAGGGTCAGCAAAAGCTCGCGTTCGTCGAGGCGATCGGGATCTTCAGACACCGACGGAGCCGCGTGGTTCTCGAGCAGCGCATCGCCGCCGGCAACGCGCCCGGCGCTGCGTGTCTCATGATACAGCAGGTGGCGCGCAATCTGGAAAAGGTATGCACGCACGTTGTGGATTTCCGTCGCCTTCGCCAGCTTTGTGTAGAGACGCGTAAACGCCTCTTGCATAATATCTTGCGCCAGCTCTGGCCCGGCTTTTTTAATCAGGTATCCGTACAATTTTGGCGCCTCCGCACTGTATATCTCTTGTAAGAGCTTGTCTTGTTGCTGTCCGGCGGCCACGGGCGCACCACAATCGGTAACAGAACAAGTCGAACAAGTATTTTATCGCAGACAAAGTCTGGGCAAAAAGGCGGATAGTCTGCGTTCACGAAAATTGGTCGTGAATCGTCATAAATCCGCGTCTTATTCTTACAGGCACTCTGCCGGCGATTTCAACGCTCTTTAACGTAGAGTGCATCGCTTCAATTACCGGACACAATTTCTTTGCTTTCTATGTCGGCGACGGGAATGCGAAACCGGCCATTTTCGTTTTCGAGCACAGTTACACCTGCTCCGCTCGATACCTCGCGGCCCGTGATAACCGACCCATTATGCGTTTTAATGCGCAGGGTTCGGCGTCGTCGCTGTGAAACACCCGTCTTTTGCAGGATTTTTTCTCCGGTCGAAGTCATTAAGCGACGGTATGCCTGTTCGCCTGCATAGTCTGCAGATTTGTCGGCGGGCACCGACATCGGCACGGCTGTGCGATAGGCGGATATTCCCCGTAGAAACGCGGCATCACCCAGCGCGTCGGCTTTGCCGAGGCTCAATTCTGCGAGTTTGGGCTGTGGCCGGTAGAACGCCGACATCGCATAGAGGCGGCGGTTCGCCGCTTTGAGTTCATCATTTTTTTTCGACGTGCTCATCACCTGGGTATAGTCTTCAACAGCACCGGAAAAATCGCCCGGAGCCTCTTTAACCCGCCCGCGGAGCAGATAATAGGCATTGTCCCGCTCGGCGTTGCGCACCGCAAGCAAGGCATCGAGACTTTCTTTGTAGGCAAGAATGCGGTAATACTCTTGTGCCCGCAACTTGTGGTTACGCTGTCCTGACGCGGCAACCCGGCTTTTCCGGAACTGTGCGAGCCATTGCCGCAATCGCGCCGCCAAACCGGCATTGGCCGCCGTGGCCGGCGCAGCTTCAACCTGCGCCCAGAGTTTTTCCGCGGCGTCATAGTCGGCCAGAAAGAACTGGCAGTACCCCGAATGCAACAGAATAAAATCGCGCGTCACGGGAGACGGTGCATCGCCCAACCCCTTCTGAAAAGTGAGCAGCGCTTCGGAAAACAGCCGGCGCCGCTCGAGGTTGTACGCCAGGGTCAGTACGTCTGGGCCCGATTCGAGATACATGTGCTGCGCCGGGCGAATGCCTGCGAGGCGCTGCAGAGTTGTGATCATGCTGTGATAAAATCGGCCGAGCGGTGATTCTGTACCGGACGCGGGTAATTCAATTGCACGCCGCTCGCTGAAAGCGGCCAGAAGCTGAAATTCGTCTTCGCTGGCTTTGCTGTCGGGCAATTGGTTGTTTTTTTGTTCGGCGATGAGTCGCACCAGTAAATCGGCAGGGTCTGCCCAGTCACTGCGCACCGCGAGCGAGTTTAGGCGAAAGCGCAATTCATGCGTCTCAATCGCCGAAGTGAAACGCAAAAAACCGAGAGCGAGAATCGCAGAAAGCGCAGCGCCGGGAATGACAACCACGTGGTACAGTGTCGGCAGACGCATCAGCTCAACTCTGCAGAGATGATTGTAACGTCGTCATCGATTGTGCTGCGCTCTACCGCCGACGACCACTCTCTTTCTATCGCCGCATGCATTTCTGCCAGTTCGTGTTTGCTGTATTTTTCGACTAAACGTAACAGACCTTCAACCCCGAACTGCTTGCCGGTCTTGTCCCGTGTCTCGGTTAAACCGTCTGAATAGACAATGATACGGTCCCCTTTGCGCAGAAGTATCTCACCATTATGGAAAGCGCCGGGTCCTGGCGGCGCAAAGCCGACGCTAAGCGAGGTGGGATCGAGCAGTTCGGCGCCTGACTTGTCGCGGCGCAGCACCAGAATGCTCGTGTGGGCGGCGTTGCAATAGATCATACGGCCATGCTGCCTGATCACCGCATAGAATGCAGTGAGAAAATTGCCGGTCATCTGCAGGTGTGAAGAGAGTTCGTCGTTCACTGCAGCAATCACCTGATTCGGCTGCTCCACTTTCTGTATCGCTTCGACAAAGCTGATCTTCGCCATCATAGTTAAGAGCGCCGCCGGCACACCGTGGCCCGATGCGTCGAACTGTAAAATGCCTGTTGCACCGTCGGCTAAGTCATAGACATCGTAAAAATCCCCCGAAACTTTGCTCAGAGGGCGATAGGTCACACACCATCGAACATGGCGGCCGGTTGCGGGCAGCGGCAGAATGCTGCGCTGGATTTCTTGTCCCAGAATCAGGTCGCCTTCGAGATCAAAATTGACTTTTTCGAGATTGACCAGCGTATCTTCGAGCACGCGGGTTTTTTCGGCGAGCGCCAGGCGCATTTCGTTGAACCGGTAGCCCAGCTGGTCAATCTCGTCAAAGCGGCGGCCGGGCTGCCAATCGCCCGAAAAATCGCCGCTCGCGATGAGATCGGTGGATTTTTCGAGCACGCGCAGGCGGCGCAAAAATACAAAATAAATGAACCACGCGAGCCCTGCCTGCATCAGCAGCGTGACAGACAAGATGATGAGGCTCAGCCGCAACAGGCGTTCAAACGCCTCGCGAATTGATTCGAGCGCGACGTTGCACGACACCACATTGAGTTGCGAAGCGCCGACAGGCTTAAACGGCACATAGACCGCGGCGGAAAATTCGCCGGCTTTGAGATCGGTGAAGAACAGTCGCTGCTCCGATTCATAGAGGCGTAGTGCCTTGAGCGCCGGGCCCGACACCGCACTTGCCGCATCACCCGCGATTCTGCCGTCGGCCTGAATGGCGCGGCAATCAGACAGGCGCACCTCTGAACCCTGAGCAGCTGCGGCAACCTGTTTGAGCAGCACAACATTGTCGGTTTTTGCGACTAGAGTGCCGGTATGGCGCGAAATCGCGGTGACAATGCGCAGCGCCGCATTTTCGGCGATCAGAAGGCCGTTACGGCTGAGCTGGTCGATCTGCCCGGTGCCGACAAACACGTAAATCGCCGAGATGTCGAGTGCGGTGATGGCGAGAAAAACGGAAAAAATTTTCGTGATGATCGAAATTCTGCGCCGTGGCGCAGCCACTGCCGGCCGTTCAGCCTTTGAGTGCATCGTTGATTGTCGGGTAAAGCTTCACAACATGAGAGAAACCCAGCAGATCGTAGATCTTCTTAACTTCGTCATTTGCCGCAGCAACACGTATCTCGAACCCTTTCTGCTTGAGTACCGAATGTGCTTTAACGGTTACACCAATGCCGGCAGAACTGATAAAAGTCACTCTTGACATATCGATAATGATGTTTCCCGTCGGGTTCGCGGTCGCCATATCGAATTCGAGTTTCAGCACCGCGCTGCCTGCAGTGTCGAGCCGGCCCTCGAGCTGGTAGACGAAGTCTTTATCTGAATTGCGTTTCGAAACCTTGATACTCATAATACTCCGTTAGTGTGCCGCGTGGGGCTTGCCGGGGTGCTGCAGCCGCACCCGATGCCAAAGGTTGTGTTGCTGAATAAACCGATACATTTTTTCTTCGAGATGGTCGAGGTCTTCGCGGTAAGGCAGGCCGAGATCATCCTGAAAAGTGATCACGTAAGTCGTGATGCCGCGCACAGCAGTTTTGAGATCCATCTTTTCAATCGAGCGCGAGATCGATTGGTAAAGGCGCACCGCGAGCCGCGAGCGCATGTCATTTTTGAACTCCGCATTGTTCTCGGCAATTTTACCGATAATATCGTCAACCTCGTCGCGGTACTTCACTTCGGGATAATTGCAGAAACGACCGGTGAACTGTGCAAGCAGGTAACTCAGCTGCGATTCATCACCCCGCGCGTACGCAAGCTCAATGCGGGTGTAAAGCTCATGCGCTTCTCTGTTGTGATTCTCGCGCTGCTGCGTCGTCAGGTTGTGCGAGACGACGATGTCGAGATCGTCATGCGATTCAAACACGGTTTCGGCGCTCGCCAGAACTTCTTTTGAAATGATCGCCTGCAGATTCTTCATCGGCCATTCAAATGCCTTAAAAAACTCATAGGCAAAAGTCGTGCGCCTGAGTCCGGCTTCTGACTGCAGATCAAACAGAAACGAATTCAGCATCTTGAATAAAGGATGATGGTCGGCCTCGTAACACAGGACATGGAAAATGTGTTTATAGATATTGGCAACAATGCGCCATTCTTTAACCTTGCGTTGGATATCCAGGTTTTTATAGAGATTTTCGTGCGGTTCGGCCACAGAAAAGCCTTTCTGGTGCGCCCACTTGAGCAGCATGATAAAGTTATCGATCTGGTGCAGAGGTACTTCTTGCATGGGCGGCCTGCCGCAGAGCCGCAGAAATTGCAC
>Ga0154020_10003040_pt1 | contig 20356 bp, 20 predicted proteins | sample Klosneuvirus_201_FD_109709 | JGI IMG/M metagenome (GOLD analysis project Ga0154020, IMG submission 109709) | Active sludge microbial communities from wastewater, Klosterneuburg, Austria - Klosneuvirus_20160825_MG | ecosystem: Engineered > WWTP > Aerobic digester > Activated sludge | place... | reverse complement strand
GGTCAAATATTCGGCTGCTCCAAAGCACATCGGCAAGTCTTCTGGAAGGACTGGCTTTCGAAATTCTGGCGGCGTCAAGAACCCTCAGAGCATAGGTTCCCTCTGGCAGATCCCCTGCCGGAATCTGCAAATACAACGCTTCCAAATCGCCGGCCGCCATCTTGTTCAGTTCCGCAATGGCCTGGGGGCGGGGGCCGTTGACGATGGTCCCGTTAAAAAAAGTTCCATTAACAACGGCTCCTTTCACATTGATGCCAGCAGTAATATGTTCTGCAAATCCCTGCTGTGGATTTGTCGCCGCCATGCCGGCAAACACAAATCCAAAGATGAAAATTTTTACCGCAGGAGATTGCATAGTAAGGGACCCGTTATTTACAAGGTTTTTAGAAAGAGCCGCAAAGCCTCTTTCGCTGATTTTTCCTCCGGCAGATATCGTTCGTGCCCTTTGTCGGCGGTTAAATTTCGACACCGAAGCCAGGGGCCAAAGATTTCCTTAAAAGAGTACGGATCTTTCGCCGCCCGGGCGACCATGGCTGCCCGTTCCGAGGTCGAAAGTTTTGCAGCACTCCACTTCAAAACATCGAGTCCGCGAATGAGCTCCCATGGCACCCCCGCGGGAACAACAATTCCATTGGCTTTGATGACCTGGCCCGTTGGTGCCTGTTCATTGGCAAAGAGCACCGACAGGGCATCACCGGCAAAGGTACGGGCTTCTGCTTCAAAAAACAGCGGTGCTGAATGAGATTCGGGGGTCTTCTCGCGGTTTTCCGGATACAAAAAAACATCTAAAGCTGAATCAAACGCCTCCAGCCGGGCAGCAACCGAGGGTGAGGCAATGTATCTTCCCGCACTCCGGCTTTGCAGCAAGGGTGCTTTGCTCCACAGTCCCAGTAACGAAGTATGCCGATAGAGCCCCTCACGTCCGCCGCAGGGATCTGCCCCAAGTGAAATCGCAGTAGACTCTCCCCCATCAGAAAGAGCGTCCTCCCTCCATCCGTCGCGATTTTTTGCGAAAAAATCCCTTTGTAGGGCATCATCCTTTTGCCATGAAACCTGCGCGCCGACCGCCGACGGCCCTGAATGACAAGACGCGCAACGGCTCGCAAACTGCTTCCTTCCTTCTTCCCAAACATTCGCACCACCCGGTACGATCGATTCGATCAGTTGAGTCTGCGTCATACCCTGCGCCTCACTGAGCTCCGGACTGACCACAGCCTCTGCGTATTTGACGAGGTCATCAATCCGCCGTACATAGGAAACCATCGGTACACATTGGTCTACGCACTGTTGCGAAGAGGCCTTGTCGCTCAGCGAGCACCTTTCGCTGCAAATTCCTGCACGAAGGATTGACCGCTCCATTCGATGCTGTAAGTCCTCGTCCCCTTCAAAAACCACGGGTACACCAAGCGGTATCGCCTGAGATGCCTTCATTCGGCCATCACCTAAGGGCACCGCGTCACTAAAATGGAGCATTGTTCCCGGCTTTGTCTGCTCCAGGAAGATCCTGGTTGCATTTTCACCTGGAAGACCCGAGCCAATGACGGAACCCAACCGCAGAAACCTATTGCCGACAAGCCCATGGATGTTCTTCCACTGTGGTTTTTCGCTATCTGCTGGTGGAAGCTCAGGCCTGAACCCGGCATGGCAAGCCGCACAAGCAGCCCCAATCAAAAATGGAGGTTCAACCGCGTGATCACCCGGCCGATAGCCTGCCCATCCGGGCCAACGGTCCGCGCGAAAGTTGGGATTAGGAAATTTTCTCCACCCGACAACCCCCGTGGAAGTCCCGAAGGCGAGATCGCAGGAGGTTCCCCGCTCTTTAAAGTCACTTGCATCACGCTCGCGAAATTGACAGGCGGGATCTACGGAGCTCCATGACAAAGATGGATTACCTACGTGGGAAAACAGTCCTGAAGGACCGAGATCTCCAGGGCATACGTCCCAGCCAAAACTGAGCGCAATCTCTCTTTCGTTGCGCGGAGCGCGGCAGTCCGGATCGTTAACCGCACCCCAGTCCGCAAATCGTGCCCCCCTCGACCTATCCCCGAGAAACCGGTTCCAGTCGATGCGTGCGCCTAATTTTGCAGGCAAAGTTCGGTGAAAAAAACGGGCGTTTCCCCCTGTGGCGAAAAACCACAGATCCCGTCCACGGCGAGCAGCGTCACTACGCTGATCTGTCTCGTTCTCGTAATCCGGTCCGGCGAGGTGCCAGTCATCCACGGTCCGGCGTCCCGTAAACTGCGCTACCTGCTCAAGCGCAGCCGCGGCCGAAAATTTTTCCTGCTGAGACTCAAGGGAACTTTCAGATTTTCGTGTTTTACAGGAAGAAAAAATGCCCGCACCAAATCCAATGGCAAACAGGACGGCCATCGCGCTGGTGGGGCGTTTTAGTGGTTGGTCGTGTGCGGGCATAGGACCATTTTACCATGGGGGCCCGCACCACCTCACCGGGTAAGAATTGCCGGGATCGCCCAAAAAAGGACCCCGGCCATGCTTTTATTCACACCGGACAGCTGAACTCACTATGCTCTTAAACACGCTGGTCAGGGCCGAGGAGTTTTCGACCTCAACGATGCGGCGTTCGCACCGGGCTCCCGGCTTATCCTGGCAGGACGTGTCGGTCTTTGATGACACTTTTTCCGCAAGGCTCAGACTGGATCCCTGTCCAAGGAGGTCACGGGTATACTCATCGAAAGAAGCGTAGCGCTGAGCAAACCAAGGACCTTTTCCATCAGCGATACTACGATCGTTGAACGTTCGCAGCATATTATTGTGGTCGGATATCCGCTTGCTCCGGTCCTGCCCATTGGTGACATAAACCGTGATCACCTGAACGCCTTTGGCCCGCAGTTCATCGGCCTTTTCCACTACCGCAACCGCATCACGGTCAGTGGGTTCGCCGTCGGTGACCAGTACGGCTACTTTAGCCTTGTTGGCAGCATTCAGGCTGGAAAAGAGCGAATTGCCTGCCGTCATGGCGGCCCCATAGGGAGTCAGTCCAAAAGGTTTTCGCGTGAAAGCCAGGGAATTTTCCAGTGCCTTCTGCGTAGAGCCAGTTGTTTCAAGCCAACCATTGTTACTTTTGATAGCCCAACCATCGACATAATTGGATTCTGTGGGGAAAGAAACGACAGCGACAGAACTCAAAGCATCGGCATTGCCCGGTTCGTTCGCTGCGACACCAGCCAGTACATCGTAGGCAGCCATGACCGCTTTTTCGCGATTGGTTGCCTGCTGACATTCATAGAGGTCCGTGCCCTTAAACGTCCCGATTTTCTTGCTCTGGGGACAATCCGTAGCAGTATTGGAATTGGAATTATCGATAAGAAAGGCGACATCAGCGCCGATGGAGACCTGCTTATCGGTACATTGCGGAGGACCAGGCGTCGGGGTCGGACCCGGAGGTATCACCGTCGGATCCGGGCTGGGCTCGGCGGTGGGAGTCTGAGCATTTTTGCGATTGGTGCCTTTAAATTCAGCCGTACTGCAGGCGCCAAGGAGAGAAACCCCCAGAATCCCGCACGCTACTTTGAACAAAGCGCCGCCTTCATAAAGAGTATTTGCCACTTTCATCGAACCACCTCAATCAGCCACAAGTAGGAAAACAACAGCAACAGCAACCACAACAACGACAAATAGAAGCACATCAAATCCCGCAAAACTTTATTCTGCAACGCGCTTGACCAGCATGGCCTTCGGTTCCGGTGTTTCCGCGACCTCCACGGAAATCTGAGCATTTTGAAATTTTCTCAGAGCCACTGGCCGCTGAACGCGATTAAAATATTGATCGGCGATGTCGTAACACACCGCCAAAGAGGGACCTAAAGAAGGATCTAAAGAAGGATCTAAGGCCTGATCGCATGCTGACCGCAGGTCTTTCTGGTACTTCTGATTGCACAGACTCCAGGAGGCTCCTGGCGTGTGATAGCAAACATCGTGAGCGGCGCAGGCTTTATTGAAAGAAACACTTTCCCAGGCTTCGTCGAATTGACCGGGCTTACGCCATTCATCACATTTGGCTGTCGACGCTACTGCTAAATCAGCGGCAGCCATCTGCATATCTGCGGCTTTTAGGGTCTTGAGGAATACGCACATTCCGGAAAGAGCAACGAGCGTAAGCAAAAAGGATCCCCGGAGACGGGAAAGCGGAAACATAAAAAGCCCCAGCAACCACACAGATTAAATTAACAACAATTACAACATGTTAAGAGATTGTTCCCTGGGTCTTAATGACCAAAGAGCAATCTTCTATGCAATCTATAACATGATTACAATTGTGTCAATACTATATTATTAGTTGAGGCAATTTTAATTAAATATCATGTAATCTTTAACAAACATGATTATTTAACCGCTACTTAGAAAGCAAACCCGACCATAATGTCTGAACCCCCGCGATGCCGGACTCCCCAAACACCCGAAAAGTTTGGCTTCCAATGACTGCCAGATCGGCAATCCCCCGTAAAAAATTCACATCTGCGGCACTTGCAATACCAAACCCGACAGCAATGGGTAAATCGGAGCGGGCTCGGATACGACTGACAAAACTCTTGAGGTCCTGATTCAGATTCGTTTGGGCACCGGTTACTCCAGCGCGCGCTACGGCGTAGATCAAGCCATCTGCGGCGGCGCATAACGCATCGAGTCGCGAATCTGAAACATTAGGCGGTATCACCCTTACGTTTGCAAAACGATAGTCCCTGCAGGCCGCATCGAATTCTGCGGAATACTCCAATGGCAGATCCGGCACGATAACCCCACGGGCACCTGCGGCAACCGCGGATGTTACAAACTCTTTCCAGCCATATTTGAAAATGACATTAGCATAGGTCATAAAGATGAACGGAATCTCAAAGCGAGTCGTCATCTCTTTCATAAACTCGAAACAACGCGCTACATCAACACCCGCCGCCAGTGCTCCATGGTTGGCCGCCATGATGACCGGACCATCCGCCATGGGCTCCGAAAAAGGTATCTGCACTTCTATGACGCGAGCGCCATAACTCACCATGATTTCAACAATCGCTGCGGCATCGGCGCGTGTCGGCCAGTCCGCAATCAAATGCCCCATCAAACCAATGGTGCCCGTTTCCGCCTGGACGATACGCATTTACTGACCTGCTCTTATCTGTGCAGCTTTCTGCTGCAAAAAATCACCCCATGATTCATCTTTGAACGCTTGAGCGATCGTGAAAATGTCTTTATCGCCACGGCCAGAAAGATTAATCAGGATGGCTTCGTCACCACGCATCGTTTTGGCCTCGCGGAACGCAGCCGCTAAGGCATGCGACGATTCAAGTGCGGGAATGATTCCCTCGGTCCGCATGAGCAGCCCAGCTGCGGCAAGAACCTCGTCGTCGGATGCACTGGTCATTCTGATCAGTTTGCGATCGGCCCAATCTGCGATAATGGGTGATACACCAACGTAATCCAGACCGGCGGCTACGGAATGAGTATCCATCATTTGGCCATCCGCATTCTGCAAAAACAGCGTTTTATACCCTTGGGCGATGCCTGGCGTACCAGCGTCACCGGCGATCCGACTCGCGTGTTCACCGACACCTGTGCCTCGTCCACCTGCTTCTACGCCCACCAACTCGGCTTCGGTGCCCAGGAATCCTTGCAAAATTCCAAGTGCATTGGAGCCTCCCCCAACACAGGCGTAAACACGCTGCGGCTCGGTGCCGTACCAGGAGTGCATCTGTTCTTTCGCCTCGATTCCGATGACGCTTTGTAACCAAGCGACCAGAGCAGGAAAGGGATGAGGACCACAAGCGGTTCCCAGCACATAGTGGCTGGACGAAAAATTTCCCGCCCAGTCCCGCATGGCTTCGTTGATCGCGTCTTTGAGGGTCCGTGCGCCGTCCTGGACCGCCACGACTTTAGCCCCTAGCCTTTGCATCCAAAAGACATTTGGGCGCTGACGCTCAACATCCTCCGCCCCCATATAAATACAGGCATCCAGGCCAAAGCGCGCAGCCATGGTCGCCGTAGCAACACCGTGTTGTCCTGCCCCGGTCTCGGCGATCACCCTTTGTTTTCCCAGGCGGCGAACTAAAAGTCCCTGTCCGATGACGTTGTTAATCTTATGGGCCCCGGTTTGTCCAAGGTCTTCCCGCTTAATATAGACACGCGCACCACCGAGATGGCGCGTCAGATTTGCGGCGAAAGTGACAGGCGTGGGTCTGCCGCTGAACTGCTGCAGTTCCGTGAGGTATTCATTCCAAAATTCCGGATCGTCTTTCACCTGGTCAAAAAGTGCGGCAAGTTCCAGCAAATTTGGCATTAGTATTTCAGGTGCGTAGCACCCGCCATATTTACCAAAAAAACCGAGCGCATTCGGTAGAAGCGCTGCTCCACCGGACTTTCGGCCAAATGCTGCCGTCTTAGCGGGAGACATCGCTTGCTGGCTTCTCTATGGGAGTCTTTCTCTCCGTGCGGGTGTCCTCAGGAAAACTTGACGTGAAGGAGTAGTTCCGTACGGTGTTGTCAGGATTCCAGTATAGTTTCAGCTCTTTCGTCGAACTTTGACCAACAAGTCTGTATTTATAGTAGCCATAGGTCCAAGTCGGCGTCCCACCGGAGCTGCCGACGAAATGAGGGTCTCCTAAAAGCTGCCGCACATCTTTTTGCTGGGTCTGATTTGCTTTAACCCACTCGGTTTCGCTGGGAAAATACTTACCCTGCGTGACGCAGCCACTTCCACCCACTACAGCCAACAGGCCTGCTGCGAGAATTCCACGAGCACCGGCCATTTTTGCGTTCTTCACCACCATGATCAGATTCAAGCTGCGCATAACCCATCCTCAAGTGAATCTTATTTAGTTAAATCCGGCAAAGTCCGCACTGGCTTCACATTGAATCCCGGACTCCGCCATTCGTTTCACACTAATCTGCACAAAAATAACCCGCCTATCGAGCATTCCCTCCAGATGAGCCTTGTATACGCGGCCGTCCTTATTAATGTCCCGGTCTACAAACACATCGCCACTGCCACCGTAAAGTCCGATAAAGGAAATCCCGTCAAAGAATCCCAGATCGCCAGCTCCCGCCCCAGCTCCTGAACGATCCCGTAGATGGATGACTGATGTGCGACCGGTCGGTCCGACCAAAAAATGCTGTGCCTCATAGGACTCAACAGCAAAAATATCCTCGCAGCCATCACCGGTGACCGCTACCGAGGAGAACCGTCCGTCATGCCAAACGGCGTCTGCCCCAAGCGCTTCGCCACCAAACACCTGTGTTGGGCAGGCCATGCCCAATCCAATAATCGCCAGGGCCGCCCCGATTCGGCCGGGAAAAAGATTCATAAACCATTTGCTCTGCGACATTCCAGACTCCTTATATTTATGCCGTCTACGGCCAAGAGGCCGTCATATGCGCAACGCTCCTGGTGCAACGCCCCCCGGCGCATCGCAGCGGGAAAAAACTACAATCTTTCGGAGTTCCAGCCAATTTTGTACCATAAAACCCGACGATTTCGCACCAGTTTTGCTGGCTTCAACGCAGCAATTTTTCCGGCAGCGTCAAACATTTTTTTTGGGGGGGCATATGACATTGCATCGAGGATCACGGTTCATTCGTTTTGTCCGCGCATGGTCCATTTTAAGTGTCGTCGGCATGATCGCCGCCTGTGGCGGACAACATGGTGAAACACTATCACTCAGTGAAGCAGGCAGTCATCCGGACGATGCCGATCTCCATCCGGCATGGGCAAGGGCACGTGTTCTGCCATATGGCCACCTGGCCACCGGGCGCAGCAGCATGGGCACTAGTGGTCTGAAAGAGACCCCCCGCGCTCCCTGGCCCTTCGCCGTCCTGTCTATCGGTCACACCTCAGCCAGTTATCAGAACTACGGCGGAAGTCCCTATTTCCACCATGGTCTCGACATACGCGGAGATGCCGGCACCCCGGTACTGGCCTCGGTAGGGGGGACAGTCGTCAACATAGAAAACTATATGCCTGGATCAGCCTACTGGGAGGTCGCCATCCTCGATGACCAGGGGTTTATATGGCAATACCACCATATCGATCACGACTCGATTCCACAGGCAATTCACCTGGCCTTTAAAAATGGTGGGAGTGTAGCTGCGGGCGAAAAACTCGGAGAAATCTTTTATTGGCAGGTGTCTTCCTTTGGTGAGAGGTTTCACCATGTCCATTTAAACATCCTGGGCGCGGACATGAAGTTCCAGAATCCATTTCTGTTCCTCGATGTACTTCCCGACACCTCCCCTCCGGCGATCGTGAACATCGGACTGACCCAAAAGGGAAACCAGGTCACCGGCAACACGGTGAAAGGACCATACGGACTTTTTGCCAAGGTCCATGATCTTATCCTTCATCAGAAATTCGTCGTCCCGGCAAATTCACTCACCGTATCTGTCGATGAGGCTCCGGCATTCACGGTATGGAACTTCGATGATGGCCTCCCCGGCGGCGCATCCGAAGATGACTTCGTAAATAATTTTTTTGTACCGTCGCTTACCTGCGGCAATTATTCGTGCCGGGAACTCAGTGTCAACCTCGGGTTTTCCAAAACGGGGTCCAGAGTTTTCCCACTAACCAGTGGCCCGCATAAAGCAACGGTCACCGCATCGGACGCCTTCGGCAACCAGGCTGAAAAAACTTATTCCTGGACCGTTGAGTGAGATTTTTTACGCGACATAACAGATAAACAATTGGATTTAAGCTGCGGTGGACTGTCTGCCATCTCCCGATGGCAGAACCACCATATGAACCACGCGTTCCGCATAAACGACTCGCCCCGTCGACAGGGGCACGAGGACCGGGCCGTTAAATTCGATGCCACCGATTTTTGCTTTGCCGCTTACCAGAAATACGTGGCTGAAATTCGGAGGTATTTCCAGATCCGCCTTCATTTGCAGAGTTTTCATGACACCGTGGGCAAACCACCACTGTCGTACCTTGGCAGAATATTTTTTTCGCAAAACCGGATCTGTCCGAATCATGCTGTCAAATTTATGCCAGGAAAAAGTTCGCCAGATAGTTTCAGTAACCAGTTTGGACTGTGGCAGTGATTCCAACGCTTCGCGATCGACCCGCAGGAGGGTCGACTTTTCCTTTGCCACACCGCCTGCGGCCCGGGTATTACCCGAAAGAAACGCACCTTCCCCTACCATTTCTCCAGGTTTGAAGGATTCAAGAAGCTCAATTTTTCCGCCGATTTCCTTAACGATATTGATCCTGCCGGCTAGGATGACAAACAGGCAATCGCCAGCATCACCCTCGCGGAACAAGACGTCATTAGGAGCCAATTGAACCTTGCGGCCAACCTGTTCCAATGCCGCAACCAATGGCTGCGGCAGCGAGCTGAAAGCCCCTGCAGACCCAGTTTGACCCCCTTCGACCTTTAGAAATTTGAAAAACCCGGCCCGCGCCATCATGAAGACCAGGGCAATGAGCGTCATGAGATTCGTGACAGCCAAAAGCTGAACCAGAAAGACATCGGACGTCACATCGAGCCGCATCACTCACTCCTGTAGGGTTACTTCCGGGCTGCCTGCATTTTATTGTAACGCGCCAGGGACTTACTGGTTCTTTCCGCCGCATGTTGCAGGGCCTGCAAGGGTTTTGATTTTCCAGCCAAGACCTCTTCGAGAGCGCTCTCTACGTGTTCCCTTGCTTCGGGGAACACACCCATGAGCGCGCCCTGGGTCGCCGGGACCTGCGCGGAGTTGACGAGTTGGTCAATAGCGGTCTTTGCATTCGGATGCTTCTTGTAAAATCCTTCTTTTTCCAGCGCCGCGATGACATCTTTTCTGATCGGGAAATATCCGGTGCGCGAATGCCAGGTACGCTGGGTCCCGGCCGAAGCCATGAACTTCAAAAATTCATAGGCAAACTTTTGCTCGGTTTGAGGTTTCGACTTGAGGACCCAAAGCGAATTTCCTCCGATGATTGTCCCACCTGGAGTTTTTTCTGCTCCGGCAGGGATCGGCAAAGGGGCTGTCAACACCTTGAAGGGCGACTTCTCGGTGATAACAAACACGTCGCTGGTAGAGGTAATGAGCATCGCTGTTCGCCCGGCCTGAAAATTCTGCACCGGCGGATCCCAGTCACGCCCCACATTGGCAAAGACTCCCTTGCCAGCCATCCGGGAGAGCCACTCAACATAGCGAATGCCTTCAGCTGACGCAAAATTCGCTTTCTGCGCACGGCCGCTACGCCCATTGTTCTCGTCGAGCAAAACCGCGCCCTGACGGGCCATGAACTGCTCAAAAAACCATGCGTTCAATGGCCAGGTGATGCCCGTTGTCTTTGCATTTTTGTCCGTAAACTTTTCAGCCAGAGACTCCAATTCCTCAAACGTCTTCGGGACAGCTGCCACGCCTGCCTTTTTGAACCAGTCCGCATTGTAATAAATAATCGGGTTAGAAGTCGCAAAGGGCAGGGAATAGAGCTTTCCCCCTACTTTATAGTATTGCAGCACCTGTGGAAGCATCTGATCCATCCCAAATTCCTTGTCGGATCCCACCAGATCTTCCAGCGGAGTGATTGCTCCCGAATCAATCATGACCTGGGTACCAATTTCAAAAATCTGGGCCAGATGAGGCCCCTTGCCCGCGATCAGCGAGGTACGGAGTTTATTGATACCATCGGTATATGAGCCGACGTAGGTCAGGTTGATACGCATTTTGTCTTTTATAGCCGGCTGTCCGTTAAATTCTCCGACCAGCTCCTCAAGGAGTTTGCCTTTGTCACCGGTCATTGAATGCCAGAACTCAATAGCCGCTGGAGCAGCAGATGCCGCCGGCGCGAAGGCCAGTGACCAGCTGCCGACCGTTACAAAACAATAAAACGCCACTATTCTCTGTATCAAACTGACGATCTTCATTTGCTCTCCCGCTAAATTAGCCTTTGATCCCACTCATAGTTATCCCACGTACAAATTGCTTCTGCGTCGCGACAAACAGCAAAATGGAAGGTGCGACCAGAATTGCTGTGGCCGCCATGATAACGCCCCAACTGGACGATTCGTTCTCTGATCGAAACATGCCGATTCCTATCTGAACCGTCCGCATCGAAGTGCTCTGCGTCACCACCAGCGGCCAAAGGTACATATTCCACGTAGCCACAAATGCATATACTGCAAAGGCAACAACCGCTGGCGCGGAGAGTGGCAGAACAAACTGCCAGAGAAAGCGAAACCGCGATCCTCCATCAACAATGACAGCCTCTTCAAGCTCCATAGGTATGGTGCGAAAAAATTGATACAGCAGAAAAACCCCGAATCCAGAGGCAGCAAAGGGGGCTATCATGCTCACGTAGGTATCCAGCCACCCAAAATGCGCAATGGTCAGATAATTCGGGACAATCGTTACCTCTCCGGGAACCATCATGGTCGCCAAAACAAGACCCAAAAGAAGCTTTTTTCCACCGAATTCCAGCCGGGCCAAGGCAAATGCTGCCAGTACAGATGTCACCAGCTGCAGCAAGGTCACGCCCAATGAAACAACCAACGAATTAAAAAGAAATCTGGCTAGCGGCGCTGACTCGAAGGCCTTGACGTAATTAGCCAGATCAAAAGTAGTGGGAATGAGCTTAGGCGGATATTGAAAAATTTCCCCTGCGGATTTGAACGACAGAGACAGCATGTAAAGGACCGGAAAAATATGTGCAATAGCCGGCAAACACAAAACGACCGTGGCCCATAAGCGCTTGTTTTTCAGCATCCTTGCCACCCTATCGATAGTGCACGCGACGCCGTGCAACGTAAAACTGCCACACGGTAATCGCCATGATGATCACAAACAGCAAGACAGCCTGTGCTGAGGCAAAACCGGTGCGGAAATTTTCGAAAGCATCACGAAAGAGATTGTAAACCAGCACATTGGTCGCATCAGCTGGTCCTCCCTTCGTCAAAATATGTATCTGACCGAAGCTCTCAAAGGCATGAATCACCGATACCGTGGTTACAAAAAACAGAGTTGGCGAAATCATCGGCAAAGTCACGTACCAGAATCTCTTCAACGGCCCTGCGCCATCAACAACTGCCGCTTCCCTGAGGTCTTCGGGTACCGATGCCAGTCCGGCCAGAAAGAATATCACGTTGAATCCGACTTCCTTCCAGACGGTTGCCATAGAAACAGCCGCCAGAGCCCAAGTGGGATCTGTCAGCCACTGTGGCCCTTCGATTCCGACGACTCCCAGTAAAAAATTCAGGTAACCTGCGGTGGGATTGTAAAGAAAAATCCACAACATGGCCGCCATGGCCGGAGAGATCCCTACCGGAAGCAAAAATATTGTTCGGAACAGTCCATGTACATAGGGTTTTGCATCCAAAAGCACCGCAAGAAAAAGACTGAGCAAGATCGATACAGGAACCGTGAGCAGAGTAAATCTCAGAGACGCGGAAAAACTCACCCAGTATTCCGCTGAAGTCAGTAACTCCTGGTAATGCGAGAGACCAACTGGAAACAAGGATTTGGAGAATGGGTCTACATCGTGAAAACTCAAATAAACGGACTGAACAGCCGGATAAAGTACAAACAGCCCAAGCACCGTCATACAGGGAGTAAGCAGCAGAAGCGCAAAAAGCCTTTGGCGTGTGCGTTTCATCGCCATCACGTTTAGCTCTCCGCTGTCGTCGATGGCCGCCGAGGCTGCCGGTCACCCGAAGGGGACAGTGTCTTGCCACTGGCGTCAAAAAAATGCAGTTTAGACCCGTCTACCAAGATATCAACGACATCACCAATCTTCGGCAGAACCTTCATTCTTGTTTCCGCGACGACCTCTGCGCCTCCGCTTAACTGGACATGAATGTGGCTGATCCCTCCGAGAGGTTCCACCAACTTGACCGCTCCACCGGGAATATTAATCAACCCGGTACCAACTCCCGACTGCGCTGAGGCCTCTTTTAACCGTTCATCATGGGCGAGCAGGGAGTCCTCCGCCCGAAACCCCACTTCTACCGCTCCATGCGGCGACTGCCGCACCGGAATCATTGCTGATGGCAAAAAATTCATCGGGGGCATTCCGAGAAAGGACGCCACAAATTTGGTTTCGGGGGCATTATAAAGATCGAGTGGAGCCCCCAGCTGCTCGATCTTACCTCCGTTAACGACGGCAATCCGATCGGCAAGGGTCATGGCCTCGACCTGATCGTGAGTGACATAGACTGTGGTACACCCTAACCGCTTATGCAATTGGGCGATCTCTGCCCGCATCCGTACCCGCAAGGCAGCATCGAGATTGCTCAGTGGTTCGTCAAACAAAAACAATTGCGGGCGCCTGACCATGGCGCGCCCCATGGCTACCCTTTGTTTTTGTCCGCCAGAAAGCTGGCCTGGTTTTTTGTCCAGATAGTCGGAGAGGTTCAAGGTTCGCGCTGCCTCCGAAACCCGCAGATCGATTTCCTGAGCAGCCATTTTCGAAAGCTTAAGTCCAAAGGAAATATTCTGGCGCACAGACATGTGGGGATAAAGCGCATAGTTTTGAAAAACCATGGCAACTCCACGTTCTTTCGGACTCAATGAATTTACGACTCTTCCATTCAGCCTAACTTCACCAGCGGTGAGGTCCTCCAGTCCTGCAATCATCCGGAGAACGGTGCTTTTGCCGCAGCCGGATGGTCCGACCAGGACGATAAATTCCCCGGAAACCACGTCCAGATCGAGTCCACGGATGACGCTGGTTTTGCCAAATGATTTAGACACATTCTGCAACGATAATTGAGTCATAGCCTACAAACTTATCAGCGATTGCCCTAAATTCAAACCTCTTCCCGAACCATGCCCATATTTTTATTAAAGTTTTCGGCAAAGATTGCCGATAAGTCCAGACACAAGCGAACCACCATTCGGAAGGTCATATGACAAAAACCTGCGAAGTTAATTTTGTGTTAATTTTGTGTATGGCGGTGGTGACGGCATGTGCAGCGCCGGTCAGCCAGAAGCGCGACGGCAAGAAATCCAAAACCGGCGCTGAAGAGCCCGAGGAACAAAGCGAAGACGGGCTGCCGGAAGACGGAGAAAAACTGCCCGATGACTTCACCTCTGAAGACCCCGGAAAGGCCGACGAAGAAATTCAGGCTCTGCTGACCGACTGTGGCGGCGGCGATGCGATTTCCGCAGCTCCTGACAAAGTCATCTACGAAAGAGAGCTGCAGAGCCTCCCCATAGTCACGGAACGCCAGCAGCCTTTGATCGGGGTCGTCACCGCTACTTCCGACTCAACCCTGGCGATCAAGGTGACAGGAACCCGCACGGAACAAACCTCAAAAGTAACGGTAAAGTCCCTGACTCCCGCTCTGGCAGCGACGTTGGGACGCGCCACCGCTGATGCAGAAGCAGCAGCGAACAGCGGTAAGGCCACCCTCGCGAATGTTCCTTTCAAGGAATACGCCACACTCAATCAGCACAAACAGTGGGAAGGTGTGACCTGCGCCTTTGTCCCGGTTACCAGTATCGATAACCAACGCGGCGGCAAATCGACCAAGGCAACGTTTGCGACCCCGCTTCCTTCATCCATATCCCCGAAGGCATCGGCAAAACGCTATGAAGAGGAAATCGGCGCTAAACGTGTTTTTAGCGACATAAAAATTAAAATTTCCGCATCAGACCATCCAGACCTAAAAAACAAATCTGAAATCAGCGGCAATATTACCGTCGAAAAAATTGACCCCGCAACTACGGTCAGCGACGGTAAAGGTGGCAAAAAGGAAATCAAATCTGATCTGGCCTATAAAATCACTTACGATCTGGGCGGTCCAAAAGCGACCTTTGCACTGGGATTTGCGCCGGTCGTATCCTATTACATTTCTCACTCAAAAAAGGACCTGGTCGCAAATATCGTCGACACGACAAGTGCCGGCGGGGGAATAGCCGTCTTTTTACATCCCTGAATTCCAAAAAAAAGGCTTCCGCCAGCGGAAGCCTTTTCCCATCACTTTGAAGAAGAGATCACGAAGACAATGCTAAATCAGAATCAAACCGCCGTAGCTCGAACATCCGTTGAACTGCTGCGCACCACACCATGACGCTCACCCGTGCGCAGAGCATCCTGAAGCTGAAAGCTGACCAGCAGTTTCGGCACCCAAAACAGAGCTGAAAGCTCGGCGATCACATTGCGGCGCGCATCCATTTTTGACATCTCGCTCAGAATCAGCGCCTTCGGAGCAAGCAACGCTCCGACGAACACCACCTGTTCGAAGGCAACCAATGCCGGGTTCGCAGCTCCCAACTCAGGGAAACGCGCACGTTCCCCTTCGAAAACGATACGGGCCAGATCTTTTGCGAGACTCATACGGGTCTGGGCCTTCAGATCGCCTTTGCGGAAGTTCACGGTATATTGACCGGGCTTCGTGCGAAGAATTCTGGTCAGGCGATCGATCATATCAATCGGCTGCGTCTGCACGAAAGAGAAGAATCTTAAGACTTCCGGCAAATACAGAGGCGGCGTGTTAAATTCAGCCTGCTTATGCAGCTCACCGACAAACGCCTCGACACGCTTGCGCGCCTCGGCCAATTCGGCCGGAGATGCTGCGGTCGCTTTGGACTGCGCCTCTTTAATTGCGGTCGCTTCCTGAAACTCGAAGAATGCCTCGTCAAGTCCTGCAGCACCGCTGGCCACATCGTGAATCAGCGCTGTTTCGACCTTCAGCGTCTCTGCGAGCTTCGCCAAAGCAAACACCGACCGTACGTTTTTTTCGCCACGCTTCCAGTGACTGCAGTCAGACGGATTGAAGCTCAAAATTTCGCCGATCTCCTGATCGTGAACTTTCGCACCACGCTGGTGCGTCAGCACTTTTTGGCAAAATTTAAACAACTGCACCGAGTTTGGAAACTTAACAGCTCCCGAGCGTTTCATCGCCCCTCCCCCGCCGAACGTCCGCGCACAACCACCAGTAACATCTGGGATTTTCCGCGTGTCGTGTTTACTAACTGATTTGTGAATTGGCTTACTAAAAACTATACCGGGCGCGAACCTGCGGTGTCAAGGTTGGCTGATGAAATAGTTTGCTACTTTGAAAAAGTCGAAGTGTTTTGGTCTGTTACATTTTGGGTGGTCTGACAAACCCAAGCCGTCAGAGGCCTGGTTTTTCTGCTTCGGGCATCAGGGGTGTTGCTTCCCTGAAAATAGCCTGCCCCAAAGTTCCTCCGGCAACAAGTCGCAGGGTCAAAGCGTATATGACAAAAACCCCATAAAAGCCGGCTAAAACCTGCACCATGCTGAATCCCGCCAGCCATTTAATTGGCCCCAAAATCGCCAGCCCGGTCATTCCTGCCTGGCTCCCCTCAACCCGAATGCCCAGCGCAGCACTGGCAACAGCCATGGCAACCGCCAAACTCAATGCCACGACGAGGCTATCGACAACAAACACGCCCAGCAGCCGCCCGCCGGCTGCTAGCGCCCTTCCAGCCCGGGATGGATGTTTCACTTTTAAGGGGCGCAACGCACCCGCAGCAACAAAATCCGCTGAAAATTGCGCCGTATCTTCGTTTGCGCGAACAGCTGTGTCGATTTTTTCACGCGCTGACCGCGAATGGGCCTCTGCCGCGGCGGGAGGCATTTCCACTACCGGGTCGTGCCACCGCACGGGTTCCGCCTGTGCCACTCTCTTCACTGATCCAAGGCCGATCCCGGAGGAAACGGCTCGAAAATCGCCGATTTCAAGCTCTTCAGCAAACTTCAGCAGTTCCTGCTGAAGCATTGTTTTGCTTTTATGTACGCCACGGGCAGAGTCGCTCATAAATATGCTCACTTTTCGCCGATTGCATTTCATCTAGGAATAAGGCGAGCGGAAGCTTCACGCAAGTGAATTGTTGCAGGATCAGACGCGGGATACTTTTTCCGGTGCACTATTGTTGCGGCCGGTCGTTTCCGCTGTTCGCTCGAACAGCTCTAATGCTTCCCGCCGCGATGGCGTGAACCGGCCCCCGTTGGCCTGGTCGGCATTGGCGGATTTAACGTCTACGAGCTTCTCGATCGTTTTAATTGCCGCGTCGAATTCCGGTTCAGGAAGTGAAAGCAATTTCTGTTTCAGCGTCAGAACTTGAGCGGTTTTGCGGCCGAGTGCCCCTTGTCCGAGCCGGTCACACTCCACTGCGTCAAAGTAGTAGCAGAGATCGCTCAGCGTTGCCGGCGTCTTTTCGTTTTTTTCTGGTTCACCGCTGAAAAACATTTTTTGTACCTGCTCCTGCATGAGGAATCGGAGTGAGTGGAGCATTACTTGAGGGCGTTTTAGGGAGACTAATTTGAATAAAAAAGTCCCAGCAACTGCGGATGCAGCTTCCCCGGACCGCAAAGGTCTGATACTTTTGCGCTTATTGGCTGGGCATTTTCTGCCTGGCTCACTGAACGCCCAACCAGGTTTTACTTTCTATGCGCGACATTTTCGTCACAAACAGCCTGACACGAAAGAAGGACCCTTTAAAATCTCTGGATCCTGATGGAAAGAGAATCCGCATGTATGCATGCGGTGTCACCGTGTATGACGACTGTCATATCGGCCACGCCATGCAGGCCATTTTTTTCGATGTGATTCGCAACTATCTGCAGTTTGTTGGCTACAGCGTCACCTACGTTCGCAATTACACCGACGTCGACGATAAAATCATCAACCGCGCAAAGGAACGCGGTATGTCGCCACGCAGACTCGCCGATGACATGATCGCCTCGTCGATCCGCGACATGAATCTGCTGGGGGTTAAACCCGCAGACCACGAGCCAAAAGTTTCCGAAACCATGCCGCAGATCCTGTCCATGATCGAAACACTGATTGCGAACGGCGCAGCCTATGCAACAAAAGGTGGCGACGTTTACTACAAGGTCCGGGCCAAAGCCGATTACGGCAAATTATCAAACCGCAACCCCGAAGACATGCGGTCGGGTACCCGCGACATCAGCGGCGACGGAAAATTAGACGAGCTGGATTTTGCTCTCTGGAAAGCGGACACGACTCCAGACGCTTCATGGCCCAGCCCCTGGGGACAGGGGCGCCCCGGGTGGCATATCGAGTGCAGCGCCATGGCACGTCGGTACCTCGGTGACTCATTTGAAATCCATGGCGGCGGGCGCGATTTGATGTTTCCGCACCACGAAAACGAAATCGCCCAGTCGGAATCCGCCAACAAGGCACCCTACGCATCGATCTGGGTACACAGCGGCCTGCTGACGATCGAACATCAGAAAATGTCGAAAAGCCTCGGCAACCACATTTCGATCCACGAATTTTTGAAGTCTTTTCCTGCCGAAGTGTTGCGGCTTGGCTTTCTCCAATATCACTACGGATCAAACGTAGATTTCTCCCGCGCCGTGTTCATGAGCTGTCACCGCCGTCTCCTCTATTACTACGAAACTCTGGCCGGTCTCGATACCCTGTCTGCCGCCAGCCCGGGCGTGGCAGCAGACACGCCCAACGCCGCGCACCCATTGATGGATGAGTTCCACAAAGCCATGAGCGACGATTTCAACACAGCTGCGGCCCTGAGCGCTGTCAATCGCCACATGCGAATCGCCCGGGAATGGCTTACCGCTAAGGCGACTCCGGAGTCGCGTAAGAAAGCGGCTGATCTGGCCGCGACCGCACGCAAAATCGGTGGGGTACTCGGATTGATGAATCAGCCCACTTCCGAAGCGGTTAACGACCTGAAACGACGCCTGCTGCCCGAGCTTAAAATAACGGAAGACGAAATTAACGCCGCCATCGCCGCGCGGGCGGCTGCCAGGCAGGCTAAGGACTATGCGCGTTCGGATCAGGAGCGTGACAAGCTCGCGACCCGCGGCATCGATGTGCGCGACACCCCCACGGGCACAACCTGGGCCATTCGGTACCAATTAGAAGATTGAGACCCGCACGATGACCAGCACGATGACCAACACGCTTCTTCGCGACATCGGTTGCCTTGTAACAATGGCCCCGCTGGCTCAATCCCGCCGGGCCCATCACGTGGTGAAGGACGATCTGGGCGTCGTACACAACGCCTGGATCGCGGTGGAGTCGGGAAAGACCCTCGCTACGGGCACTGGTCCGGTCCCCGCCCGATTTGAATCCTGGCCACAGAAATCCTGCAAAGGCGCTTTAGTCATGCCCGGACTGATCGACGCCCACACTCATGCGATTTTTGGCGGCACGCGGTCCCGGGAGTTCTGCATGCGACTTGATGGCGCGTCCTATCAGGATATTGCGAAGGCCGGCGGTGGAATAAAGAGCACGGTCAAAGCGACCCGCGAAGCCAGTGACGCAGCACTTGAACAGCTGCTTATGGAGCGTTTACAAACGTTTTTAAAGTACGGGGTGACAACCGTCGAAGCCAAATCCGGGTACGGCCTGAACACCTCCGAGGAGCTCCGCCTTCTGCGCATCCTCAAATCAGCGCGCTCGAAGTCCCCACAAACTCTTTCTGTTACCTGCCTCGCCCTCCACGCCGTGATGCCCGAATTTCGCACCCCCCGGGAATGGGTCACCGCAGCCGTTTCCGGAATTCTGCCTGTGGTCATAAAAGAAAACCTTGCGGATGCGGTCGATGCCTTTGTGGAACGAGGGTATTTCGAGCCAGAAGATGTCCGGCCATATCTCGATTTTGCCAAAAAGTCCGGGCTCGCCGTCAGGCTACATGCGGATGAATTCGCAGACTCCGGCGGTGCGCTTCTTGCGGCGGAGTACGGAGCCCTGAGCGCCGACCACCTCCAGCATGCCCCACCCACAGCGCCTGCGCATATGGCAGCAGCAGGCACCGTCGCCACTTTGCTTCCGGGGACTTCGCTCTATACCAGGATCCCCTTCACCAACGCACAGCGTTTTGTGCAGGAAGGTTGCGCTGTAGCCCTGGCTACAGATTTTAACCCCGGCTCTTCCGTAGTGAATAATCTTCCAATGATGGTGACCATCGGTGCACTTCACTGCGGACTTTCAGCGGCTGCCGCAATCGTCGCCGTCACGTTCGCCGCCGCCAAGGCTCTTGGCCTGGAACACCGCAAAGGAGCCATCTTTGCCGGGTATGACGCGGATTACATCGTCCACCGCATGGACTCCCTGGATGACTTCGTTGCCGACATGGGGCGGTCGCTTCCCGAAGAAGTCTGGATCAAGGGCGTCAGAATTGTTTAGTTGGTGAAGGTCACTTTCGCCCAGGACACTCCCGTCAAAGGCGAAGGCGCTTATACGCGGCGAGGGCATCCGCCCGACTTGCCGCCAGGTCGACGATGGGGCGCGGATAGTGCCGGCCCAGAACAAGTTGACATCGTTCCAGTGTGGCCTCGTCTGCAGTCCAAGGCGAAAATAAGTAAGGCAGAGGCAAACTTTGAATTTCCGGAACCCATCGCCGGATGTAGGTTCCGTCGGGATCAAATCGTTGCGCCTGCGATACCGGATTAAAAATGCGGAAATAT